>MDTC01101494.1_pt1 | contig 16291 bp, 15 predicted proteins | sample 811181 | NCBI WGS metagenome assembly MDTC01 (sample SAMN05326644, study PRJNA326480) | marine metagenome | isolation source: seawater | place: Pacific Ocean: North | collected 2011
AAGGAGGAATCTGAGGCCAAGGCTAAGGAGGAATCTGAGGCCAAGGCTAAGGAGGAATCTGAGGCCAAGGCTAAGGAGGAAGCTGAGGCCAAGGCTAAGGAGGAAGCTGAGGCCAAGGCTAAGAAGAAGACTGCGGCTAAGAAGGCTGCAGCTAAGAAGAAGGAAGAGGAAGAACGCGCACAGTTTGAAGCATGGAAGGCTTCTCAAAATGCGGCGTGCGAGGATGAAGACAGCGAAGGAGAAAGCTGCGATGAAAGCGAAGAAGAAAAGGAAGACGAGATCTATACGGTGGATGGAATCAAGTATATGAAGCACTGGGATGAAGATGAAGAAAAGTGGCTGATAATTGAACCCGCAGAATATGAACCCTATGGAACTCCTGACAAAAGTGGAGGAATTAACTTCAAAGACGAAAGTTATAAGCTCCGCCACGAAAAGGCAGTTGATGAATCATCATAGATAGTCTAGATATAAAACCATTGTACAGTATTCATAATATATTTTTTATTAAATTTGAATATATCTTTTTTTTTACCCCAAAGAATGATCACGGGTAACGAACTAAAGTCACACCTTCGCAATAATATTAAATCACTATATCCTATAACTTTACTTATCATATTTAATGTAGTTCTCCTTAATACTTGTTCCCTTCTAGGTTGTTATGAAGTTAATTTATCGAATATATTTAGAATGAACTTACTCTGCAATGCCTGTACGGATATATCATACCATATTCAGGTACATCAAGTTAAGATATATCTTTTCTTTGGTGGTTATTGTCTGAAAAAAGCAAACTCTTTCATAGATCAACAAATAAAGAATGTAAGTCCGGTTAAGTCTTGGGATTAATTTTATCCTTTAAAAAAAAAGAATACTTAATAAGAAAAATAAAATCATAAGGTTATCATTCCGTTTCTAATGAATATCTATCAAAACTATTACATACGGGGTTTCAAGAATTGAATATAGGCATTATATATAATCCCATTCTTTTCTGTTTCTGGATAATATGTATAAGGTCTCCTCATATTTGTCCTCTTATAATCCAATTCTGTCCAAATCTTATCCCAATAGATAACGGGTTTTACCCAATTTGAAGGAGGGCACCACATAATAGAAGAATAATCTATAGGTGTCCCCCAATTATCCCCCCCCTTCCTTTGATAAGAATAACTATCGGTTTTCTCGTTGTAATGCGTCAAGTATGTTCCCCCATTTCCATCATCAATATATGCAAAGTTCCAAGGCCTTTCTTCCTTATAAAATCTCTCAATAGTTTCGTAGTATTGTTCTTCCTTGTTGTGTTCAGCATCCATACTTTCTTGATAGATCCTTGCAAGTTCATTCTCACAGTCCTCCTCATAATTGGGATCGTATACCATATCTTTATACTTTTCGGATACCATTTCATTTTTTTCAATCTCACCCTCTGAAACAGGCTTTACAGGATTCGTTCCACCACTCTTTTTAGGGATTCTCCTCTTCCTAAAGAATTTCTTACTTTTTTTTTCAACACCTTCAATACCATCTCCAGACTCTTTAATAGAAGTATCAACCTTTCTCTCATTAACTACATTCGTTCCACCAGTATACTTGTCCTTCGCTAGTTCCGTCTTAAATTGGACTAATGTATTATTAATATCCCACGCAAGCTTCTCATCCTTATCAGTCCCCTCCATTAAACGGGATGCCCAATTCATCATTTATAATTAGTCTTAGTTTTTATTTATACTCTCAAATAATTAGTTTTCAAATTTTATTTTAATAAAGGATCTATATGATTACTATCATTACTGACACACCTTCGGAGATATTAATATCTCCATTAAGTTTAATTAATAAATTAATATATTTATACTATAATAATGTGTAAAGATACTTGTTTTCCAAAGACATCGATTCAAAAAGGGATATCTGATATAGAATCTATGAAAGATAAAGAATTTACAGTTATCTCTGATTATATTAAAGAAGTAAAATCACTATACTCTGTTTATAAAAATAGAAAAAATATATTTGGATTCTTAAGATTCCTTCAAATATCAGGTGGGTTTGCTATAACAACGTTAACCACATATAATAATCCTTATTTCAAGGATAATACAGACACTATTAACATTATTGTATGGTATATATCCATTACGAATAATATTATTTCACTTATTGTTGAAAAAATAACAAATTATAATCTTCAAGATGAAAAACTTAAAATTAAATTATTAATTACAGAAGGTATTAAATATGATGAAAAATCAGAAAATTATGCCCTCTATAAAGAAGACCTTTCGGATGAAAAGATGAAGTATTTTAAAAAAACTTGTAAAAGCATTACCGATAATTCTACATATGGTTTCCTAACACGTTCAGAATCCGATCCAGAACACTATAGTTTTATTAATGAAAAAAAAATGGAAAGAATAAAAAATTTATGGTCAAAGGTGGATATACCCCCCAAAGACAAAGAACTGGATAAAAAAGATTCTGATGGAGTCTTACCTATTCTCCGGACTCAAAGTACACCTAAATCACCCGTTAATAATGATACTAATTAAATATCTTAAGATAATTTTTGTATTGCATAGCCGATACAGTTGTATACTGTTAGACCCGTTAAACATATAACTAGTATTGTTATCATTTCCTCATCCCCTTGATCCATTTATACTAACTATTTATTTTTAAATCAAAGTTATACAAAAAATATTTAAGAGAAAAACTAATCCAAAAGAAGGTAGTTAATTGTATCTTAATTTTGATAGAAATGTATCCATAATGTATGTAACTATTATTCTGATATGTTATGAATGTTATAATTGTTGCGAATGGAAACTGGAGAAAAAAATAATGTTCATCCCCCTCAAATTGCAAATGCGTTTCCCCGGCTTGGGCTCGGGCGACGCTGCCGGCGCCTGGGAAAAATAATGATAATTAATTAATAACATACAATGAGAACATACGAGTTATCCACAAAATTTTTGACAAATGGCCAATATAACAAGGAGAATTAAGAGAATATTGATAATATCTTTATGGTCCTTATAGTCACATTCATCTGGATTTTTTTTAAAATTTTCATGAACGTAAGAACAATTCCAATTATCACAAGTGTGTTGACTTGTACAATTCACTTGAATGCCCGTACTATAATCAAGCCATTTTTCTGTGATAATGACTTTGTCACTATCAATAATATTCCTTGCTTCACTCACACTTGAATAATAATAATATATTCCATATATGCTAATGCCTAGAATTATTAATACAGTCGCTGCGAAACAATATCCCGCGCACTCTAACCCACCTGACTTATCAAGATTCTGAAGAACGACTGTGCGCGTCGCATCTTTTTTTGTCTTAAACTGATTCTTTTTTTTTTTGATACCCTTAAATGGATCAATAACCATGTTTTCAGAGGAAGAAGGTGAATTCCCTTTAAGGGAAGTGGTTTCTGATGCTGTATCCATGATGATATTTCGTTTGATTGATTAATTAAATTAATAATTCAAATTTATAGGTTTACTAAAAGATAGATGTGTCTCTATCAATTTTCTAATGATGATTTTTTTTAGTTTTCATAACAATTTCAAATTTTAAATAGGCAAATAATATCTTTTTACTATTTATATTTCCTATTATTAATGAACTACCTTTGTTTTATTCTATTAGTTACTATACTATTCTTAGTCTATGTCGAAATAAGTGTTGGAAATGTAATATATCGTATTAATTCTTTAGGATTTAAATCATTACAATTATCAAATATAGTATGTTTCCTTATAGAACCACTATATAATCCTTTTCTATGGAAGATACAATTATTAGATATTAATTATCTATTCTTTTTATTTATAATGACTTCCTTCTATTATAAAAAAAATATCGTAAATTATTTTCTTCACTTCTAATAAATGGAAAAAAAACCTTCTCTTTTTTCTTTAAAGGAATATATTAATGAAGTAGCTAAAATTACAAAAGAAGAACATAATGTAATTCGGGAAAATTTAATTATCCTTGAAAAACAAGATAATATAAAAAATATAGAACATATAGATACCTACATCCAGGTATTTAACGATTTATGTGAGAAGTATCACCCAGTTGGTGAACATAATTAGTCCCTGTATCGGAACATCCCATTACCAATAGATACCTTATTCCTCCTCCATTCACGTGAGGATTTATTGAAATCTATCACAAATGTTTCTCCTCCTATGGTTCTTCCTGAACGAAGGATCATTATTCACTAGATAATTTATTATCTGAAGTATTTCACGTTTTCGTTTCTTATCAGTCGTTTCGTTGAGAAGAATATTTAGCACAGTCGTACTAAAATATGTCATTTCCCATCAATCTTTACTATTGATTATATTAAAATTTTCAAATTTTTTTATTTAAACATTTTTCAATGTAAGAGAGGAATAATGGATGAGGCCTAAAAGGTGTTGACTTATATTCAGGATGATACTGACAACCAATATACCAAGGATGTTCTCCTTCATCCAGTTCAACTATTTCGATACGATTATCTCTTTCGGAATACCCCGATATTTTAAAACCATTTTCTTCTAATTGTGGACTATATGTAGTGTTTATAGTATATCTATGCCTGTGTCTTTCTGTTATGGAATCTTCTTTATAGATCCCCCTTACTTTACTATTCTCTTTTAAATTGATCTGTATGCCTCCCAACCTCATTGTCCCCCCTATTCCTTTCTCATTTTTATCTCCTAATTTAGATACTACATTTGGAGAATATCCGGGGAATTCAGCGGATCCAGCATCCTTTTCACCGACGACATTCCTAAAATATTCAATCACCATTAATTGCATACCAAGGCATATCCCCAATGTAGGGATATTATTTTTCCTTATTTGTTCTATCTCTTTTACCATCATTTCTATCCCATTTATACCGAATCCACCAGGAATAATTATTCCTGAAATTCCTTGATATGAATTCTTTTTATCTTCTCTAGCATTTATCCACTTTATATTTACTTTGTATTTATAATATAAACCGGAATGAAATAATGCCTCTATCAATGATTTATAAGAATCATTTAATTCAACATACTTACCTAGTATTCCTATTGTAATTGTTTTTTCAAGCATTTTAATATCCTTATTTAATATGTCCCATTTCTTTGTATCTATGCTTTCCCCTGAAATAGTAAACTTTTTTTTAATAATATGATGAATATTTTCCTTGATAAAATGCAATGGTACATTATATATAGATTCAACATCGATGGCTTCTATTATATTTTCTTTTGGTAAACTAGAATGTAAAGATAGTTTTTCACGTACCGCTTTTGTTATAGGTATTTCTGTCCTACATACTAAAATATCCGGGAATAATCCATTTCTCTGTAAATCACGGACAGCATTTTGAGTGGGCTTTGTCTTTAGTTCTTTCGTTGTAGAATAATAAATTAAATATGTTAAATGAATCAATAGAATATTCTCAGCCCCAATAGTTGTTTTTAATTGACGTATTCCTTCGTAGAATGCCATTGCTTCAATATCACCCGTACTTCCACCAATTTCACATATAATATAATCATATTCACTTTCATTGAATGAAATAAAATCTTTTACAATATCTGTAAAATGAGGGACCATTTGAACCGTCTTACCTAAATAACCCCCATTTCTTTCTTTTTCTAATAGATCCTTATATAGCTTACCAGAAGAAGTACTATTATCCCTCCCCATTTCCATTTCTAAGAATCTTTCATAATACCCTAGATCTAAGTCTGTCTCACAACCATCATTTGTAACGTAAACTTCCCCGTGTTCAAGAGGGTTCATTGTTCCAGGATCAACATTTAAATAGGGGTCTAATTTTTTTATTGTAATACGCTTCTCCCCTAACATTTGAAGGATAGCCCCGATACTTGCTGCAGTAACCCCCTTTCCTAATCCAGAAATTACTCCTCCAGTTACAAATATATATTTTACCATAATTATTTAATGTTATCTATATTATTTTAAATAATTCTTTTAAACTATTACAGTAATTTCCCCTATAAAATATATCTTTTTCTAGTTTCATAGACAAAGAAGTAATATATATAATGTTCATTTTAACTATAAATTTGATATTTCTATGTTAGAAGATTTAATAATATATATTATATATAGTAAGAAAAATGGAAGCCTCTTACGGAAAATTGTTTCATCTCCCCCCTGTTGAAGATACTTGTGGTAAATGGAACCAGCAATTAATTAATAAATTAGGTTCCCTTTACTGTTATTTTGAAGAAAAGAATAAATCACTCCCTAATGGAATTAATATCTTTAATAAAAAAAACGGATGGATGGAAGAGGAAGAAGGACTACAACCATTGGGGGAATATATATCATCATTCCTCGTTAATTCATACCTTGTTAAAAATATAACAATAACTTGTTATGGAGATATGAGTAATAGTGAAGATGAAGATAATGGGGGGGATGATGATACAGGAATAATTACCTATTTAAGCCCTGTTAATATTGTCATCGATACAATAGATAGGAATTATACGTCTATAATCAATAAAGAAGCAATTTCAAGTATAAAAACCATCTTAAATCACCCTGCATTTAATAAATGTACGTCATTGAATGATATAAAAAAAGTTATTCCGACAATTCAAAATTTAAATGATAGATTTGATTTTTAAAAAATATTACTCTATTATAAATATGTTTGGAAATAATAAAAAAACAGATGAATTAATTAAAAAATATAATAGTCAGTTAGATCGTCGATTAGAACAACTTGAAGAAGCAAAAAAAAATCTGGAAGATAATAATAAGATGGGGGAAACCCTTGATACTATTAGGGACAACCTTAGAATGTATAATGAATGGTATGAAGTACAGAATAAACCACAACAAGATCCCGATGTATCTCCGGGGGGTCTTAATCCGGGGAAAGTACAGAGTCCGGAGAAAGAGGGGCGACCAGGAAGTTCCGCTTCCTCGACGGAATATTGCGATGATCCTTCTAAAGAGGGAGAGGAATTTTGCGATCCCCCTCAAAAGCCTCAAGCCCGAGACAAGGGTATTTCTAAACTCGATTCGGTGGAGCGTAAGCCGAATATAGTTGCCAGGGAGCGATTACAGGGGGCAGTCAAGGACGTAACGAGGGAGAAAGCCGTCGTCAGTCACTGGAAGAATGAGCTCGAGGAGCGCCGGCGCCTGGAGGCGGTAGTAGAGGAGAACATGGAACAGCAAGGCCTCACGAAGCCGCAGCTGCAGCTGGAGGCGCTGCAAAAGGAGCGCGACGCGGCGGGGAAGAATACTTCAGATAAGCCTGGAATCAGAGATCAGGGGGATGATTTCGTTGACGACCTGCCAGGCCAAAGCCCATAATAGAGTATTATTGAATAATTATTATTTGATAAAGTATAGATAGATGTTTGAAGCAGAAATATTTGGAGTAACAAATGGTGTAATCACTATTCTGGCGTTAATAACTGGGTTAAGGGCGACAAATGTCAACAAAATAGGTATTATAGGTGCTTTACTAGCGATGATTATTGCAGATCCATTATCAGATGCTTATTCTATTTACATATCAGAAAAGCAAAGGAAAAATCCATTAGCATATGAGAATGCACGTGATGCTTTCATATATCAAGCATTATTACAATTGATTTTCCTATTTATTATAATAGTTGTTTCGGATATTGATTCGGGTATTAAATATTGTTATATCGCAGGTATACTAATAACAATCCTTTACGGAAAATATAGAAAGGTAGTTACAAAAGATATAGTTAAGAACTTGTTTGGAATACTAGTAATTGTATATATTACATATTTTTCAGACATTACAGTGTACAAATATAAAAAACATATAAAATAAAAGTACACTTCCGGTAATCAATGGAGGTGTGTCGGCACATAATCAAGGCGGAATGTTCTATTCGTAGCCCTTAAATTTTAATTAAAATAATAATACTTATCTAACCCATATATGACATCGTCAATTATTGTTATACTACTATATTGTGTTTTACCTTGATTCTGCACAACAACCACTCACATCTATACCATCTTTATTCGTACCACTAATCCCTTGAAAATCTTCTGAAGACATATTAATAGAATCACTTATATGATTACAAGTAGAGCCACTATATATACAACCATATGTTTTACATTCATTTTCATCAGTAATATCACCACAATCTTTCCATACCCCCCCTAATCCACTTGGCTTTTGAATTTCACATTCCTCTCCACTCCATCCAGGATTGCATACACATTTTCCCAAAACTTCTTTCTGCCAGGAGATGGTCGGGTGGGCTGGGGAATATCCTACACACCCTCCACCAGCTAGGGCATTAGATAGTTGGTAACCATTCCCGTTACAAAATTTAAGAAGTGCACCTCCGTGCGCCCCCTCGTGGACTGAAGGCGAGTTGCCGCCACATTCTTTCCCACCTGGAACACCTCCTTCACAATAATCTTTTAAATCTTGATTGTTTGCAAAGATGGGACCATCCATCCACACAATGCCGCCTTTCTCATATCCAGCCTTTATTATATCAGCGGCTTTCTTTTTGTCTCCCCCAGAGGCGTACTTCTGGTTAAGGACGAAATCTCCATCTTCAGGGGATGACCTTAGCCCATCCTTCAAGCTTTTTGTAAGTTCTTTCATTACACCATCAATTATTATCTTATTAGTTGTTATATCATAACAATTACCACCACCGGTAGGTTGGCTACAAGTTAATTTTCCATCATTATCTAAATTTGGATAAATCACCGGTTTATTATCTCTCCCACTATCCGCACCCCATAAACCAAAACAATTTAGTGTATCATCGTAACATGCTTCAGGGCAATCAACACTTGGAAGTTTTCCATCATCACATTTAAGTTCGTTAAATCTTGAAAAATATGCGGATTTCTTGTCTCTAAAATCTTCATTTGCACAAATTAATTTGGGCTCTATATAATGTTCTTCCCCTTCATATTCAGGATTACTTGAACTTTCTACCATACCCCATACAGAACCATAACCTGATCTACCTCCAGTTCCAGCCATCTCATGGTAACTTATATTATTACACGTACCGTCAGTTCTATTCGATTCATCAACACCATATATATCTGCTGGTCCCCCGGTATTAATACAATTACCATTTGGAGCTGGATCTAGCCCTTGCTGTTTCAATGTTTGTTCTCTTTCTGTAAGGCTATCACATTTTTCTGGACACATCTCTAATTTAGTATAATTATTTAAGTATATCCCATTCCCATAGAAGTAGCTATCACATTTTTTATTCACATCAAGGCAATCATCCTCAGTTGGAGTACACTTCCCTCTTCGGTTATTGTAGTAATCACATTCATGATGATCTAATTCTCTCGGGGCACAACATAAGTCTTCATTTTCCCCACGAATATTAATATTATTTATAGTAATCCCCTCGGGATTTGATCTTAATACTTTATTTAAAGGACAACTAAAATTCCAATCTTCGCAAGTTGGTGGATGATAATCGCAGCCTCCTCTGGCCCGTCCACAAGTTCTTGGACAAGCATCTGACATATGTACACCATCAATATTGTATAAATAAGATTGATTACCCTCTTCAGTATTTTTATCACATTGATTTGTTAGTATTTGTTTCCTAGAATCCGGTGCTGATTCTGAAACAGCATGTATAGAACAATTATTTACATCCATACTACCAGTAAGTATCCCATTCCAAGATCCATCATCTATACAATCAGGTCCATCACTAATATCTTGTTGTATGGTTTCACTACAAGAATCATCTCCACATACTCCATATTCATAATCCATTTCACATTTATCATTTTTACATATTTGGGGGAATACTCTCCCTTCAGGTGTAATGAAATCATCACATAATTCAGCTGGCTGGGACTGTGTTTCCCCACGACAATCCTCATTAGACCCTGTAGGACATGTTCCACTACCAATCGATTGTGTTATATCAGATGCACGCCTTTTCCTTATACCCTTACATTTTCCAGTAGGTATTTCGCATTCACTCCAACACCCTTGACTCGTCGCAGGACTATCACAAAGCGGGTCTCCTTCATCCCTTACCCCAAGTATACAGTTTTCAGAACATACCGCCAGATCACATTCTTCCTCCTCACTATAATTTTCATTATGTCTACATCCTGTACCGCCATACTGGGCGTGAACACTTATTTTCCAATTCCTTTTCCTCACCCCCTTCCCACAAGGTTGTCCTGTGATGATATCTATATCTTGTTCCGCACTCCCTGATCCCCCACATTCTCCATTTCTTTCATCTGGATCAGTATCTTTATCCCCCCATTCCCCCCAATCATCATCACAATCTATAGGACAAAAAACATTTTTATTACAGATACGTTCGACCGTAATACCACTTTCTAATTCCTCATTTGTAGGTGTTTCTTTCCCTCCTACATTAAATACTACTTTTTCACCATTTACCTTTATATTTTGACTTAGTTTGTTAACATAACTTTCCCCTGGGAACCACCCAATCACCCAGTCACTCCAAGGATAATCTTTCGTATTATTTAAATCCAAGCACTGTTTACCTCCATATTGAGAAGGGATTGTGGTTGTATACCTTCTTTCTTGAATACCTGGGGATTCCCCGTGATTCATACAGCTTTTACTACATTCACTCCATTCACCCCAAGAACCTTCACAATCAACAGGACAAGGGTCTAGATTACAAGGTTGACTTTGTGAATCTCCATTACCCGCTTCACAATCCCCTCCATTAACCGCATCTACTGATACTGTAAAATATCTATTCTGAGTTCCGCCACCACAAGATTCATCACAATCACCCCATTCCCCCCAAGAACCTCCACAATCTATAGGGCATTCCGTTGTACAAGCTATTGTTTCAACTTCTCCATTATAATTACTACAAGGTACACCGTCATTCATCGATGGTGTAAGTGTAGTATATGTCCTTTCTTTCGTTCCACTCGCTTGAGAAACTATACCGTCACATAATCCTGTACATTCTCCCCATTCCCCCCAATCTCCAACACAATTTATAGGACATTCTTTTGTACAAGTTGTGGTTTCAACTTCTCCATCATAATTACTACAAGGTACTCCGTTATTCATTGGTGGTGTAAGTGTAGTATATGTTCTTTCTTTCGTTCCACTCGCTTGAGAAACTATACCGTCACATAATCCTGTACATTCCTCCCATTCCCCCCAATTTCCAACACAATTTATAGGACATTCTTTTGTACAGGTTGTGGTTTCAACTTCTCCATCATAATTACTACAAGGTAAACCGTCATTCAACGATGGTGTGAGTGTAGTATATGTTCTTTCTTTCGTTCCACTTGCTTGAGAAACTATACCGTCACATAATCCTGTACATCCCCCCCATTCCCCCCAATTTCCAACACAATCTACATCTCCTCCCCCGGTATCTCCTCCTCCGGTATCTCCTCCTCCGGTATCTCCTCCTCCTGTAACTCCTCCTCCGGTATCTCCTCCTCCTCCGGTATCTCCTCCTCCGGTATCTCCTCCTCCGGTATCTCCTCCCCAGGTATCTCCTCCTCCGGTAAATTCGTCCGCTTGTGGTGTAGGTGTTGTACTTGGATCAGTTGTTTCCTTAGTTACCGTTGATAATTTTACACTAAGTGCCCCGGTATCTTCTTTTAATTTGCTAAGGGCTTCCTGTGATACTTCTATAGGGACTTTTACATTGAGGAGAATACCTTCCGTAGCAAATCCTTCAAATGTTTCTAATACTGCACTTGTACTTTGTGTAATTACAATATCAGTCTTATCTATATCTAAGTTGGATGATAAACTTGTTTTAATATTATTCTCGATGAGATAAGAACTAATATAACTATCGCTATATTCATTATAATCGCCCTCAAAAACTAGAACTATAACCTGTTCATTATCAATTATACCATTATAAAGACATAGTTTATTTCCTGATTCAGGTGATTCACTTTTACATTCAAAGTATTTACTATCACAACAATCAATATCTTCTTCACATTCTATACCCCTTTCTACGCAGAATGGTCTGCTCTTTGTAAAATAAAGTATTGTAAATATTATACCAACTACAACTAACAAAAATACAAAAATATAAGCGCCTATATATGATTTTGATTCATCATACATAAAATGTATTATTACTATATATTATATTTTAATTTTATTATTAAGGCCTCTTACTATTTATCCCTTTATCTAATTTTTCAATTTCTTTTAATAATTTATTCCAACTCTGTTCCATCGTCTTATGATTATCATCTTTATCTCCACTGAACGACCAAGCACATTCAATTATTTCATTTGGTATAGCCATTACCTTCTTATCCCTACATAATCTTTCTATGAATTTCACCATTTCCGTATTATTATTAATATTTTGTATTCTTTGAAAACCATATTCTGATAGACTAACAATTTGACCGGATACTTTTCCAAAGTTCTTAAATTGTACTGCCTTATCCTTTAAATATGACCTCATTGTTGGTGATAGTAATGGGAATAAATATCCTATAAATATCATATATAATCCATTATTTGTTAAGTCTTCACAATTAAATATTGAATTATCACTTTCTAGAGTAGTGTTAGTAAGAGTAGTATTAAAACTAGTATTAGTAAAAGTGGTGTTGAGTATTTCTGTTATATTTTCCATTTTATATTCATTCGAATTATATTTTTAAATGTTTAATTTATATATTTTTAAATGTTTAATTTATATTATAATGTCAGATTTAAGGGATTTTAAAATTAATACACCACAATATTATTTTTATAAAGATATGCATAAACATCAAACATTAGAGTTTGTTGTTCAAATGAAAGGGAAATATTCAGTATTGAATAATAAGAAGATGACAATAAAACAAGCATTGGCGTTAATGGATACGTTTATTGATCCTAGTGATCCAGATGTAGATACACATAATTCAATTCATGCTTATCAGACAGCTGAAAGGATTAGAAAAAAATATCCAGAAAATAAGGAACTACAAATTATCGGATTAATTCATGATTTAGGTAAAGTCTTATTTGAATTTGGTGAACCAAATTGGGCAATTGTAGGCGACACATATGTAGTGGGGTGTCAGTTTCCGGAATCAATTGTATACTATGATACACTGAAGGATAATGTTGATTATGGAAAGTTTGATAAATTAGGTATATATGATTATGGGTGTGGTTTAGATAAACTCAATATTACATTTGGACATGATGAATACTTATATCAAGTATTAAAACAGAATAGTAATCATAGTATATCTGAGAGATATATGAATATCATTCGTTTTCATTCATTCTATCCTTGGCATACGGGATCAGATTATTATCACTTTATGAATGAAAATGATAGAACCATACTAAAAGATGTGTTATTATTTAACGATTTTGATTTATATTCGAAGGAAGATACGGAAATAGTTACACCAGAAATGAAAGAATATTACGGTCAAATACTCGATGAATACTTCAATGGCGAATTAAATTGGTGATAAGGTATACATAACTATTTAAATACTAATTATATAATTAGTATATATATAACTAAATGGAACCAGAACCAGAGCCAGAACAAAGTATTTATATCCCAGAGGAATTTTATTGTCCTATTTCGGGTGAATTAATTAATGAACCCGTGACTGATGAGGAAGGGAATACGTATGAAAAAGGGAAAATTATTGAATGGCTTGAAAGAAGTAAAACATCACCAATTACAAGGGCATACCTTGATATATCATTATTATCAGATAATATATCAATGAAACGTAGTATCCAAACAATACGTGAAAAATTACAAGAAGAACAACTAAAAATTGATGCGCGAATAGTAAGTCCTGAATTAAAAGGTTTTGAGGATACTAAGGCTCTTATAGAGTTAAATCAATTTTATAATGATAATAAGTTATTCATAAACATACAAGTACCCCATGTAGAGGTCCGACCACCAATTGATATTGTTTTATGTATTGATGTTTCCTATTCAATGTTTAATGAAGCGACATTAAAGGGGGAACATAATGAGAGTATGGGGCACGGAATATCAGTACTTTCTTTAACAGTTACAGCTGCAAAGACAATACTTAATAGCTTGAATGATAGAGATAATATTTCAATAGTAACGTATAGTTCGGAATCACGGGTTATTGTAAATAATATTCCGTGTACTCCAGAAAATAAATCTTTGATTGAAATGGAACTTAGTCAATTAAAACCAATCTCAAATACAAATATGTGGTCTGGATTAATTCAGTCTCTTGATATTCTAAGGGAATATTCCCCTAAGAATAAAAATAAAGGAATAATGCTCCTTACTGATGGTATTCCAAATGTTGAACCACCTAGAGGACACGAATATATGTTAGAAAAATATTTCAGGGAACATAACTTTAAATGTATGATTAATTGTTATGGTTTTGGATATAATTTAGATTCAGAACTATTACTTAATCTATCGAAGATATCTGGGGGGGATGGTTATTCATTTATACCGGATGCATCTATTATGGGTAGTGTTTTAATTAATGGGATTAGTAACCTTTTTACAACAGCATCATTTAATCCTGAATTAAAAATTCAATTGTCAAAAGGCGCTATTTTTGAATGTAATCAATCTGATAAATTAGAGATAAATATTAATTCATTGAAATATGGGAAGAGTAAAAATTTATTATTTAAAATAGATACTTCGCGGATATTGAATAAATCATATGAATATATGAGTGATTTTTCCGAGGTTACACTTAGTATGGATAATACGGTAATCTGCGAAGATAAGAATTTATTACCCACTAGAGATTATAACATACAACAGTCAATACGTATGAGGGCTATTGACACTATTATTCATTGTATTGAATTAAAAAAGTATAATGATTCTTCATTAGAACAATACTTAATTGAGTTTATAAATTATGTTGAAAGTGAATTAAAACGGTGTCCTGATAAAGATTATATTAACAATATTCTTTATGATTTTAAAGGACAGATTAAAGAGGGATTAAATATGACAACAAAAGGTAATGCTGAGGATTGGTTTACAAGATGGGGGATCCATTATTTAAGGTCATTATATGATGCATATTCGAATGAAATATGTAATAATTTTAAGGATAGAGGGATCCGTAACTTTACTTCCCCATTATTTGAGAAATTAAGGGACGAAATTTCAACTATTTTTGCACAGATCCCTCCTCCTAAACCGGATATTGTAAAGGTCCATCATCCTCCAAGCCGTAGTCGTAGCCGTGGTAACCGTATGTCAGAGGGGACTCCCCCGAGTAAGACTAGAATACATAATATGTCAGCATATATTAATCAAGGAGGGGGGTGTTGTTCTGGTGATTCTAAAATATTAATGGCAAATGGAGAATACATACCAGTCAGCGAACTAAAATTTGGAGATAAAGTAAAAACCTATTGTTCAACTGTGTTGGATAAAAAATATACAGAGACAGGTACTGTCGAATGTATTATAAAAACTAAATGTATTGATGGTAGGGAGCCACTCGTCTGTTTAAATGGACTAAAGTTAACACCTTATCATCCTATTATTAATGTAGCGGATTCTGTGGATAAATGGGTGTTCCCAATTTCTATTCAACAGCCAACAATAATCCCTTCAGAATATGTTTATACATTTGTAATTAATACACGGAAACCAGTTATTATTGAAGGATATGCTTTTTCTACATTAGGCCATAACCTTCGGGGTGAAGTTATATACCACAGGTATTTCGGCACAGAAGAAGTAATAAATGACCTCAAATGTTTTTTGTCCTATAGAAGCACAGGACTCGTTACCTTAACAAAGGATATGTTTATAAGGGGTGTGTCAGGGGATGTAGAGGGTATAAAAGGTATGGTATAGTCGTGAGTTGACTTGTGATTGGGTTTGTTGCAAAACCATAACACGTATTGAGTTTAGATTTATGGGTGTCACATTCACCTCGTACATCGTCCATCAATTCTTTTGTTTTTATTCCTTTTTTATAAGATTTTATTCCTTTTTTATAAGATTTATTCCTTTTTATAAGATTTTATCCCTTTTTAAAGTATTTATTCCGTTTTATAAGATTTTTTTTTAGTTCTCATTCACTTTTAAAGGGTTCGCACTCAGGCTTAAAAGATTTTATCAGGTTTTTTAATTTTTATTCAGTTTCTCATTTAGTTTTAAAAGATTTTTAAGTATAATTACAATATTTCTTAAAGATTTTTTTTATTTTTATGAAGATTTTAAATAATTATTTAATTTTTTAGATAATATCCCCC
>MDTC01052847.1_pt1 | contig 16287 bp, 8 predicted proteins | sample 811181 | NCBI WGS metagenome assembly MDTC01 (sample SAMN05326644, study PRJNA326480) | marine metagenome | isolation source: seawater | place: Pacific Ocean: North | collected 2011
CTCGGATGTGGTAAGAGTTCCGATGGTTACACTTTTGAGGGTTCCCTCGATGGAGTATCAGGAGATGAGTGGGGGTTCCGCAAAGGTACCAACGGCTGGGCGGTTTACGCTCCTGAACTTATGGGCGAGTTGGTGCGCTCCTTGCCTCTCCGAGTTAGACAACTTTAAAGAGAGCTTTGAGGATTTGAAGGAGGCCGGCGTGGACATTGTTGCTCTTGCGCTCGATGGAGTTGGGAACGATGCCGGAGATCCCTCCGATGCGAAGAAGCGAGCTGCGCAAATGGCTCTTCCCTTTAAGGTTGGGATGGCGAACGAAAAGATACTTACCATTCTCGAGCGGCTGCATGTCCGCTTGACGCCGATGGAGCTGGATTTGGTAATCCCTCTGAGTCTGCTTATCGATAGGGAGGGGCGTCTGGCAGTTCTCTACAAGGGGGCCCCGGGGGTGAGGCAAATCCTCGAAGATCTAGGCCATTCATCACTGACTCGCTGGGAACGTCTCATTAGCTCTGCTGGCCTAGGGGGCGAGTCCCTAGAGAAAGTTGACCCTGCGGCCGGGCTGGCAGCGGACCAGCTGGAAGTCTCCCAGCGCTTCCAGTTCGCACAGGACATGTGGCAAGGGAAATGGCTCTCTGCTGCTGAGGTTCAGTTTCGGGATACACTTAGCGTGACCCCAGATTTCGCTGAGGCCGCTAATAATCTTGGTCTGGTGCACGCCACCGCCGGGGAACACGCGAAGGCTGTTGTCGCCTACAGGAAGGCTCTCTCGGTGCGGGAGGGCTTTCCCGCCGGCCATATGAATCTGGGCCTGTCGCTAGAGCTCCTCGGTCAGGTTCCAGAGGCGCAGGGCAGTTTGCAGAGGGCTCTTGCTCTGAATCCTGCTCTTCCCAAGGCCAATGACGCCCTTGGGCTACTCCATGCAAAGCTTGGAGAACTGTCGGTAGCGAAAAGGTATTTTAAAAAAGAGACCGAGGTAAATCCCGGCTTCGCGGAAGGGTTTAACCATCTTGGCCTGATCCATCTGTCTCTTAACGACGCTGCCAGTGCACTGGATCCTCTGAGGAAGGCTGTTGCTCTTGATTCTCGCAATGCTGATGCATTCAACAACCTTGGTCTGGCCTACAAGCGGCTTGGGCTCATCAAAGAGGCAGGGCAGTCTTTCCAGGCTTGCGTAAAGGTGAGCCCGCGATACGTCCCCGGCTTAATTAACCTTGGAGCATTTTATATCGATACGGGGAATCTGGCTGCTGCTGAACAATGCCTTCTTCAGGCTCTCAAGCTGCAGCCGAGTTCGCAGCAAGCTCGGCGATTCCTTTCTCGTGTCCGGGCTATGGGTGGACAGAAGTAGGTTGCTGCTAGTGCTTGGGGATGAGAATCTCTCTTTCTCCCTTCGGAAAGCGTGATTTTGTCACTGTGCCATCCGGCCATTGAACTGTTGAGGCTGTGGGAGCGACGCCTGACGGGGTCGTGAAATTGAAGATAGCAGGTCCTTGGGACAGGTAGCCTGCTCCCGCCCTTATTTCTCCTGTGCGGCTGCTGTCATCTGAGAGCCTGATGGAAACCCGAGCCCCAATACCACGGCGATTGCCGGGTGGTCCCTTCAGCGAAACCTCGTAGGGCAGCGGTCCACTGCTTCGCAGAAAAGAGCGAGCTGGGCCATCGTTGATTCCTACAAGGAGATCGAGGCGTCCGTCCCCATTTAGATCGGTGGTGATAACGCTCTTAGCGTCTTCGGGAATGATGATGCCACTGGTGGCGGCGGGGACCTCTGTAAATTGCCCGGTTCCATCTCCTTCAAGGATCAGGCTGAGACCATTTTTCATTGGACGGGTTTCGACTTGAGGACCAAAGAAGTTCTGTGAGAGGAAGATGTCGGGGTGGCCATTTCCAGTGGCATCGAGAAATGCAGATCCAAACGAAGGAGAAACCTGAGCCAAGCCAGGGAGGGGCTCAAAGCTGAAGTGGCCTTTGCCATCGTTCCGGAAAATTCCGGAGGAAAGAGTGTTAGCTTCCACGCGCAGGGATTTCCCGAGGCTGTTTCCAGGGTAAATTTCGGGGAGGGTGGCGATTGCGAAATTGTGGAAGGTTTTGAGTTTGGTGCCCACAAAAGGCATCGCGTTCCGGGAGCAGCTGAAGCCGCGATGTGGGTAGCAGGCACCGTCTTCAAAGCCCGCCTCCACGATGCGCTTACGACCTGAGTTGTCAAAGTCACCGTAGAAAAGAATCTCGGGTGTCGTAGAGCTGGCCTTGTACTTCGTATTCAGCCCGAAGTTGGTGGCAAGAAGGTCGATGTCTCCATCGTGATCAATATCGGACCCGTTAATTCCTGTCCACCATCCAAGAATTGAGCTGAGTCCTGCGGTCTTGGTTGCATCAACCAAGCGGCCCTTGTCGTTCCGAAGAAAGCGAATCGGACCCCATTCAGAGCTAAGGAGCAGATCAATCCATCCGTCGCCATCGGCATCTGACCATATCGCACCTGTCACAATATTGCTGTTCGTCAGGGCTGGGGAGCTCTTGGTTATGTCAGTGAATTTGCCACCCGAATTAAGAAGTAACCTGCTGGGTGAGGCAGTCGGGTAGGCGCCGGGAACGCTGCGGCCACCTATGAAGAGGTCGAGGTCGCCATCCCTGTCGAAGTCTGCAGCAGCGATAGCTCCGCTACTATGGAGTCCTGTGGGGAGGGTTCCGGGTTTCGCTGGAGTGAAGGATCCCTTGCCGTTGTTCAGGTAAATTCGATCAGCGTAGGAAGGATTTGCGACAGGATGCTCGACGCTCCCGCTCGCAATCACCAGATCAAGGTCGTTGTCTCCGTCGCAGTCAAAAAATAAGGCTCCGAGATCCTCGCTGTTCTTGTGGGCGCTCGCGGCGGTGAACGGCTGCGTACTATATCTCCCGTCACCTTGATTCATGATTAGTGTTCCAAGGTATCCGGCGCATCCACCGAGGAAAAAGTCGTCGTCACCATCCCCGTCGATGTCCCCGCATGCCAGCGATGGGCCCCATTGGGACTGTCGATTCGGTAGGAGTGGTTGTAGACGGAAATCATTAAACGGCATTTCCCAGTGCCGTGCCGCCGCCACGGCGCTGCTTGAGCGGAATAATGGAGCGGAAGCACGCGTTTCGCTTTTCGGAGAGGTCGCATCACGCTCGTGTAGGATGTATTTTCGATTGGCTGCAAGGTTCTGATAGGTTGCCTCAAGGCCTCCTGGCCATTTCACGGTCAGGCTTTGAATGATATCAGTCTTTCCGAGGCCGAACTGAATGATGTCCTCGTCGCATGAGGAGAACCCCCGCATGGGATTGAACTGGCGGATCTGCTGTCCCTCAGTTGTTGTGATTTTTAGAGCAGCCCCAATGCCAGAGGTGTTTGGGCCGGTTCCTTCAAGTTTCAGGGTGATACGATTCGCATCCTGAGTGTTATTGCGGTGAATGGTTGGGGGTTCGCCGAGGTTTGCCACCGCAAGATCGAGATCGCCATCTCCTTCGAGGTCGAACCATGCAGCTCCGTAGCTCATGCCCGTTTTGGCGAGTCCCCAGCGCTTACTGTCATCGACAAATTTGAGTTCCCCGATATTTCGGAAAGAGAGGTTCTGCTCAGGTCGAGTTGGAGTCTGCTCGTAAAGATCCCATTCTGTTCTCCCGTGTAGCTTTCTGACATCAAGAGGATTGTCAGAGTTATTAAAATTACGAGTCATCCCATTTGACATGAAGACGTCGAGCAGTCCGTCGCAATCAAGGTCCCCCATTTTTACCGCCCAGGTCCAATCAGAGTAGGCAAGTCCGGAGTAGAAGGCAGTCTCATGAAAGTGCCCTGTCCCAGTGTTCACGTAGAGGCAGTTGCGCATGTATTGAGCCGGGACAGCATTTTGCATGAACCACGTCGACGCGCCCATCATACCCATTGTAGTCTTTGACTTGTAATGGGTAGTTCCAGCCATGTCAGAGGAGAGAAAATCAATCAACCCATCGTTATTCAGGTCTCCGCAGTCAGCTCCCATCGTGAACCAGCTCGTGTGGGGTAGTTGGTCCCGGGCGACTTCGGTGAAAGTGCCGTTCCCATTGTTCCGGTAGAGGAGATCAGGGTCCTCAAAGTCATTGCCGACATAGAGGTCGGGGAGTCCATCGTGGTTGAAATCCCACCAGGTGACAGAATTCCCGTGATAGCGCTCCGTGGAGATTCCTGCTGGACGAGTGACTTCTACATAGGTGCCATTGTCGTTGCGCAGCAGTTTGTCGGGGGCTCCCACATTATTAATTTTCATGTTCCCCCTGCGCTCAGATACTCCGTAGTAGTTCTCGAACTCGGGGAGCATTTGATTGCGGCCATCTTTTAAGATCGTCACCGGGCGATTTGGACGCCCGCCGGCACGGTAGAATCGGTGTCCCAGAAGGTAAATATCGAGGTCGCCATCGAGATCGTAGTCTGCAAATGCGGCCATCGCAAAAGCGCCACTGTGGGCGAGTCCGAATTGCGAAGCGGACTCGACAAATTTCCCTTTACCATCATTGATGAAGAGTTGGTTGGGAGAGCCGTAATTACATACGTAGAGGTCCAGGTCTTTGTCGCCATCTATATCGACTGCCGCAACTCCGGACCCCCATGCCGCCCCCCCCCCGACGCCTGCATCAATAGAGATATCTTCGAATCGCCCATTACCTTTATTCCGGTAAAGAGTGTTACTCCGGGCTCCGGAGACAAAGTAAAGGTCGCACTGGTTGTCGCCGTCAAAGTCCCCAGCAGCAACCCCGCCTCCTCCGAGTGCAGAGGTATAGAGGCGTTTCAGCGGGTGGGAGGTGTCAATCGGGTTTATCGATGAGATGCCGGTCTCCTCCGGAGGCAAGGTGGAAAACCGGAGTGGTGAGTTGCCTCCCGAGGAGGGAATGGTGAGGGGTGAAGAACTAGGTAGTGCGCCCACCCCTTGATGGGGCGCGGAGAGTAATATTGAAAGAGCCAGAACGGTCCAGCGGAGCATGGTTCAGGAGAGGGTGTGTTGAGGGGGGATCCGACATGAGATCTTTATATTGTCCGATGTCAAATTATTAGTGTTTAGGGGATTATGCATGAAGCTAGATCACAAGTTGGAACGGAAATAGAGCAGAATCATATTGACCTCGAGTTCGGGCTTGTAACCATGTCCGGCAATATATTTGCAGGCAGTTCAGCCCCATTTTGCCCATGGAAAATCGGGCGATGCCTTTCTCCTTACAAAAACCCATAGGACTCTTATGAAGATTCGAAACCAGCTTATTCTTTTACTCTTCGCCTTAGCTCCCACCCTTCGCGCCCAGAACGACAGTATTCTGATAGATGTGGATGCTACCGCCCTTGGGCTTCTGGATGGGGCGTCCGTAGATACCTTGACCAATTCTGGAGCAGCAGGCGATTTTACAATTCTCATCGGACAGGTTGAATTGACCAGCCATCCTGCCAATGCGAATGCCGGAGCCCTCGTGCAAGGGCTTGCCTTTAATAACGACAAAATGGTTTCTACGAACTCCCAATCCTCCACGACGATGGAGGGTAATCGCCCCTATACAGCCATGGCGTGGGTCTATAACCCAGGCTTTGGAAACGAGGAGGCGATCGTGTCATGGGGGCATCGGGGAGGTCCGGATGGAACGAACTCGGGGATGCATCAGGGCAACAATGCTACTTTTGGAGCGGTTGGGCACTGGGGTTCTCCGGATACTGGGTGGGGCCCCTCCGGTGTCGATCCTGACATCAACGCTACGGCCAATCGATGGGCGCATTTGGCCTACACTTGGGATGGAACAACTGAAAGTGTCTACATTGATGGTGAATTAAGTAATTCGGAGGTCCACATTCCCTTGAGTCCTCACCTTAGCTTTACGGATGGAACACCTACTCCTTTCGCGATAGGTTCTGAGAGTGATGCCGGAAATGTAAACAGCACCCCGATTGCCTATTCGGGAACGATTGCCAAGGTTCTGGTGGAAGACGTTGCTCGGTCAGAGGCAGAGGTGCGCGCGGCTTTTAATGCGGAGAGTTCTCTTTTTTTTGATGGGGTGCTAGACGTGAGTGACTTGGATGGTGATGGAATATTCGATGCGATAGAAGACCTCTATGACTGTCTCGATAAGAATGTTGCAGATGCTGATGCGGATCCTGACGGAGACAGTCTCTCTAACAGCGCGGAATTAGGACTTGGGACCGATCCCTGTAATCCGGATAGCGACGGTGATGGCTTAAGTGATGGAGAGGAGTTAAACCGCCTGGTGGGTGGGCAGTCTGCTCCAACCGATCCTTTAAGTGAAGATACTGACGGAGATGGTTTGCTGGATAGTGCTGAAACCGGAACGGGGGTAGTCAATGGAACTGAGGATACTGGGACAGATCCTTTGGTTTCTGATACCGATGAAGACGGTCTTGGCGATTTGCAGGAAGTAGAGCTGGGCACTGACCCCTTTAATACCGATACTGACGGAGATGGAGCTCAAGACGGCGCGGAAGTAGCGATCCAGACAGACCCCCTTGATGCTAGTAGTAAGCCGGCATTTGCCAGCGACCAGATCGTCAAGGTCGATATGACCTGCCTTGATCTCGCCGATGGTAGTATTGTGGATACGGTGGTAAACCTTGGCCAAGCGGGGTCATTCACCACCCTGATTGGGCAGGTTGAGGTAGCTAGTCATCCGGCGAACGATAATCCAGATGTTCAGGTGCAGGGCTTGGCCTTCAATGGAGACAAGATGACTGCCGCGGTGGATGCGCCTACGCTCGGTCTGGTTGGAAATCAGACTTATACTGTCCGGGCCTGGGTGTTTAACCCTGCATTTGGTAATGAAGAGGCAGTGGTTTCTTGGGGGCACCGGGGCGGCCCGGTTGGCTCCAACGCCGGTATGCACCAGGGGATCCACCCTACCTTCGGGGCAATCGGCCACTGGGGTGGTGGGCCGGTGGATAATCCGGCCGAACCAGATGTCGGTTGGGGTCCGAATGGGGATGGAACTGATATTGTGGCGACACAGGGGCGCTGGGCCCAGTTGTCGTGGGTCTACGATGGTCTGGAAGACCGGGTTTTCATTGATGGGGAGTTCAATAACAGTGAGGAGCACCCGAATTTGCTCGATGTACATTCATCGTACAATGACGGGAATCCTACCTTGGTATGCCTAGGTTCTGAGAGTGATGCAGGGAGCGTAAATAACGTACCCATCGCCTATTCTGGGACGATCGCCCGGGTCGAGATTTATGACTCGGTCTGGACGGACGAGGAGATCCAAGCGGCTTTTGAACAAGAGCGTCCTCTCTTCTTTGATGGCATATGTACAAGTCCCGGGGATCAGTATCAGTTTGTGGTATCGAGCCCCGATGGGGGAGAAACCATTGATTTGGAGTGGAACAGTTCGGCTTCCGAGGTCTACACGGTGGTGGCTAGTGATAATCCGGTGGGAAACCCCGATCCTGCGTCGTGGGCGCCGGTCGCAGGTCTTGAAAGCTTATCCGCTACACCGCCACTCAACACTCACAGTATTGCGAGGCCGGCAGGAGATCTCCGCCTGTTCAAGCTTATTGCCGGTCCGGCGCCGGCTCTTTTCTCTGATGATTTTGAGTCTGGGGTGGGAGATTGGACCAGCGTGGTAAACGATCAGGCGGGCAATACCCAATGGGAAATTGGATCTCCCGAGGGAACCAGCGGCCCTCTGACTGGGGCTGATGGATCCGGGAACGCGTGGTCAACCAATCTGGGTGACTATGCTCAGGTCTCAGACGTATCTCTTTTCTCTCCTCCGATTGATTTTGGCGGCTTGCAGGGAGCGGAGCTAACCTTTGATGCTTACCGTGATGCGGATGGGTTTGGAGATAGCGCGATGGTCGTTTTCAGGAGAGTTGGTGACGATGTTCAGCTCGGAATAGAGGTCGCCATTGATATGAGCCTCTTTGATACTGCATACGAGAGTCTTTCCATCGCTGTGCCTGAAGAAGTGATTGGTGAGATCGCCCGCGTTGAATTCAACTTTGTCAGTGACGATACGGTTGATTCTTTTAGTGGCCTTACGATTGACAACGTGGTTATTGAGGCGGCCAACCCCTAATTGCTGGAGGCTTGTTTTTCAGGGTGGTGGATCCCTATGGGTTCACCACCCTTTTGCTCGGTTACGAAGTAGGAGCAGGATTGGTCTTGCCAAGGAGGGCGGACAACGGACTACTAAGTCCGCTAATCGCCTATGGATGCTATTCGTGCAGATTCAATCGTTAAAGATTTCGGGGACGTTCGGGCTCTTAACGGGGTTAGTCTGGGGGTAGAATCTGGGGAGTTGTTTTTTCTCCTAGGAGGGAGCGGATGCGGAAAGACAACACTGTTACGTTGTATCGCCGGACTTGAGGAGCCCACCTCGGGTCAGATTTTTTTTGATGGGGAGGATGTTACGGCCTTGCCTACTCATAAGCGGGAGGCGGCGATGGTCTTTCAGAGTTATGCGCTTTGGCCTCACATGACGGTGGGGCAGAACATTGGGTTCGGCTTGGAAGAGCGCAAAGTAGCTAAAAACGAAATCGCCGAGCGGGTACGGGAGGTTCTTGAGATGGTTAGAATGCCGGGGTTTGAGAGCCGGGGAATTGACCAGATGTCAGGGGGGCAGCAACAGCGTGTCTCGTTGGCCCGGGCTCTTGTAGTGAAGCCGAAATGCCTTCTTCTGGATGAGCCATTGTCCAACCTTGATGCCTTGTTGAGGCTGGAAATGCGCTCGGAAATCCGAAGGATCGTGAAAGAGAACGGCCTGACAGGGGTCTACGTAACGCATGATCAGGCAGAGGCTCTCTCAATGGCGGATCGTCTCGCGGTAATGGACGGTGGAAGGGTTCAGCAGGTTGGTAGGCCCGAGCAGATTTACCGGAATCCCCGGACAGCGTATGTAGCTTCCTTTATCGGAGAAACCAATCTTCTAGAAGCAAAGGTAAAGCATGCGGCTGATCGTCAGGGTGTCGTGGTGGAGACGGAAGCGGGAGAATTGATTGGGAGAATTACGGATGATCACTGGACTCCGGCCCCCGGGGAGAAGGTTCAAGTGTCCATCCGTCCAGAGGCGATCCGGATTTTGCCGGAGGGTGGGCAGCTTGAGGGGAGAGTGGTCGAGACCATGTATCTTGGAGAAAGCATCCAATATCGGGTTCGAATAGCGCAAGGAGTAGAGATGCAGGTCTCTCAAATGAATCCTAGGGCCGTCCTCGAGGAAGGAGCCAGGGTCGCGCTGGAGATGCAAGTAGAGGATGTGGTGGTGCTTCGTGAATAGAGTTCTGATTCAGGCACTTAGAAGTGATGAGTAACTGGAAGAAGAATCTCCTAATACTGGGGCTGCTTACCGGAGCGGTGGCAGCACCTCTTACTCTGAGGGACAAGGGAGCCGAGGGAGCTGACCAGGCCGATCTCCGGCTCGACGTTATTACGCCGCATACAGAGACCCTGCGACGGGAATTTGGAGAGGCGTTTTCTGCTTACTGGGAAAAAAAGTCCGGTGATAGTGTTTACGTAAACTTTCTTGTGCCCGGGGGGACCTCCGAATGCGTAAGGGTAATCGGTAACGGTTTTGAGGCTGCGGCGGAACGGGGGGAGGTTGGCTGTGGAATTGATGTTTTCTTTGGAGGTGGGGCCTATGATTTTGCGATCCAAGCCAAGCAGGAGCGCTTTGAAAAATTACGAATTTTTGAAACTCGGAGTGAGTTGTTTAAGAAGGGAGGTATTCCTGCTTCCTTGGGTGGAGAAACTTTCTACGACCCCGATCATACATGGGTCGGTTCGGTGCTCTCGAGTTTTGGTATCTGCTACAATACGGACCTTCTGCTGGAGCGGGGACTTCCTGATCCGGTCAGCTGGGATGATCTTGGGGATCCACGCTATATTCATGGTATAGCGCTCGCCGACACAACCAAGAGCTCTTCGGTAACAAAGTCTTTCGAGATGCTGGTTCAGCAGAAAATTCAGGAGGAGCTTTCTGCCGCTGGGCCTGAGGAAGAATGGGAGAGGGTGGTGGCCCGAGGCTGGGACGCCAGCATGAATCTCATCCAGAGAATTGGCGCCAACGCCCGGTATTTCACCGATAGTTCCGCCAAGATCCCCCGGGACGTGGCCCAGGGCAACGCGGTCGCCGGAATGTGCATTGATTTCTATGGGCGGACGACAAGCGAGACTCTGAAACAAGCAGATGGCTCTTCTCGCCTGCAATATATCATGCCCTCTGGAGGTAGCTCGATCAGCGTGGATCCGGTGGCTGTGTTGAAGGGTGCTCCCCATCCTGAGCTTGCTCAGGCCTTTGTGGAATTTGTCCTTTCGCGGGAGGGGCAGATGCTCTGGGCCGCGCCTCCAGGAAGTGTCCCCGGTCCGAAATACCGTGCTCTGCGGCGTCTTCCGATTCGCCCGGACCTCTACCGAGGGAGCAGCCTTGAGGTCATGATTGATGGCGAGGCGATGCCATTTGAGCAGGCGAAAAAGTTTTCTTACGATCGGAAATTAACTGGTCACTTGTTCTCACCTCTAAGGGCGATTATCCGTATCATGTGTATCGATTCTCATGATGAGATGAAGGCTGCCTGGGAGGCCCTGATTGCAGCGGGATTTCCGCCAAAGGCGACGGCCCGCTTTCATGATGTTAGTGCGGTGGGCTACAATTTGGCCGGGGGTCCGATCAAGGCTTCGTTAAAAGCCAGCAAGATAGAAGCAGTGAAGATCATGAATCAGCTCGGTGGGTTTTTCCGTGAGAATTATAAGGAGGCACAGCGCCTGGCGGAAGTAGGATTATGAACAGTCGAAAGGCCATTATTCTTACGGCGGCAGTGACCCTGTTCTTTGCTGTGTTTTTCCTCTTTCCGGTCATCATGGTGATCGGCGAAGCATTCGTCGACCGTGATGGAGGATTGACCCTCGCCTACTTCTCGCAGGTTTTTGTTAACCCAGTGTATCTTGAAGGGCTTTGGAATGCCCTCTTGCTGGGAGTAACCAGCACGCTGGCTACGCTGTTGATCGCATTTCCCCTTGCACTCCTGACTCACCGCTATCGGTTTCCCCTGAAAGGCCCGCTATCCGCTTTGATTCTCGTGCCGCTCGTCCTCCCTCCTTTCGTGGGTGCAGTTGGAGTGAAGCAGATGCTGGGAGTGAAGGGCGCTCTTAACGCCTTTCTTGAAAAGCTGGGATTGATGGATCCCGCTGCCCCGATGGACTGGTTGGGGGAGGGGCGCTTCTGGGGCATCGTGGTGATGAATGCCCTTCATCTTTATCCAATTCTCTACATGAACATTGCGGCATCACTCGCGCATCTTGACCCTGCTATGGAAGAAGCAGCACAGAATCTGGGGTGCTCGCCGTGGAGACGGCTCAGGCGAATTACCATGCCTCTAACGATGCCGGGCATTTTTGCTGGAGGCGCGATTGTTTTTATCTGGTCCTTCACGGAGCTGGGAGTGCCACTCGTATTCGACTATTCGAGAGTCGCGCCAGTCCAGATCTTTGACGGGCTGAAGGATCTTGAGAGTAACCCGTTTCCCTATGCCTTGGTGGCGGTTATGCTGATTATTTCCTCAGCAGTATTCCTGCTCTCTAAGGCCCTTCTTGGTCGCTCCAGGCTGGGTACTGCTCCGAGGCCCAAAGGGCGAAATGTGGAAAGAGTCCTGAAGGGGTGGAGGGGCTGGGCTATTACCCTCGTCTTTGCAGGAGTCTTCCTTCTCGCGTCCCTTCCTCACATGGGCGTTATTCTTCTTTCCTCCGCAACTGACTGGTATGGTTCTGTTTTTCCCGAGCAGCTCACCGGAGCTCATTATGAAGAGGCTCTGGGGCACCCCCTTGTAGTCCCTTCCATTCAGAACAGCCTGCTTTATGCATCCGGAGCGATGGTCGTTGATCTGGTGCTTGGGCTTGCGATCGCGTGGGTGATAGTCCGGAGTACGATTCGGGGTAGGGCTCTTCTCGATGCACTCGTGATGCTTCCTCTCGCCGTTCCGGGGCTCGTTCTTGCCTTTGGCTACCTTGCTCTTGCACAGGAAGGTCGTGCCTTCTCTTTTCTTGTCGGGATTAATGGGAACCCTGCAGCCTTGCTGATCATCGCCTATGCGGTTCGCCGATTGCCCTATGTTGTCAGGGCTGCTGTTGCAGGATTACAGCAAAGTAATGTGGCCTTGGAGGAGGCGGCATTGAGCCTTGGGGCACCGCCGCTCCGAATGATGAGGCGGATTGCTCTGCCGCTCCTTTCTGCGAACCTCCTAGCTGGAGGTATTCTAGCTTTCGCCTTTGCGATGCTTGAGGTTAGCGACAGTCTGATTCTCGCGCAACAGGCTGAGCATTTCCCGATCACCAAGGCGATTTATGCTCTTCTCAATACTCTAGGCAACGGGTATGAGTTGGCCTCAGCCCTCGGAGTATGGGCTATGGTCTTTCTAGGCATCTCGATTGTCGGAGCTGTGTCTCTGGCAGGAAAGAGGGGAGGCCTTTTTCGAATGTAGGGATCTGGGGTTCTTTGGTATTATTTTGGCTGTGGCAGGGAGTCGCCGTTTTTTTTGAACCATGGGTCCACGAAGTTGGCGAGAATGACAAGGAGTGCGCCAAGGTAAAAGGAAGCCTCTAGTTGGGCGTATTCCTGGAAGATTAAAGCACCCAGAAGGATTCCCCAGACGGGTTCGAAATTCATGGTCAGGTTAGCGGTGTATGCCGTTAGTCTGCGAAGAAGACGAATATTCCAGGTATGGGCGACTGTGGTGCAAAGCAGGGAAAGTGTGAGGAGAGGGATCCAGTCGTCTCCGGAGGGGAACTGAAGGTGGTGGGGAGATAGGAAGGGGAGAGTAATGGCGGACATGAGGCAAGCGCCTGCCATTCCGTAAAGAAGCATGCTTTTAGGAGGCGTTCCCCGGGCGACCAGACCACGATTGAGCACTGGGAAGATAGAGTGTAATAGCGCGCCCAAAAGCCCCACCAAAAGCCCCAGCTTATGATTTGAATCAATCCCGCCGGTAATAAGAAGAATTCCAGATATGACGATTCCACCACAGATAAGCTCTCCGGGTCGGAATGCTCGGCGCTCGATCAAGGGCTCTGTGATGGAGGTGAACAGCGAGATCGTGGCGAAGGCGGCAAGTGCAACTGAGACGCTCGAAAGGTTGACCGACAGGAAGAAGCAGACCCAATGCCCGCCCTGCAGGAGCCCCACATTGAAGACTGCCAATGCCCTCCGGGGGGAGAGGCGAAGCATTGCGGGGCAGGTCAGGGACAGCCAGACGAGCATGGCGAGTCCTGCTATCGTAACCCGCCAAAAGACCAGAGAGGGGGCCTCCAGCGAAATCACGTTTCCAAGGACGGCGGTGAGAGCGAGAATGAAAACCAGAAAGTGATACTGGAGGAGAGTGGGAATCGTGTATGATGGCGTATAGGTTAAAATAAAGGAGCGGAAGGAAGGGGTAGGATCTCAGTTTCAGACGGGCTGAGGAAAAGCAGAGAGATTTCTAGAATCAGTCCCAGGTGGAAGCTGAGCTGTTTTTGTAGCCTGGTAAATGATGGAAACGGGTTCAACGGGGCAGAATGTCTACGTGCTTTGCTTCATGTTGTAAGAAGAGCTGCTCAGAGGGGGGGGCTGGAGGTAGGTTCTCGCCGCTTGCCGATACCTGATTCACTGAGTAGAAACCGGTGACATAATGAAGATTTCCAAGATCACTGCCTGGCAAGTCGACCTACCCCTGCACGAGGGTGATTATAAATGGTCCGGAGGAAAATCAGTCGCAGTATTCGATAGTACGGTGGTCAGGATCGAGACAGATTCCGGAATCCATGGTGCCGGAGAGGTCTGCCCTCTCGGGCCGGTGTATCTGCCGTCTTACGCCGGTGGTGTTCGGGCGGGAATCTTGGAGCTCGGCCCCCACCTGCTGGGAGAGAATCCGCTTCATCTTGACCAGTTGAATAAAACAATGGATTCAGCAATGAAGGGTCACCCCTACGTGAAATCCGCTATCGATATGGCTTGTTGGGATATTCTTGGTAAAGCTGCGGGCCTTCCCGTGAGTTCGCTTCTTGGGGGAGCCTACGGTGATGATTTTGTGCTCTATCGTGCGATCTCCCAGGAGAGCCCCGAGGCGATGGCGGAAAATGTAGCATCTTATAAAAGTGAGGGTTATCGACGATTTCAATTGAAGGTCGGAGGAGATCCCGACCTCGATATTGAGCGGATTCATCAGGTGGCGGCGCGCTTGGGCCCAGGTGACAAACTAGTTGCGGACGCCAACACTGGTTGGCTGAAACACGAAGCAATGAGGGTCGTTCGTGCGGTTAGTGATGTTGACGTGTATATCGAACAACCGTGTTTGCGATATGAGGATTGCCTCTCCATTAGGCGAAACGTGACCCACCCGTTCATTCTTGATGAGGTTATCGACGGAATCCCGGAAATCCTGCGGGCATCGCATGATCTCGCAATGGACGTGGTCAATATCAAGATTAGTAAGTTTGGAGGATTGACTCGAGCTCGGCAGGCTCGAGACCTGTGCATGTCGCTTGGTGTGGCGATGACCCTGGAGGATACGTGGGGGGGAGATATTGTAACCGCAGCAATCTCTCACCTTGCTCATAGCACTCCCGAAGAGTTTCTTTTCTCAGCTACTGACTTCAATAGTTATGTTACCAAGCCCATAGCTCACGGTGCACCGCAACGAAAAGACGGAAGAATGGCTTCGTCTGCGGATCCGGGGCTTGGGATCGATCCGATTATGGAAGTGCTGGGCGATCCAGTCCTTGAGATCGGGTAGAGATGAACAGCCCTCACCCGGGGCAGAGGCTCGCTGCTTCCAAAAGTGTCAGGGCTACAGCTCTCCGCTTATCAGGTCCGACCATTGCTGTCTTTTTCTCGCAATTGAGCACTCTGTGCCGTCCACGAGTATTTCAGCAGGGAGAGGTCGGGAGTTGTAGTTTGAGGCCATGGTAAAGCTGTAGGCACCCGCGCTCATGAGCGCGATCAGATCGCCTTGTTGGAAGTCAGCAATCCTTCGGTCTTGGCAAAAGAAGTCTCCACTTTCACAAATTGGGCCGACTACGTCTCCGAGCACAGTGTTTTCTGATTGGCGCTCGAAGATGGGAACGATTTCATGGTGGCCCTCGTAGAGCGCAGGTCGAATCAGGTCATTCATCCCGGCATCCACAATCTTGAAGGTCTTAGCGCTACCCTTTTTCTCATAGAGGCAGGAGGCAAGTAGAACCCCTGCGTTCCCGGACATATAACGTCCTGGCTCCAGGACTATTTTCATTTTGAGGAGTTCGAGAAGTGGGACTAGCTCCCGTGCATAAACATCAGGCGAGAGGGGAGGGTTTTCATGCTCGCTCCACCAGCTCGATGGCCCCGAGGCCAGCGCCTCCTCGTAGACGATGCCGATCCCACCACCGATCGAGAAGAATTCGATGCCGTATTTGTGCTGTAGCTCCTGCACCAGTGGAATAACTCGTTTTACTGCCTCGACGAAGGGAGATACATTGGTGAGTTGCGAGCCAATATGCATCTGGATACCTCTGATGCTAATATGAGGGAGCTTGGATGCTCTCTCGTAGACCCTCATGGTTTCCTCATAATCGATTCCGAATTTGTTTTCTGCCTTCCCCGTTGAAATATATTTGTGGGTTTGAGCATCTACGTTCGGATTTATTCGCACCGCAACGGGAGCGGTGCGCGAGAGTGATTCGGCCACTCTGTTTATGAACTCGAGCTCAGCGAGAGACTCTATATTGAAACAGTAGATACCCTGCTCCAGAGCGTAGGTTATTTCCTCAGCAGTTTTTCCAACGCCCGCGAAGGAGCAGCGTCCCGGATCTCCGCCAGCCTTTATTACGCGAAATAATTCTCCTCCTGAAACAATATCAAATCCGCTCCCCAGTTCAGCAAGCAGGTTGAGGACAGAGAGGTTCGAGTTGGCTTTGACAGCAAAAGCGATGTGATGGTCGAGGTCGCCGAGTGCCTTGTTAAGTCTCTCGTAGTTGTCCCTAAGCGTCTGGGACGAGTAGACGTAAAGAGGGGTTCCATGATCCTGGGCGAGAGTCTGCAGGTTGACTCCCTCGCAGTGGAGGGTCCCTTGATGATATTTGAACTGGTGCATTGGAAGGGTCTTCGAGTCTGTCCGGGGAAGCAATAGCCTAGAAAATGCTGTGGCCAACAGGCCAAAAGCTAGGAAATATCCGGTATTTTGCAGGCTACTCGACTCGAAAGGAGCGCGTGCGTCGACCGAAAAAGTCTTCAGCTACAGCCTTCCCCTTGATGTTAAGAAGCTTGGTTTTGAATCCGGAGGCAAGCCATACGTGAGCGAAGAAG
>MDTC01177768.1_pt1 | contig 16287 bp, 14 predicted proteins | sample 811181 | NCBI WGS metagenome assembly MDTC01 (sample SAMN05326644, study PRJNA326480) | marine metagenome | isolation source: seawater | place: Pacific Ocean: North | collected 2011
CCATCCCATGAGAGCTCCCGACCATCTCCGAGGCCGCGGAACGTTTCTGGGGGTTTCTCTGGTGACACTGCCCAGGCACCACAAGCCAGGGCAGAAAATTCGGCGGCGGTACAGCCTGCAGAGCATGAGGCTGTCCAGCAGCTCGCAGCCGAACTCGAAAGCGCACTGAATCAGAACCAGGGTGATATCTCGGTCTCAGTTGATCAGGACTCTGGTATGGTAATCGTGCGGATTACTGACGAAGTCACTGGTGAGATCCTCAAGCAAGTTCCAGCTGAGGAGCTTCTCAAGGTGGATCAGACCATGGAGAAGATCGTAGGTCTTCTCATCGACGATCTGGCATAATGTTCAAGCACTCGTAGTTGAATACAGCAGTTCAGGACACCTCTGCTGACGCGCGCCGCTTCGCCCCAGCGGCGCGCAAGAGAGGCAGAGAACATCACCAACGCACGAAGCCGGTGATGGAGAGTCCTCAAGAAGACGGTCGCGCGGTGGGGTTGTTGGTTTCCTCACTGCGCCATCGTTGTTTCGCGCACTTCGATGTATCCCATGATGGGCAACGGAGGCGCCAGGAATAGAGATGTCCCAAGGAATCACATTTCAAGGCTTAGGATCCGGTCTCGACACCGGTTCCATCATCGAACAGCTTGTCGCCATCGAGCAGCGGCCGGTGACGCTGATTCAGCGGCGTCAGGCGACCCTCGAGACGCAGAAGCTGGCGATCGCGGATATCAATTCCGCCTTGCTCAATCTGAAGAGCCAGGCTGAGAACCTGGCGGATGTCGATCTGTTCTCGATTACCAAGATCAATTCCTCTGACAGCTCGAAAGTCTCGGTCTCGGCAACGAACGATGCCGCCATCGGTTCGATCAATGTCGAGGTCCTCGAACTGGCGCAGGCCCGATCGCTGTCATCGCGATCATTTTCCGCCTCTGATGAGGACCTGGGTCTGGCCGGCGAGTTTGTCGTCAACGGCGTCGGTATCGACATCGCGTCGACGGACAGCCTGATTGACGTGCGGGACACGATCAATGCCGCCGATGCCGGTGTCAACGCGCAGATTCTCACCGTCGCCGATGGTGACAATCGACTGATTGTCAGTGCCGAAGAGGTCGGTGCTGCTGGCTTTGATCTGCGTGATGCCTCCGCTGAGGATGTCCTGCAGGGCCTGGGGCTCACTTCGGCAGCGACACAGGTCAAGAACACCTTTGCCGATGGCGCTCGCTCGGCGCAGTTCCTCTCTGACAGCGACAGTGTCGGCACACTTTTGAATCTCAGTTCGCCGCCAGCGGGCACGGTCTCGATCGCGGGAACTGATATCACCGTTGACCTGGCGACTGATTCGCTGACCAGCATAGCCGACAGCATCAACACGGCCGGAATTGCAGGGGTTTCAGCTGCCGTAACCAGTGTGGACGACGGCGGCCTGATGCGCTATCAGCTCGAGATCCAGGGTACGACCGAGATCGTCGACAACACGGGTGCCATGGAAACCATGGGTGTGCTTGATTCCAGTGGCGGCGTGGTCGATGAGATCATTGCCGGAACCGAAACCGACGCTTTCACCAGTACGACGACCTCTCTGGGGTCGCTGTTGTCACTGGGAACCGGTCCACAGGGCTCGATCTCCATTGCCGGACAGAGTGTCGCCATCGATCTGGCTGAGGACAGTCTCACCGATATTCAGACTCGCATCAACGATGCGTCGATTGCCGGTGTCACGGCGACGGTGACCACAAGTTCCCACGCGGATGGTAAAAGTCAGTTTCGACTGCGGATCGACGGGACGACAGACCTGGTCGACGATGGGAATATTCTCGAGAGTCTCGGCGTGTTACAGGGCTCGAACTCAGCCTTCGAATCTGTTGCCCGGGTGCTTACGGCAAATACTCCCAACCAGGTCCGTGGCGCAGTTCTGAATCCCGTTGGAGGCAGCGGCGCCAAGAGTATGGAAGTCGCCAGCGATGCCGATCCCCTGTCGACGACGATCGGTTCCACTGCCAGCGGCAGCGTTTCTATTGACGGCGTGGCCGTCGCCATCGACCTCAACACCGATTCGCTGAATGATGTAAGGGACAAGATCAACGCTACGGGGATCAGTGGTGTCACGGCGACGGTGAATACAGTCGGTCCGGCCACTTTTGAACTGGAGATCTCCGGCACGCAGACCTTCGATGATGACGGCGGCGTGTTGCAGGATCTCGGTGTGGTGGGGGCCAACTCGGTGGCGACCGACAACACGCGTTTCGGTGATATCGCCAATGTCAATGTACAGGCAGGCGATACCGTCTCCATCAGTGGTCGCAATCGCGATGGCGATCAGGTGGCGGGCACATTCACGATCAGCAACAGCAATCTGCGGATTGACAATCTTCTGACCACCGTGGAGGGGCTCTTCGGTGACGACGTGACCGCATTTGTCGACGCCATGGGGCGGATTTCGCTGGCTGACAATGTGGCCGGTACCAGTTCCATGTCGCTGACCCTGACGGCGAACAACGAAGGCGGCGGAAATCTGACCTTCGGTGATCTATCCGTGACGACGCAGGGCGCCGATGCCAGATCCTCCGAACTGCAGGCTGGGACTGATGCCGAGGTCCGTATCAACGGGATCACACTGAGTCGCTCAACGAACACGATAACCGATGCGGTCGAGGGGGTGACCTTGACCCTGAATCAGATCACCGATGAAGAGGAGGTCGTCGAAGTCAGTGTGTCGAAGGACGACACCACGCAACTGCGGAGCCAGCTGGAAGGATTTGTCGCCGAATACAACACGGCCATGGGACTCATTCAGGCGCAGATGGCTGTGGATACGGACACCGGCGAGCGCAGTTCGCTCACCGGAGATGCCACCATCCTGGGTGTGCAGTCGCGACTGCGCTCGGCCATCATCAATGAGATTGATGTTGAAGGTGAGTTCAATGCCCTCGTCTTTATGGGGATCAACTTCGACCGCGATGGCGAACTGACAATTGACGACGCACGTCTCACCGAGGCCCTGGAGAACAACCTCGAGGACGTGCAGGCGCTCTTTGTAGAGCGTGGCAGTACAACGAACGAGGATGTCGAGTTTGTTCGGTCCACGACGCGGACCCTGGCCGGGAACTACTCCCTGGATATCACACAGGCCGCTCAGCAGGCCGAACTTCTGGGGAGTGTCGACCTGTCTGGTGGGCTGGCTGAAGCTCAAACGCTCACGATCACGGAAATCGGCAGTCTGAGCAGCACAGCCGTTGTCGAGCTGACTGCTGGTGATACCACCGATGACATCGTCGAGAAGGTCAACAGCGCACTCAGCAGCGAGGTGGCCGAAGTACGCCGTGGTTCGGTAGCCAACACAACCGATGGCGCCGCTGCAATCGATGAAGATACCGTCTTTGCCGATATTTTTGGTGCCGGTGTCGTCAATGGTGACAGCATCCGGATTCAGGGAACCACTCATGACGGTTCAGCTGTGCAGCGCTCCTACGAGATCGAGGATGCGGTGACCCAGGACATAGGTGATTTGCTGAGCGAGGTCCGGGCGACATTCGGGAACGACATCAGCGCCAATATCGACGCCGATGGGCGGATTCTGGTGACCGACAACCAGGTTGGCCCGAGCAGTCTGACCGTGACGCTGGTGGAAGCCAACGAAGGAGGCGGCAATCTCGATCTGGGCAGCATCGAGGCAGAGACAGAGGGACGCTTCCCAATGGAGATCACAGCTATCAATGTGGATGGCAGGCTGCAACTCCGGCACGACTCCTCCGGCGACAATTCCGGATTCAGTGTCACTCAGAGTGTCGATCAACTTGGCCTGGCGACGGACGAGGTGCGTGGCGCGGATGTGGAAGGCTCGATCAACGGTGAAGTTGCGGATGGATTTGGTCGCATTCTCACCGGCTCGCGAGACAATGCGACGACGGATGGTCTGACCCTGCGCGTGACCACGACACAGGCAGAGTTGGACGCCGACGGCAGTGATCGCGGCAGCGTCGGTCTCGTCTACGGTGTGGGGCGATCGCTCACCGATCTGCTATCTTTCATTACCGACGACATCGATGGAACGCTGAAGACCCGCGAAGATGCGATCGATGATACCATCGACAACCTCGGTGATCAGATCACCGTGCTGGAGCGACGCGTTGAGCAGACGCGGACCCATTTGGTCAGTAAGTTCGCGACGCTGGAAGGGAGTCTGGCAACGCTGCAGTCTCAAGGGGAGTTTCTAGCCTCCCAGCTCGCCGGCCTGTCGTCCGGCCGTGGTTGATTGACCCATACGTGGCGAAGGGAGATCTATGAATCGTAGCCCCAGGCACCGCCAGTACAATGAGGTGCAGATCAAGACCGCGAACAAGGGACAACTCATCGTCCTTCTCTATCAGGGTGCCCTACGGAACATGCGCAAGGCGCTGCTGCAGCTGGAGGAGAAGGATATGGAGGGCAAGGGGAACTCCCTCATCAAGGCGCAGGATATCATCCTGGAGTTGATGTGCGCCCTAGATCAGAGCATGCTTGAAGAGGGCAACGAACTGGCAGCCAATCTTCAGCGTCTCTATCTGTATTGTTATCGCCAACTCGTGCAGGCGAATCTCAAGATGGCTCCCAAGCCGATCGAGGAAGTGATCGAGTTGCTGGCCAATCTTCTGGAGGCCTGGGAACAGGTGGCGGCCAATGGCGGCGGCGACGGTGGCGGTGGCATCCATCCAACGGTCGCCCTGACGGGTTGAGGTCGCCAGTGATGACAGTCGCCGTCGATATTCGCAGCCACGTTGAGTTTCTCGACGCTCAGTATGAGGATTTTCAGCAGATGAAGGGACTCGGACGCCGCCAGCGCGAGTGCCTGCTGCGAGACGACCTGAAAGGTCTGAGTCAGGCCATGACGCAGATGCAGGAGCTCATGGTCCGTGTTCGTCTGCGCCAACGCGATCTGGCCGTTGAGCTTGATGACGAGGCCCGCTGCAGGCCTGAGGTCGCAGAGCGGGTCGAACGCCTGCGCCATCTGATCGCGTCCGTTGCTCAGGTGCGCTCGCAGAGCGAGGAGGTCACCCGTATGTTGCTGCACCAGACCCGCCAGGAGATGGAGCAGTCGACCCGCCAGAAGCGGGCTACGCGTGGCTACGGGCAACCCGCCCGCGTAAACGAGCCGCGATTCACCGACGGACTCCGCTAGACCCTACCCCCAATTTGCCAGCCTCACCGCCGGACCGGAGAATAGTCGATTGGCTGTTTTTGGGTGTCGTGGTATATTTCGCTAAAGTATCTGCTGTTGCTGCCGATATCTATCGATAGAGGCGGAAGTCCGACCCACTTCCTTCCCCGGGAAAGAGCAGGGTCGCTACCAGAGCAAAGGGGGGAGCACATGCGCATTGAAGGGTTACCCAATCTTCAAAAGGTATCCCAGCCCACTCAGCGAACTGACTCGACGCGGCAGCGGCGATCGGCCAGCGAGGCATCTGATTATGTCGAAATCTCGACGCCGGCGAAGCAGGCCGCCGATCTGAGCGCAGCGGCTCGGACGGCACCTGACACGCTGAACCCCCGGATCGAAGAGGTCCGGCAGCGGGTTGCATCGGGATTCTACGACTCTGATGATGTCCGACGCGAAATCGCTGGGGCAATCCTGGATTCCGATAGCGTGCGGCCAGTTGTTGACGAGATTGCCGTAGTGCGTCAGGCCAAGCAGCAGCTTGATAGCGTCCCTGACACACGTCCTGATCGTGTGAACGAGGCACGTGAGCGGGCCACCAGCGGTTTCTATGATCAACCTGAGGTCCGTGAAGCGACGGCTGACGGGTTTATCGACGAGTTGGTCTGACAGCTCGCCTGATGTGTTCGGTTCGGTGTCGACTCCTCTGGAGTTGACGGGCTGGATGTCGTCTGGCTGGGTGACAGAGATCTAAGTGACATGAGTGATCAGCAGGGGGGACGATTGATCAAATCGTTCCCTTTGATTCGTTCTGCGCAGTTCGTATTTCTGTCATATCGCCTGTCCCCTCACAGGTTTGCCGAAGGATGACGCAGATGGACCTCCATCATCTGGTGGGAATCGATGCCGGCGGCACCCGTACCCGTGCGCTGGCAGCCCATGAGAATGGCGTGTTCTCACGGTGTGAGGCAGGGGCGGGAAACTACCAGCTTCTCGGCCTGGAGGGTGTTGTCGAGCTGTTCGCAGGTCTGCTGGCTCAACTGCAGTTGGATTCAGATCGTACTACGGTCTGTGCCGCCGTGGCCGGAGCCGGTCGACCTGCAGAGCAGGAGCGTCTCAGCGTTGCCCTGCTCGCCCGTGGGTTGGCCGCTCGTGTCTGTATCGTGGCGGACGCCCGTGCCGCCCTCGAGGGAGCTCATGGTGGCGAAGCAGGTATTATCGCCATTGCCGGGACCGGATCAATCGTGATGGGCCGTGGGAAGGCCTCACAGGTCGAGCGAGCGGGTGGGTGGGGACCACTGCTGGGCGATGAGGGGAGTGCGTATTCCTTCGTGATGGCCGGTCTTCGGGCCGCAGGCCAATCCCATGACGGTTCTGGGCCGGCCACATGTCTGGAAGTGGATCTGGTCAACAAACTGGGATTGGCGGACTGGGACAGTCTTATCCCCGCGCTTTACGGCGGGCATCTGCAACGAGATCGCCTGGCCAGTGCTTGTCCGGTTGTCTTTCGGGCCGCCCGGGCGGGCGACGAGGTGGCACGGCAGATCATCGCATCCGGTGCACAGCGTCTCGGGGCGCAGGTCGGCGCCGTGGCCCGTCGTCTCCGTCTGCCAACGGCATCGGTGACGCTGGCCGGAGGGCTGGGCGAGGCTGAAGGCGACTGGCTCTGGGCCGAGATGCAGCCGGATGGCGGCGCTGATGGCGATCAACCGGAACTGCGGCGGGTGCCGGCGCGTCTGCCGCCGCTTGGCGGCGCGCTGCTGCTGGCCTGTGCCCATGCTGGTATTGAGCCGCCACCGGTGAACAGGGCGGATTGCGAGAGTGGTTGACACTCGCCTGAAGGCAGTTAATTTCCTCTAGTCTATCATGCCGTCTCCCCGGCATCGATCGACACCACCCACCACCGCCTCCCCGGAAGGCGGACCGGCATCAGCGGGCGACATCTCACCCGCATCCGGCCGGCCCGGCAGGACTGCCTCGTGCCACGCGACCAACTCAGCGAACGCGAAGAGCTCATACTCGCAACACTCGTGCGCGCCCACGTCGCGACCGGTGCGCCCGTTGGGTCTACTGCGCTGCTGGCGCGTGATCCGCATGTCGACATCAGTGCCGCCACCGTTCGCAAGACCCTGGCATCGCTGGAGGACAAAGGCTACGTACGGCAGCCACATACCTCCGCCGGGCGCCTGCCGACGAACCGCGGATACCGATTCTTTGTCGCTCAGACAATCGAGTCAGTGGAACAGCCCATTCTTGACGTCGCTCATCAGCGTCGGGAGATCGAAAGACAGCTGCAGCAATTGTCAGCTGACGAGATTCACGGCCAGTTGGCTGAGATTATCGGTGATGTCACGATGCAACTCGGCCTGGTGCTGGCGCCGAATTTCGAGCAGGGCCAGTTGGCTCGCCTCGAACTGGTGCACCTGACCGACCGGCGTCTATTGCTGGTCGTGAATCTGAGTGCGGGTCTGGTCCGGTCTCTGGTGATCGAGGTGGGGACGAGCGTGGAGCGCCGAGATCTGGAGGGCGTGGCCGCGCGTCTGAATGAGCGTTTGGGAGGCTTGACGATTTCCGAAGTGCAGAACACGGTGCGTGAGCGAATCGGGGACATGGCCTGCGGTTCACCTGAACTGCTTCGGGTGGTCGTGGATGAGATCGAAGCGCTGGGCCAGCGTCCAGCCGACGACGTTCATGTGGCCGGGACCCACAACATCTGCGTGCAACCGGAGTTCCGAGATGCCCTCGATGTGGCATCGGTCCTTGAACTGGTAGAGCACAAGGATGTCCTGGCTCAGGTTCTGACCGGTCGGCAGGGCGTGGTCGTGACGATCGGTGACGAGAATGACCGTCGGGAATTGAGGCTCTGCAGTCTGGTGACTGCCAGCTATGACATCGCTGGATCACAGGGAGTGATCGGCGTCGTCGGCCCCACGCGGATGCCTTATGATCGGGTCGTAGCCCTTGTCGACTATGCTGCCTCCAGGGCAGCCCAATTGGGCGCCTGACTTGTCGCCTGCAACTGTGTCAAGCATGATTTTACTCGACGAAAGACAACCCAACACACACGAGAAGCAATGTATCGATGAGCAGTGAGAAAGAAGTCCTGACCGACGAAGAGCAGCAGGCCCAGGATGCGGCGGAAGAGGCCGCCTCTTCGACGAATGACCCAGAGGCGAAGATCGACGAGAAGACAGGCGAGAGCGACACCGAGGAGACGCCTGCGCAAGAGTCTGAGGAAGTCGACGAGCTGACCGCCGCTCGCCTCGAGGCCGCACAGTTTCAGGATCGGTATCTGAGAGCCGCAGCCGAGCTTGAGAACTTCCGCAAACGGACCGTGAAGGCGCGGGCTGAAACAAGGGATGACACACTTCGGGACATGCTGCTGCAGATTGCGCCACTTCTCGACAATCTGCGCCGCGCACTCGACCAGGAGACGGATGATGCCGCCGCCGTGCGGACCGGGGTCGAGATTATTGTGACCCAGTTCAGGGAGATTCTCAGTGGCTACGGCCTCCAGGAGATCGAGGCCATGGGCAAGCCCTTTGATCCGAACGAACACGAAGCCATGATGCAGGTGCCCACGGCTGAGCATCCGCCAGGCACCGTGATACAGGAGATGGAGAAGGGTTTCCGGTTGCGTGATCGAGTCGTGCGTCCGTCGCGCGTCATCGTGAGCAGTGAACTGGACGCGGACGCAAAGCAGGACGACAAGACCAACACGACAGAATCAGACGAAGAAGGGCAGGCGTAAGACAGCATGGGTAAGGTCATCGGTATCGATCTGGGTACGACGAATTCGTGCGTTTCAATCATGGAAGGCAAGGAGCCTGAAGTCATCGCCAATGCAGAGGGGGGTCGCACGACGCCTTCGATGGTGGGTTTCGCCGATGATGGTGAGCGGTTGGTGGGTCAGACGGCCAAGCGTCAGGCGGTGACGAATCCGACGAAGACGGTGTTTTCGGTAAAACGCTTCATGGGTCGTCGGTATGACGAGGTGTCGGAGGAGATTCGCGAGGTGCCTTTCACAGTGAAGGCGGGTGCTCGCGAGTTGGCCTCTGTGGAGATCGATGGCACCGACTACACGCCGCCGGAGATCGCCGCGATCGTGCTTCAGAAGATGAAGGCGACGGCGGAAGATTATCTGGGTGAAGAGGTGACGCAGGCGGTGGTGACGGTGCCGGCGTATTTCAATGACGCGCAGCGTCAGGCGACGAAAGACGCGAGCACGATTGCGGGTTTGGAAGTGCTTCGCATCGTCAACGAGCCGACGGCGGCGGCCCTGGCCTACGGCCTGGACAAAGAGACATCGTCGGAAAAGATCGCCGTCTATGATCTGGGGGGTGGCACTTTCGATATTTCCATCCTTGAGTTGGGCGATGGCGTGTTCGAGGTGAAGAGCACCAATGGTGATACGCATCTGGGTGGTGACGATTTCGACCAGCGCATCATCGACTGGATCGCCGACGAATTCCAACAGACTGAAGGTATCGACCTGCGCAACGATCCGATGGCTTTGCAGCGACTGAAGGAAGCCGGCGAAAAGGCCAAGTGTGAGCTGTCGAGCTCGGGCACGACGGAGATCCACCTGCCTTTTATCACCGCCGACCAGACCGGTCCCAAACATGTGCAGATGAGTCTGACAAAGGCCAAGTTTGAGCAATTGGCAGAAGACTTGGTGGAGCGTACGAAGGGGCCGTGTCAGCAGGCGCTGAAGGATTCGGGCTTGAGTGCATCAGAGATCGACGAAGTGATCCTGGTGGGCGGCTCCACACGCATGCCGAAGGTGCAGGAGGCGGTGCAAGCGCTGTTTGGCAAAGAGCCGCATCGTGGTGTGAATCCCGATGAGGTGGTGGCCATCGGTGCCGCCATTCAGGCGGGTGTGTTGGCCGGTGAAGTAGATGATGTGCTGCTGTTGGATGTGACGCCGCTGTCACTGGGTATCGAGACCATGGGTGGCGTGATGACGAAGCTGATCGAGCGCAACACGACGATCCCCACCAAGAAGAGTCAGATCTTTTCCACCGCTGCCGACAATCAACCCTCGGTGGAAGTGCACGTGCTGCAGGGCGATCGTGAATTCGCCAACGACAATCGCTCTTTGGGGCGTTTTCATCTGGATGGTATTCCCGCCGCGCCGCGGGGCATGCCGCAGATCGAGGTGTCCTTCGACATCGATGCCAATGGCATCCTGAATGTGTCCGCAGCAGACAAGGGCACCAACAAAGAGCAGTCGATCCGCATCGAGTCCTCGAGTGGTCTGTCGAGTGACGAGATCGAGCAGATGCAGAAGGACGCCGAGGCCAATGCCGATGCCGACAAGGAACGGCGTGAAGCGGTGGACAAGCGCAATGCCGCCGATCAGATGGTCTACGCCACCGAGAAGTCGCTGTCCGAACACGGGGACAAGCTGTCGGAGGAAGATCGCAAGCCTGTAGAGGAGGCCCTGGAAGCGGCCAAGAAGGCGCTGGAGGGGGAGGACCAAGCGACTATCGACGCCGCCGTCGAGACCCTGCAGACGGCTTCGCACAAACTCGCCGAAGTCGTCTACGCCGATGCGCAGGCGCAGCAGTCTGACGGCGAAGCACCAGATGCAGCCCCTGAAGGTGGACCTGCAGCGCCTCAGGACGAGGGGGCCGTCGACGCCGACTTCGAAGTCGTCGACGACGCACCGGCGGACGACGCTGAGGGTGAGAAGAAGCAGTAGATGGCCAAACGCGACTACTACGAGGTTCTGGGTCTCGACAAGAGCGCGGATCAGGACCGGATCAAGGGTGCCTACCGCAAGCTGGCTCTCAAATACCACCCCGATCGCAATCCCGATGACAGTGAAGCGGAAGCGAGCTTCAAAGAGGCGTCAGAGGCCTACGAGGTCCTCAGCGATGAGGAGAAGAAGGCCAACTACGATCGCTTCGGTCACGCCGGGGTTCAGGGGAACTTCGGAAGCGGTGGTTTCCAGTGGTCGGACTTCTCGCACGCCACCGACTTCGAAGACATCTTCGGCGATTTCTTCGGCAACATCTTCGGAGGAGGCGGACGGCGATCGCGGGGGCCGAGTGGCCCGCCCAAAGGGCGAGACCTCCGCATTGCGCTGACGGTGTCTCTGGAGGAGGTCACCGTCGGTGTTGAGAAGAAGATCAATCTGCAGCGGATGAAGGGGTGTGACGTCTGCGGCGGTGACGGTGCGGCGCCCGGATCGACGCCAAAGCAATGCGAGACGTGTGGTGGTATCGGACAGGTTCAGCAGGTCTCCCGTTCCTTCTTCGGACAGCAGGTGACGGTGGGCGCGTGTCCAACCTGTCAGGGCGAAGGACAGATGGTCAGTGACCCCTGCCGTGAGTGTGCGGGCGAAGGACGCGTGCGGGACAAAACGACGATCACCGTTCGCATCCCGGCGGGTGTCAGCACAGGTAACTACATCCCCCTCCGCGGACAGGGCGATGCAGGTCCCCGAGGTGGATCACCGGGGGATGTGCTCGTGTTCATCGAAGAGGAGGAACACGAACAGTACACGCGCGAGGGTAACGACGTCATCTATCGATTGCCCATCAGTATCAGTCAGGCAGCCCTCGGTGACGAAGCGGAGGTGCCGACGCTGCACGGCGCCGTTAAGATGAAGATCCCCGAGGGAACGCAGACGGGCCGCGTGTTCCGGCTGAGAGGAAAGGGGATTCCCGACGTCGATGGGCGAGGGATCGGCGATCAACTCGTGGAGGTGCTGGTTTGGACGCCCACCCAGCTTACGCCGGAGGAACGCCGTCTGTTTGGTGAACTCGACGAGATCCATCAGCAGCGAGCCAGTTCAGAAGGCAAGAGTTTCATCGGTCGCATGCTCGAAGCTTTCGGCTAGTCGACATGAATCCTGCACAGGAGATTGGGTAGCCCGGTGAACTTTCCACGTACCCTTCCCGAAGGTGGAGACGTTCTTCCCGGTGTGGCCAATGCCGTGGCGATCGCAAGTGCGAAGGGCGGGGTTGGCAAGTCAACTGTGGCCGTCAATCTCGCTCTGGCCCTGGCTGCCGATGGGGCTCGGGTTGGGCTCATGGATGCAGATATCTGTGGCCCAAGTCTTCCGCTTATGCTTGGATTGCGTGACGCGCCCGAAATGGATGACGAGGGGCGTATCCGACCTCTACAGGCGCACGGTGTCTCGACCATGTCCATGGGATTTCTGGCTGAGGAAGACGCACCCGTCATCTGGCGTGGCCCCCTGCTCGGCCAGGCGACGCAGCAGTTCCTGCAGCAGGTCGATTGGGGTGAGCTCGATATTCTACTGATCGACTTGCCGCCAGGAACCGGTGACATTCAACTGACCCTGAGTCAGATTGTCGCCCTCAGCGGTGCTGTGATCGTGACCACGCCACAGGCGGTTGCTCTTGAGGATGTGGAGCGTGGCATCGCGATGTTCGACAAGGTCGAGATCGAAACCCTCGGCATCGTTGAGAACATGTGCTTCTACGTCTGTCCCCACTGCGACCGGAAGCATGCCCTTTTCGGTGAGGGAGGGGGCCAGAGTATAGCGGACAAGGCCGGTGTCGATCTGCTGGGCCAACTCCCCCTCGACGAACGACTTCGAGCAGCCGGTGATTCCGGGACCCCGCTGATCGTTTCCGACCCGATGGCTCCGCAAAGCAAGGCCTTTACAGACGTGGGCCAAGCGCTCGTGTCGGCGCTTTCAGAGCTGACATGACAACGGCCATGGGCCGTGTGCGGCGTTGGGCGAGGCGACGATCGCTAAGTATGATTCCTGTGGGCACCACGTGCTGCGCAGCAGAGCTTGATGCTGCCATGGGGCCTGCTTTTGACCCCCCGCACAAGGGCATCGACATCGTGACGGACCCCGGAGTTGCTGACCTACTCGTGGTGGCGGGGCGGATCAGCCAGCCCCTTGCCGAGGAACTGGTCCTCCTCTACGAGGCAATGCCATCGCCGGCCACGGTCATCGCCTTCGGCGCGTGTGCCATGACGGGAGGGGCCTGGGGCGAACATGGCGAAACGGTAGATCTGTCCACCCTGATGGCTGTTGACATCCACATACTCGGGTGCGCGCCTCCTCCCCAACATCTCTACGAGGCCATCGAGCGTCTTCGCCACGACCAGTAGCACCTTGCTGCCCAGGCCAAGCCCCCCGTATCTTTGCCCAAGGCGTGTTTCCCCCTCGCCCTTGCGGTGATTCCTTCTCCGCATCCTCCCCGAGCCTTGTCTCTCTGACCTGGATCGGATTCGTGCCAGCTACCGTGCCTACCCAGGCGACAGAAGCAGGCCCCCGTCGCTGGCACCGCGTCGATATCGTGGTCCCAGAGGATGTGGCCGAACTGCTCGCTGCCGAGTGTTTCGAACTGGGTAGCTGTGGCCTGCAGACCGAAGCGGTCGGTGATACTCATACGCGTCTGACTGCCTTTTTCGACGAAGACAACTCGCCGGATACCATTCGCACCGGCCTGAATCTGGCAGTTGAGCGAGTGGATTGTGAGCGGCCTGAGATTCTGATCTCGGAGGAGGTCGCCTCCGATTGGAATGCCGAATGGCGTCGCTTCTACGAACCGGTCTGGGCGACAGAGAGCATCGTCGTCCATCCACCGTGGATTCCCGTCGATACCCTGCCGAGGCAGATGGCGATCGTTATCGATCCGGCCATGGCCTTTGGCACGGGGGGACATGAGTCGACGCAGACGGCACTGGCTGGGCTTGAGGATACGCGACTCGAAGATCGACGAATTCTTGACGTAGGTACCGGCTCTGGCGTGCTGGCCATCGCCGCATGCCACCTCGGTGTCACATCCCTTGTCGGCGTAGATATCGATCCGATCGCCATCGACAATGCGCGTCTGAATCTGCACGCGAATCTGGGAAGCGAGCACGTCTCCCAACGAGTCGTTCTGCAGCAAGGCAGGGCCGAGGACGCTGGCGATGAACCCTTCGACGTCATCGTCGCCAACATTGAAGGCCACATTCTATTGCCGATGGTACCGGTGCTCATGCAGAAACTCGCCCCCGGTGGATGTATCATTTTCGCAGGTCTGCTGCGGAAAGAAGAGCGCGCCTTCATTGATGGACTCGTCTCAGCCGGTCTGACCATCGATGGCCGTTGGCAGCGAGACGATTGGTTCAGTTGCCGAGCGCGTCCGGTGGAGTAAGCGGATGCCTGCCTTTCTCATCGATCCCGACCAGATTCAAGACCATCGGTTGTCATTCAGTAATGACGAAGCCCACCACCTCCGTGTCCGCCGCATTCGTCAGGGCGAGATCGTCGATGCGATCGACGGTCAGGGCACATCATATCGGATTCGTCTGGTCCTTCTCGATGGCAATGACGCCATCGGTGAGATCGTGGAGCAGAAGCAGGAACATGCAGAGGGGCAGCCCTATTTGCATCTGGCCGTGGCCATGATGAAGGGGCAGCGCTTTGACACGGTGGTAGAGAAGGCGACGGAGATCGGTGTCCACACGATCCAGCCACTGTTGACCGAACGTGGCGTTGTCAGGGGAGAGGGCAAGCTGGAGCGATGGGAGCGGATTGCACAGGCGGCGGCCAAACAGTGTGGGCGGTCCCATATTCCGGAAATCGCAAAGGTGATGGAATTCGACAGTGTCGTCACCTCCTTTGCCGAGCGCGAACTGTCCTTGTTGGTCGCCGATCCTGGCGCGGATGGTTCGCTCGAGGAGAATTGGGTGCCCGATTCTCGATGCCTGGCTCTCTTCATCGGACCCGAAGGCGGATTCCATCCCCGCGAACTGACTTGTCTGGATAGTCAGGGCGCGTGCAGCTTCATTTGGGGCCACCACATCTTGCGGGCTGACACAGCAGCAATTGTTCTGTCAGCCCTCGTCATCGACCGGGCTTTTCGTCATACAGGCCAGGTTTCCACCTATCAACGAGTGTGAGAGTTATGGCACTTCCAATCGCCGTCATCCACGGCCCCAATCTGAATCTGCTCGGTACACGCGAGCCAGACGTCTATGGAGCAACCACGCTGGCCGATGTGGAGAGCCACTTGTCGGTGGTTGCCTCAGAATTGGGCGTGGAGTTGCGGTTCACACAATCAAACCACGAAGGTGAGATTGTAGATGCCATTCACGCTGCCGCCTCCCGGGCAAGAGGTATTGTGATCAACCCAGGCGCACTCACACACTACAGCATCGCCGTACGGGACGCCGTGGCGGGTGTCGGGCTCGCGACCGTCGAAGTCCACCTGTCGAATGTCCATGCCCGCGAGGCCTTTCGGCACACGTCAGTGATCGCCCCCGTTTGTGTCGGTCAGATCGCCGGCTTTGGACAGGACTCCTACCGACTGGGTCTGCGGGCACTCGTGCACCATCTTCAGGTACAGGAGGACGCGGCATGATCCGCCTTCCCTCAGTCGTCACTGTTGCATTCGTGTCGAGTCTGGTTGTGAGTCTGGCTCCAAGCGTTCTGGCTCAACAAGTGCATATCATCGATCGTGATCAAGTCAACATCCGAGCCGACGCGACCACGCAGTCACGGGAGGTCGCCGCTCTAAGACGTGGTGTCGAGGTCATCGAGGTCGGTCGTCATGCCGGTTGGATCCAGATTCAGATGGTAGATGGAGGCCACGGGTGGGTTCACGGCCAACTCGTCCTGGCTCGTTTCGTGGTTGCTGGGCAAGGTGTGCGTCTGCGCGAAGGACCGTCTACGGGTCGATCCTCGGTGACCATGCTCTTTCGCGGGCAACAAGTGGATCGCATCGGGGCGGAGCAAGGTGGCTGGACGCAGATCCGCATCGCCGATGGCCGGACGGGTTGGCTCGCCACACGATTCTTGCGGCCCAAGACCTCGGAAGACGCTACACCACAACCTGAAGTTGCGGCAGAGCCAGCAGTGACCCCGGACACACCTGTCCCCGACCTCGAATTCGAGCCTGAGGTGCTGACTCGGGTGCAGCGGAATCCCTACGCTGAAGGACTTCAGCGCGAGGTAGGGGGGGAGCACAGAGCAGCGCTGGAGGCCTTTGAGGAAGTCCTGGTTGAAGAGCCGAGCAACGTCAACGCGTTGTTTCACGCGGCAAAAGCCCATCGCCACCTGGGTGAATATGATGGGGCGCTGGAGAAGCTGTATCGAGCGTTGGACGTAAGCGGTGGTCGCCGCGATGTCTACCTAACACTGGGCGAGGTCTATCGCCTGCAGGCTCGACCCG
>MDTC01040745.1_pt1 | contig 16286 bp, 16 predicted proteins | sample 811181 | NCBI WGS metagenome assembly MDTC01 (sample SAMN05326644, study PRJNA326480) | marine metagenome | isolation source: seawater | place: Pacific Ocean: North | collected 2011
ATATGGTGGCGGTGCTGTCAGACAAATCAGCTCAAGCATCTGAAGCCTTGGGAGCGTGAATTTTATGAGACAACAAAGTAGCCTTGTAGGCTTTAAGCTAGTTTTCTCTGACACTAATAATAAAAAGACTGCTAACCGCGAACCGAAAAACTACTTTGTTGGTTTACTTCCCGTTTTCGTGAATAAAACCCAAGACTTATGGTGCGGTCAATATTTTTGAGATGAAACGTAACAGGCTTGGCGTCATGGTCGTGACCAGTTTCGCAAGCAGTGATCAGATCGGCCATCATCTCTCCAACAATTGGTGCGTTTTTGAATTGGTTACCACTGGTCCCAATTGCCATATAGAACCCTGGCAATCCAGATTTGTCGTAGATCGGAATCCAATCATCTGATACATCATAAAGCTCGACAACGCCCTTTAGCTTAGTAGGAATTTTTAGTTCAGGGATACGTTGTGCTAGCCGCATGACCTGCAATTGCCACTGGTTAGAAAACGAACGATCAAAGTCATCAGGATCTACCCAAATGCGTTCATCACATTCTGGATCTTCGGAACCAATAAGAATGTGATTGCCGCTTTCGGGTCGACAATAGACAGAAGTATCAGAGTCTGAGAGATGGCCACCATGGGTTTCAAAATCCAGTCCAATGGGAGATGGGACATGAGCAACCTCATGGCGCAGCGCGCGGGTCTTTATCGCCATGTCGTCTTCCACCCCGGCCATTGCGTTTATCTTGAATGAATGTGGACCTGCCACATTCACGACAACCGGTGCAACTATCTCTTGACCACCGTCTATCTTTATCCCTGAGACACGTCCTTGGGCTTTGCAGATCGCGGTCACTTTAGTATTTAGGCGAAATGTAGCTCCAGCAGCCTCGGCTGCACGAAGCAAATTATGGGCTGACAAAGCAGGGTCGGTAACATAGCCTCCATGTGGAAAGAACACTGCTCCATCTAGTTCTTCACCATTGGGCGCACCAAAATCTGGATCATCAACTTTCCTTATAGGGGCAAAAGAGCTGCGCGAGACAAATGGATAGTGTGCAATGACTTCATCCATACTAAGTTCATCGTAAGGACAACCAAGCTGGTCAAGGATCGACATCACTGGCACCATGTTATTGTTTAATTCACTCTTAAAAACCAGGTTACCACAATTAACGTAACGTATCAGTCCCCGTTCATCTTCCACACCAAGGTGCTCAGCCCATTTTGACCAGTAGTAATGAGACTCCCAAGCAATTGCAGCTCCATCCAGAGTAGAATAAAATGGCCGGATCAGGGCGCAGGATCCGGCAGTAGACCCATGGCCGGCTTCGCCGACTTTATCCACGCAAATTGATTTGAAACCTTTCCTTGCAAGTTCAAGTGTAATGGCGGCACCAATTACACCAGCACCGATTATAATTGCGTCATAACTTTCTTTCATCTTGTTTTCCAATTACCTAGTTTATCTTTTGAATCTGGATTAGCGGCCAATAGTTACTTCAGCACATAAGACAGCTCGTAAGCGGCCGGTTTGTTGAAGGTCTCCGCCGCCAATGAAAATGATGTCGTAATTGGGCTTGGATCCCATTGCGCCAAGCAGGCTTCCAACCTCTATTTTGACCATTAAAGGCCTTTCTACTGACTTTTAGCCTTGAGTAGCTCATGGCATTTTTTCCTTTATTGCTTGGCGTCCATTTGGCAACCAATTCGTGGGACTGATAAGTTTCAACGTTGATATGGGCAATGCTAGAATCCTATATTCTGAGGAACCTAATATTTATAGGTTAATCGATTAACCATTATTTCGTCAACTACTTTCAACGCTTGCACAATTGAAATATCGGACGTGAAATATCTGCAGTGTTTCGAAAACGATGAGTGACCCAATAGATGAAGCGTCGAAGGTCGCTTAATGGGAGTCAACAGATGAATGCCACACGTAAGGCATTAATAATCTTCGATTGTGTTGTCAGAAACCTTGGGCAGATTGTATTGGTGGTATCAAGCGACATTCAATTTCAGATGATCCGTGAAGGTCAACGTAAAGGAAAAAACAACAGAGCCGATGAAGTGTTTGTCGACTCTTTTTTTGCGTTAGCGAAATCATTAACTCTAGAGCGTGACGTATCTTATAAAAGTCATTTCGACCAAGTACTGGGCGTACGTCCGGGTGGGCTGACGCGAGCCAGATACTTGACTGCTGAGTGGGTGACCGCGATCAAACGCCACAGGCTATCAGAGGCAACCAATTGGCGATTCTGTGATTGTTTCACTACCCGGGCGACTACAAAGCTCTTGAATGGTGGCTACAAGTTTTGCGTCGATGGAACGGTCAGCTGTATTAGCGCGGTTTTTGTGGCGCCTCGCACCTGGGAGACGAGCACCCGGAATGGCCTCATATTTATCAAAAAACTTTTCACAATGGTCCTCCCAACCGTCTTCTGCAAGTAGCGTTGGAGAAAACGCTAGAAAAAACTCACCCCCACGTGGAGGGCCACCATCACCGTTATCGGCTTTTTTAGCTTCAAAGCTAAACCCTTCCCCGGTCGCACCCGCTGCTAGGAGCTCAACCATGGTTGCGACAACAGAACCCTTATATCCTCCGAAAGGTAGCAACACACCTTTCAAGATCGCCGCCGGATCTGTTGTTTCATTGCCACTTTCATCTAAACCAGTTCCCAAAGGTACGGAAAAATTATCCCTTGCAGCAATTGAGACTTCACCATGAGCCATCGCCGAGGTTGCCATATCGAATACAAATGGTGGTTTGTTCTTTCGTGGCCATGCAAATGCAAGCGGGTTGGTACCAAACAGTGGTGTGTTCGAACCAAAAGGAGCTACTACTGGCATAGATCTTACACATGCCATCCCTACTAATTTTTTTTCCGCCAACGCCTCTACTTCTGGCCAAAGGGCTGCAAAATGATGCGTATTTGTAACTGTCATCGCTGCAATACCAAATTCAGTAGCTGATTTCGCCAGAGCTGGAATACCTCGCTCAATGGCCAAGGGCGCATACCCGCCGTCCCCATTCACGTTTAAAATAACTGGTGATTTGTTGAAAATCTGCGGATCGGCGGCGCCGTTAACCTTCCCACTCCTTAGGGATGCCACATATCCAGGCACCCTGAACAGGCCGTGGGAATGAGACCCGTCTCGCTCAGCAGCAGCAACAGTCCGGGTCAGGGCCTCGGCGTTTTGAGAGTTGCATCCATTTTGGGTGAAAGCTTTAAGTGCGAGATTTTGTATCTCACTCAGCGATAGGTTTACGACGGTCACTAGAAAAGCCTCCTCTGCCGGGAACAAAACGAAATAGTATTTTGTAGTACTGCATTTTTCATGACTTTCTTCCTTTGGTGGTTGGATCATTATTTATGATGGGTGATGTTGCGGAATATCTCAATTCAACGGCCCCAAGTGCTTAGCGAATCGCTTAATACATGCTTTTCCAAATTTAGTGGCAGTCAAAACAGTTTTTCGGCTGCCACCAAGTTCAATCCTTAAACGCTCTGCGGCTAGCATTTTTCCGTAGGTCAGAAAATGTGGAATACCTTGCATTACAAAGCAGAGCACCGGCAACAACTCGGCATAAAGTTCATCAGCCCGCTCTTCGGTCCCAGCAGTGAATTCAGCAAAAATTTCGCTAGTCTTGTCTACTGTGTCAATCGCCGGGATCAGCCCACTGGCGCCCGCGCGCAGGTTGTCAGGTAATTCCAATCCGCAGCGGCCATTGAAAAGCATCACGCCACCCCCAAGCTCTGACGCAACAGACTCAAGATTGACGGCGTTGCATTCCAGTTTTGCGATAGTAAAATTTTCGTGGTTGTTCGCAAGCGAGATCAAGCTCTGGTTGCTTAATCCGAAGCCAAGGAACTCCGGCGCATTCTGAATCCCAATCGGGCAATCGACCTCCGAGATGATCTCGGAGAAAAAGCCCGCCAGCTTTGCATCGTCCATTTTCTGCGAGGGAGGCTGAAGCATCAGTGCCGACGTACCGCTTTGAATTGCTCGCTTCGAAAACTCAATCTGCTCGGTGATCGTATCGCCATAGACGGTCGCCAAGAGAGGTTTGCGCCCATCAATGCGCATCCCCACGACTTCAAGGACCTCGACGCGCTCATCGAATGTCAGCTTCGAGACCTCCGTACCCAGCCCCAGAATCGCAACTCCAGCAGCCTGGGTGCTCAAAGCCGCATCCACCTGAAGCCGAAACGGATCCTGGCGCAATACACCATGATCGTCAAAGAACGCATAGAGCATTGGATAAATGCCGGGCCCTACGACCGCAGGTGAATTGTCGTGCAATGCTATCATGTTACCTCCAAACCATTCTTCTTGCCGTAGGCTTCTGCGGCCCGACCAACGGCGTCCTCGTTCAGGGTAAATCCAAGACCAGGGGTGGACATGACCGGAATTTTTCCAGCATTTGGCGTCAGATCTGGGCTTTCGACTATGTCTTCTTGCAGGAGCTGCCACATGATCTGATTGCCATCATCCAAATTAGGAATACCTGACGCGGCTTGTATCGAGGAACAGGTGGTAATACCGGTCTCCCAAACACCGTGAATACACACGTTGATGTCGAAAACCTGAGCTATCGCAGCAACGCGGCGGAACCCAAGAATACCTCCAGTTTCGTGCAGGCCCACAGTCAGCAGGCTTACCGCACCGCTGGAGCACATCGAGTGAGCCTCCTCTAGTGTGAACACGGACTGGTCGGCGGCAATTGGGACTGAGCAGGATTGTTTCAATGCCTTCAATGCCGGAACGCCAGCAATCGCCGAGACCGGCTGTTCAACCATCTCGAGATCATACTTGGCGAGCTTATTGATCATCACTTGGGCCTCCATCAAGTCCCAGGCCTCATTCGGATCGATCCGAAGTCGCTTGTTGCCAATTGCCTTTCTGACAGCTTCAACATTGGCTATATCTTTATCTTTGGTGTATCCGGCCTTGAGGTAAATCACTTCAAAGCCGTCCAGCGCCAACTGACCGGCATGTGCTGCAACCTCGTCCGTACTGTCTCCCTGCACAAACCCCATGAAACTCACCGTGTCATGGATCTTCCCACCCAACAGGGCATGAACTGACAGGCCCACCGATTTGCCAAGTGCATCCCAAAGGGCCAATTCAACACCTGCAAACGCAATATTGCCTATTCTTGGATGAGATTGGCTGGCGTAGTGATGTCCAAAATTTTGCGTAAAGAGCTGTTTCATTAAATCGGCGATCTGACTGATGGGCTGCCCCAGCAAGACCGTTTTAGTGGTTAGTAAGAGCGCATGGATCGCCTCTGGGGACGTCATCGTTGGGGCGGTTTCGCCGTAGCCGACGACGCCCGCATCCGTTTCGACCTCAATCAGGATTGTTGTTTGACCAAGATTCTTACCCATTGCCCAGACATAGGGCGTCTTGAACTCAGAAAAGAGGCGCGTGAGCCGAATATCTATTATTTTAATGATCTTGGCCTCCGTTAGGTTTATCTTCTGCCTAGTGTGATCGAGTTACTGCATAGCTGGATGCGTCTAAGGCTGTTGGCTTATCCATGATGAGGTCAGCAAGCAACTCTGCCGACCCGGTGGCGAGAGTCCAACCCAGATGGCCGTGCCCGGTATTGACCCAAAGCCCCTTGTTGGATGTTTCGCCGATATAGGGCAGACCGTCCGCAGTCATCGGGCGGAATCCAGTCCACGGCTCACGCTTGCAGCCGTCAATCATCTGCGCAAGTTTGGGGTAAACGGATTTGGTTAGGCGATCGAGTTGCCGGACTATTTTGGGTTTTAGAGTGCCGTCATGCCCGGCGAATTCGGCAATTCCAACAACGCGCAATTTGCCATTTATTGGAACAATCCCGACATGCATCCCTTCGTCGATAACGGGATACGAAGGCAGGTCGTTGAAGCTGGTTGTATCGTATGTAAGCGAGTACCCTTTCACGGGGCGCATCAGAATTGATCTTGCGTATTTTGCAACCAAATTTCTAGTATTTGCTCCAGAGGCTAGAATGGTATTCTTTGCCCAAATATCTCCGACTGTTGTACGGGCGCCGATGACCCTATCGCCGGACATCAGCAGTTCATTGGCTTGGCAACTGACATGTATTATCTGACCAGAAGCGACGAGGTCATCACGGAGAGTTTGGCAGAACTTTCGCGAGTCCGCTACCACATCGGCGGAAAAACGAATTCCTCCTGCAAGCTGCGACTCAAGCGCTTGGAGGTGTGGCTCAGCCTGAACAGTTTGATCAGGCGTTAGCGCCTCCCAATCTAGCCCAATCTCACTGAGATGACGGTTGGATCTGATCTGGGCTTCTAGACTTGATTGTTCACGGTAGATTTTGATGGTACCACATTTTTTGGCATCGAATTGGTCCCCATATTCTTTGAAGTATTCCTCAAAAACATCCATGGAGAAGAGCGCTAGCTCGAGCAATTGACGCGTATGAAGTTCGTGCAGATGCGGCTTTGAATTCTTGAGAAAGTGCAGGCCCCATTTGAACAGGGACGGGATAGCTCGCGGATTGATCAGCACTGCGGAATTTTGTGTAAAGAGTGACCTCAAAAGCGTGGACAATATCCCTGGTGAATTCCATGGCATAGTCTGTGAAGGCACCAGCATCGCACCGTTTGCAAAATTGGCACCAAGACCGACATCCACGTTTGCCTCTACCAAGACAACCGTGCAGCCGCGTTTGGCCAACCGGTGGGCTGTTGTGATGCCAATTAGCCCACCACCGATTATGAGCGCGTCCGCCTTCACGACTTGTCCGCGATATTAGCGTTGGCAGCGAAGTTAACATTGACTTTCGGAACCGGAGTTTCAGCCACGACGACCGTCGCCCGGTTTAAAGAAACAAAATTTTGCATTCCAAACCCTTCTATTCTGGCTGGTGTTTTCGTGTTGCTAGGGGCCGAAGACCATGTTCGGCAGCCAAAGGGCGATCTGTGGAAAAAATGTTGTCAGTATCAGTGTAGGCATCCACGCAAATATAATGAAGATCAGTGTCGGCCAGATTAGCTTCCTGACGGGAACATTTGTAACTTGAGCTCCAAGGTAAAGAAGAGGAGCAGTAGGTGGCGTTATGTTACCCATTCCCAAATTTACTCCAAGCACTGCAGCAAAGTGGATCGGGTCCATGCCAGCATTTTGAGCAATTGGAAGGAGAAGTGAAGCACTCAGCAGAATACCACTGATATCATCCATTAGCATACCAATCATAAGCATAACTAGATTTAACATTAGAAAAATCACTAACGGATCGTCCGATATAGAATAAATAAAATCCTCAGCTATTCCTGGAATATCTTCAAAAATCAAAAAACGGCTTGCTACAAGAACAGTAAAAATCATGACCATTACCACGCCAATGGTAATTGAAGATTCCTTCAAACTTTCGTAGAAAACTTTAAGTGTTAGCCCGCGATATATAAAAAAGCCTACCGGTATAGCATAAATTACTGCTACGCCAGCTGCCTCCGTAGGCGTCATAATGCCCCCATAAATTCCTCCAAGGATGATCACTGGCATTAGGATTGCAGGAGTAGCAATTGCTGATTTGCGCGCCAAAACGTTGAAGAATTTATCTGGCACATCTGTTATAAGAATATTGTTATCTTTGCGGAGAATTATGAAGTTTACGATGATCAACATAATCATAAGAATGATACCGGGAACTACTGTAGCAAGGAAACATTTAAGAACAGATAACTGCCCAACCCACGCATAAAGCAATTGTGCTCCACTGGGTGGAATTAGCAAGCCAAGAGGACTTGCACTAATAACGATGGCACCGGAAATGCCCGCTGGGTATTGCGCCTTCCGTAAATGGGGCATGATAATCGAGCCAATGCATGTCAATGTCGCCGCACCACTGCCAGAGATTGCTCCAAACAATCCGCTTGCGACTACTGAGGCTGCACTAAGCCCGCCTCGAAGGTGACCAAACAATAATTCAGCGATCTCAACAATGGGTTTAGCAATTTTACCCCTCTGCATTATATCACCAGCCATAATAAAGAGGGGAATGGCTAATAATATTACTGAATTCAACTTCCAGTGGCCAGTTGCAAAGAAACCTGATGGGTCATAACCACCCGTATATACGAGAAGAATTAATACCCCCCCAAAGGCTAAAGGTACGGAGACACCAATCGTTAGAAGAACGCAGATTAAAATAATTGCAATCAGGATAGTCAATATGCATCTCCCTCTTGTTCAGCTTTTATTTTATTCTTGGTTTTTAATGCCTCAGCATATCCATTAGGGCCCGCCCTTAACATCAAGAAAACAGATATCGCATTATAAAATCCCATGAATGCAAAACCCATAAAAATGCCTAGCCGCGGATATAAAAATGGGATTTTGAGTGCGATGGTAGTTTTCCAATTGGGATAGGCGGCGATCTCATCTGAGATCATCAGCCAAGCCCAATAGATAAGTACGAAAGTTATAAATAACTCTATAATTTGGATTATAAGCTTACGAAGCCATAACAGTGTAAGATTATCAGTGATTGTATCAAGAAGATCAGCGTTGATCTGCCTGTCATAGTATGTTCCAAGCGCGCTTCCCAAAAAGAAGATCCAGAAACAAATTGGCATTAGCCATTCTTCGTAGGCGAATAGATCCCTATGCAAAATATAACGAAATATGACAACGAAGAAAAAAGTAATTGGCAAAATTGGAAGAGTTATAGCAACAAGTATTGATTTTATTTGCACCAATGCCCTAACAAATCGAACCATCGAAGAGGGCAAACCGTTGTCAATTAAAAGCATCAAAGTTCCAATTCTAATTTTAAGTTGGGATGCCTGACTGCGCAGGCATCCACGTGGGAGTTTCCCAAGGCAAATACACTATTTCTCTGTAAGCGCATCCATAATATCTTGCCCAATCATGTCTGCCAAATCCGGCCATACATTGTTCTGAATATGAGCAACCAAAGCGGCACGCTCTTCAGTATTGTATTCAAGAATTTCCCAGCCCGCTTCTTTCAGCTTTTCAATAAAACCGTCGTTTCGATCCCACGATTTATCGATAGCAGCCAAGGCAGCCTTCTGCGCTGCAGCTCTGATAACGTCTCGCTGTTCTTGATTTAGCTTTTCCCAGCTTTTGCCACTAGCGTAAAAAGATGATGCTTCGATAGCTGTATTCACAGGAATAAAATATTTTCCCACTCCTGCGGTCGCAAACGTCGAATAAGCCCATTCTGGTGTACAGCATATAGCACCGTCAATAACGCCAGCCTGCAGCGCCGGCAGAACCTCCGCCCAATTCATCGTCGTTGTCCGGTATCCCAGACTTTCAGTAGTTTTCTTGGCAACCTCAGAACTCCAAACGCGAATATTCATACCCTTATCACCGAAGCCGAATGGGTCATTAGGTTTTTTATTTGCTACAATACCAACAAGGCCCTCGCCAGTGTTACCAAGGTATACCAGTCCCAGGTCATCCATTATCTCAGATAGGATTTTATTCATATTAGACTCGGGGTTTGCGTAAACTGATTTTAGCTCGTCAAAAGTAGTTACTAATCCGGGAAGGTTCATCATTTCCAAACGGGGATCAGTTTGAGCATATATAAACGCTTGAACCAAATCGACATTACCTCGAATCGCATCTTCCACTAGTTCCTCACCCGATCCCAATTGAGATGCTGGAAAATAAGATATTTTAATTCCTACGCCTGCATCCTCAATTTCTTTGACCATATTTTCCACAATTTCGTGGCCAAAATGCGTTGCTGGGTAAGTACCAGCCATTTTTAATCTCACTGTGTCCGCAATAGACGCAGTTACCATCAGGCTCGATAGTGCAAGCCCCGACATCGCGCTAAGTGCGTATCTGTTGAATTTCATAGTTTTCTCCTATCAAAATTTCGCTTGCGCTCCCGAATGCGAAAAATATTATTCGTCGGCGCCTACTCAGGTTAATCGATTAACTTTTGCAAATCAAATAAAATCTACTACATGTACAGATGTAAAGTGGTTTGCCCGAAACAACTTTAAAAATCTTGACCTAGGCAACCATAACTACAGGGAAAATATAAGAATGCGGAAGCCAACCCTTAGTCAAATTGCAAAACAGTTAGGACTTTCTACTGCAACTGTCTCTTTAGCCATGAAGGAAAACAGCAGAATCTCAGAAAGGACCAGAGCCTCGGTCAAAGAAGCACTGAGCGAATCAGGCTATGTCTATCAGCGTTCCGCGGCAGGGTTGAGGAAGGCAAAGACCGACACAGTGGGTATCGTACTTAACAACGTGTCTGACCCCTCCTTCAGCAAGCTTCTTGGATCGATTGAGCGTGAACTTGCCAAATGCGGAAAAACCGTCTTTCTTTGCAATACGGATGAAAAAGTGGAGAGACAATCTGAATTTATCAGGAAAATGTCTGAGTACAATGCAGATGGCATCGTCCTGGTTCCAGCGATGGGAACTCAGGCGACCGACTTGGAAGAGATGGAGAAATTCAGCCCCCCAATAGTGTGTTTATCACGAGAGATTAGTGGCTATTCCATCGACTCAGTCGTGGCTGACGAGACACTTGCGGGTTACACGGCGGCAAAACATCTGCTTAACCAAGGTCACAGACGCATTGCTGCTATTGGCGGAACCGTCAATATTTCCCCATTCAACCGTCGCATGAAAGGTATCAGACAAGCATTTGACGAAGTGGGGCAAGAGTTTGATCATGCGCTTATTTTCGAATGCCGCCCTGTTCGTGCTCAGGGATACGAAGCAGCGGCAAGAATTCTGGGTTTCGAAAATCCGCCAACTGCTGCCATCGGATATAATGCTATCGTCACTCTTGGACTGAAAGCCGGTTTGCAGAGTTTGGGGAAAAAAATTGGAGATAATTTCTCATTGATCGCGAACGAGGGGATCGATGAATTGCAACACACCCATCCACCGCTGAGTACGACAAGCATTGACCTAAAAGAGATGGGAAGAGTTGTAATTCAACAACTGCTAAGCCGTATCTCGGATCCGACAACGCCAACTAAACTCACTCTGGTCCCGACGGAATTAATCCTAACTGATAGCGTTAGCCCACGTCGTTAGAGCATTTCCTACTCTCTCGAATTGATTTTGACCAAAGACTGATGCTTTCATCCACCATAGGGCAGGTGTAAGCGTACCTAATACCCGCGTATCGAGCGAATGAAACGCAAGGACCTAAAGCCGCTGCATGCCAGATTTGCAGAACAAACCAGCACTGGTCAGGCAAACCGATATGCATATTCGTATCTCCAAGTACCGTTACGCCAGTTTGACAACTCAAAAACGCCCATAGGTCAAGTAGGCTTCTTTCGGATCCGTCCCGCTACGGATAGCCGAGCGGACCTTGTTCTCGGTGTTCATCACTTCCTCAACCTCAGCCACGATCTCTTCAGCGATTTCACCCGGGATAAGGATGGCCCCATCAATATCAGCAATCAGAAAGTCTCCAGGCTTAACCACAACCTCACCGATCTGCACAGAGACTTCAATATCATCAACAGACCATGCCCCCACTACATCGCGTGGTGTGTAGAAGCGGTGAAAAACGGGGAAACCAATGTTGCGAATGAAATTGCTATCCCGACCCCCGCCATTGGTCACATATCCGCGCACACCGCGCATCTGGAGCGTCTCAGCAGACAGTTCCCCCATCATCGCGATGTCGTCGGTGTGGCCATTGCAAACTACGACATGGCCAGATGGCGCTGTTGAAAGGAAACCCGTCCAAGCCAGCAGGGCATCATCAGCACTGATCCCAGGTTTTGGTGTTCCTGAAATTGTGAAAACGGGACCAGCAAGAACATGAATATCGTCAATCGGCCGGATGTCTTTGGGCAGAACAGTATTGTCGATCCCTCTCTCGCGCAGGGCGTCATAAACTGCACCGCTGTAGCATTTTGCAAGGCGTTCGGTGAGAGCGGCTTTTTTGTCATTATCTGTCATGGGTTTTTCTCCAAATGATTTAATTTCCGAGAGTTAGTAGGTGGACCGGCCGCCTGATAAATCGAACACAGCGCCCGTGGTGAACGAGTTTTCAGGTGATACCGCCCAAACCATCATCTCCGCGGCCTCTTCAACTTTCATAAACCGACCACGGGGAATTTTGGAAAGCATGTAATCGATATGTTCTTGGGTCATTTGATCGAAAATCCGGGTCCGGGCGGCGGCGGGTGTTACGCAATTGACCGCGATGTCGTGTCCAGCCAACTCCTTTCCCAAAGACTTGGTCAGAGCAATTACCGCCGCTTTGGAAGCTGAATATGCTGAGGCATTGGGATTGCCCTCCTTGCCCGCAACGGAGGCCACATTCAGAATGCGGCCATAACCCTGCTCTTTCATACCTGGAACGCAGACCCGGTTCACATAGAAAGTACCGTTGAGATTGACATCAATGACTTGTTTCCAAGCGTCTGGGTCATAAGCATCCAGGTGCGCATTCGGCCCGGAAATTCCCGCACTGTTGATTAGAATAGAAGGAACACCGAATGCCTCACAGGTGCGCGCATAGGCAGCTTCCACTTTCGCCAAATCATTTATTTTGCACTCAACTGCGATTGCATTGCTGCCGAGGTCTGCCATAGCGTCTTTGTTGCCTGGATCTATATCCCAGCTAGCAACAAGCACACCTTTTTGGATCAGCAGCCGAGCCACAGCCAAACCAATTCCCTGCGCGCCACCGGTGACCACCGCGATCTGATTTTCCATCGCTATGCCCCTTTGGTTGCTGCCATAACGTTCTGGTGCTGCACGCCCAGAAGTTCGATGCCGAGCTCCATCTTGTCGCCAACCTTGAGGTAAACGGGCTCGGGTTTAATCCCCATACCGACACCCGGAGGGGTGCCAGTGGAGATAATGTCACCTGGCTGAAGGCTCATGAATTGCGAAAGGTAGGAGACGAGGTGAGCCACGCCGAAAACCATAGTATTGGTGCTGCCGTCCTGTCGGCGTTTTCCGTTAACGTCCAGATACATTGATAGATTCTGCGGGTCCGGCACTTCGTCGCGGGTAACCAACCACGGTCCGATGGGCCCGAAGGTGTCTGCTGATTTTCCTTTCGTCCATTGGCCCGCGCGCTTATTCTGGAAATCACGCTCGGAAATGTCGTTGATCACGCAGTAGCCCGCAACATGGTCGAGTGCGTCTGCCTCATTGATATATTTTGCTTGTTTGCCGATCACCACGCCTAGTTCAACTTCCCAGTCAGTCGCTTTAGAGCCGCGGGGAAGTTCAACCGTATCATTTGGACCGCAAATTGCGGAGGTCGCTTTAGCAAAGATTACTGGCTCCAGTGGCACAGCAAGTCCACTTTCCTCAGCATGATCAGAGTAGTTGAGGCCAATACAGATGAACTTGCCGACATTGCCCACACAAGGCCCATATCGGTCGACTTCAACGGCGTTCAGAGACGCGAGGTCGGCTTCAGCAATGCCGGCTAGGCCTTGGTCAGTCAGAATGTCACCACCAATGTCATCAACCAAGTCAGACAGATCCCTCACATTCCCATCACGGTCGACGATACCTGGCTTTTCCTGCCCTTTGGGGCCATAACGCAAAAGTTTCATAATAGTCTCCTTTTAGAGGGCCCAACCGCCGTCGATGATATGGGTTTGGCCCGTGGTAAACCCACTTGCATCAGAGGCCAGGTAAACTGCAAGCGCCGCAACTTCGTCTGCTGCGCCAACGCGGCCCATGGGCTGGCGGGCGATAAATTGCTCTCGCGCCAACTCATAGTCACCAGTTGCGCGCAACCTGTCATGCAATGATGGGCTATCCACAGTGCCAGGACAAATTGCATTGCATCGAATGCCTTGGGTTACATAGTCAGCAGCAATAGCTTTGGTCATGCCGATAACCGCCGCCTTGGACGCGCAATAGACAAAACGATTGGGTACGCCCTTCAATGAAGATGCCACCGAGGACATGTTAATAATCGAACCCTTGCCTTGTTCAAGCATGCCCGGCAGGACTGCTTTACACAGGCGGTACATTGCCTTGGCATTCAGGTCAAAGGCAAAGTCCCAGTCTTCCTCAGTACTTTCCAATATATTGCCCGCATGGACAAATCCAGCACAGTTAAACAAAACATCCAGCTCACCAGCTTCTGCCAATACTCGCTTGATGTCTTCTGGCTTGGTAGCATCCAGCTTCAATGCTGTAATGCCGTCATAACCTTCGAGCTCAGTAAGAGCAGTCTCATTGATGTCGGTGGCAATGACCGATGCACCGGCATTGGCGAAAGCCTCAGCACTAGCGCGCCCGATGCCCTGCCCGGCGGCAGTTATCAAAGCTGTCTTACCCTCAAGGCTAAGTTCATATGTCATTATATTGATCCCAGTTTCTATAAATCATTTTGAAAGAAATGGTTCGAGCCGCACGAAGGCTTCTTCGAGAACATCGACAGGTTGCGCGTAGCAGAGCCGCAGATAACCTTCCCCCTGGGGGCCGAACGCCACACCGGGCGCCAGACCGACTTTAGTTTGCTCAAGAATTTCGACCGCCGCGGCGAAGCTATTGGTCAGCCCGTCAACTCGAAAGAAGCAATAGAAGGCGCCATCAGGCTCAATGAACTCTACCCGCGAGAAGGTATTGAGGCGCTCAGCTGAGAGTTCATAACCAGTTTGTATCTTTTCGAGCAGGCTGGCAATTTCCTCCTCACCGTCACGCAGAGCCGTAATACCCGCTTCCTGGACAAAGCCGGCTGTGCAGGAAGTATTGAACTCGGTCAACTGGCCCAGCTTCCCCTCAAACACGGCAGGAGCTACGATCCAGCCAAGCCGCCATCCCGTCATCGACCAGCACTTTGAAAATGAGTTAACAGAGATCAGCAGATCCTCAGGCTCTGTAATTGAAAGAAAAGAAGGCGCGTGTCGCCCGTGGCGGTACAGCCGGGTATAGACGTCGTCAGCAACGATCCAGATACCAAACCTGCGGCAATGCTCCAGCACCAGGCACTGCTCCTCGTCCGACATTATCCAGCCGGTAGGGTTGTTGGGTGAGTTAATCACCACCGCCTTGGTGCCCGGTGTAAGCTCTGCGATTAGCCCGTCCACGTCGACCGTCCAATGACCATCCTTCGGCACGATCGTCACGCTCGTAATCTCTGCACCAGTCGCCTTGAAAGCACCGATGAGATTGGGCCAGCCTGGCTCCACTGCGACAATTCGATCGCCAGGCGACACTAGAAACTCAGCCGTTAGCATGAGGCCTTGCATACCGGAAGGAGTGACTGTGACCTGAGCGGGATTAAGACGACTACTTAGAAGTTCATTACTGTAAGTACAAATCGCTTGCCGCAGTGCCATCATGCCATTATTCGGCTGGTACATATGATTGCCGGCCTTGAGCGAAGCAATTGCAGCGTCCACAATCAGTGGGTTGGTCGACCATGCGCCTTCACCGAACCAGAGTGGCAACACGCCATCTTTCTTCATGCCAAGCTCTGCAACCTCGCGGATCTTGGAGGCTTCCAATGCCCGCGCACGGGACGAAATGGAATTCAATATTTTTGCGTCAACCATAACAAAGATGTCAGCCGAAACAGCCCGTTCTGTCGACTGTTAAATCGATTGAAATAATATGCAATATGCCTATAAACTAGACAATATGAAACTTGGGATAGGCTTGAATATCAATGCATGATAAGATCGATGAGCAAATACTTGAAGAACTGCGTAGGGACTCACGTGTGCCCATCACCGATCTTTCGAGGAAGGTTAATCGTTCACGCACTGCGGTGCAGGCACGACTTTCAAGACTGGAGCAAAGTCAACAAATTCTTGGCTATACAATTAAGGAACCTTCGACCGTTGAAACGGGCGGCATAGGGGCAATTGTACTGATAAGCATGGAAATCCGTAGTAAAGGGGAAGCAGCAACACGCCAATTTGTAACCATGCCAGAGATTGCAAGTTGTCTAAGAGTCATAGGAGACCACGACTTCGCGCTGCTCATCAATCCCATCGAAAAGCCGCGTCTAAATTTCGTGCTTGAGCAGATCTATAAAATCGATGGTGTCAAGCGCACCAAAACGATCATGGCTCTCTCCAAAGAGTTCTAAACGATTACCAGCTTCTATTGATACTAAATCAAACAAAGTTTAACTTAGACGTTAGACTTTGTCATTTAACGGCGATCTTAACCCTTCAGGGAGTTCTACCAGACATACGAAATAAGGTATAGACGACTTTCATTTTTAATATCTGCTATCTTCAAAACCCACCCTCGGCAAATGACCGCCTGAGGTTTAGCGGTAATTATCGCTGAAATGAGAGCTGATGTCGGGCATCAGTCG
>MDTC01142250.1_pt1 | contig 16283 bp, 4 predicted proteins | sample 811181 | NCBI WGS metagenome assembly MDTC01 (sample SAMN05326644, study PRJNA326480) | marine metagenome | isolation source: seawater | place: Pacific Ocean: North | collected 2011
CATCACACGCTTACCACCCAGTTCTTCAACGGGGTCTTTGCCGTGACCACCCTGAGGAGGAATGATCACTTCGAGAGCGCCGCCAGTAGCGTCGCTGTTAGCGTCAATGTTAGAAGCAGTAGTCAGAGCAGCATCACTGTATACATCGTTCAAGTTGATCGATGCATAGGTATAACCTGTACCAGAAGCTTGCAGACTTGCTTCAACAATAGCGCCAGAGTCAACAACCAGTTTGGCGATACCATTCTGACCATTGCCCTGAATCGGAGAATAATAAGTACCAGCGTCGTAGTTGGTACCAGCATCTGTGATCAGGATGGTGTCGATAGCACCGTCAACAGCAGCGGTTGTCACTGCGGTTTCTTCCACGATAGGAAGGAAGTCCGTAGAGAGGAATTTCAGCACACTATCAGTGGGGATGGTGTACATATACTTCCACACATATGGACGCTTACCATCTGTACGGAAACCAGGGTTACCAGGATCTTCGGGTTCGATGAAGATACCTGAGATGGATTGAATCTTTGTGGGTTCGGTCACAGACACGACACCGTTGGGGTCGGTAGGAGTTTGACCGTTATAGATGCACTTGAACACCTCATAGCTGCTGTTCATCACATAGAATGTGGAAGCAAACAGAGAGGTAGAACCTGTAGCAGCGGTCTTGGCGCTACTGTAGTCAGGTTTGTACATATCGTACACAGTGTTAGCGCCGAAGTTATAACGCTTGACCACGAAGGTCACGTCATCCTTCTTAACACGCTTGAGCGAGATCATATCATCGTAGATCTCGAACTTCTCTTCTTGAGAATCGAAAGGTTGTGTCGGAACGTTTTCGGATCCAGTTCTCCACACACCTGCTTTAGCGGTAGCGCCGCTGTTGTTGCCTGTGACGGTGGTACCAGCAACGAAGTTCGAGTTCTGACCCGAAGAACCGTTGATACCTGAGAGAAGGACCGAATTAGGGAACACTTTCTCGACCGTTCCATAGACAGTTGCGCCGCCAGGATAAGAAGTACCCTGATAGACGATTTCACCTTCTTGGAAAGTGTTGTTGATTGCATACAATTCTAAGTATGCACGCCACTCTTGAGGGCGACCAATAAAGAAGTACAATCGAGTACGTTGGGTACCAGACTCAGCTGCCGTTTCCTCTGCAGGAGAAGCAGTGTCAGGTTCCGCCAGCGCCTCAACGAACTGCTGTGCATTATGAATTCTAAAGAGATCAGTGATAATTGCAGACATTGGATTTTCGTATACTGAGACTGGATCCGAGGTTATTTATATTTAGTCGGTTTAATTAGAACTTATTTGCGGTCAGTACCACAGATCCCACAGGATAAGTAGGTTCGCTGTCGGTGTCATCCAACCACCAAGTTCTAATTCCGAAGTAATCGGCAGCACCTGCTTGAATGCTAAGCTGGTGGTAATATAATTTGAAGTTGTTTCCAGCATTAATTTCAGTTTGGACAGTTGCTGGAATGGTAAGGGTTGTAGTGCTCCAATCAATACCTACATCATTAGTGATGTTGGCGCTAGTATATTCCCAAACATTACCCGCTTTAACATAACCAGTTGCTTGGGTCCAGAACCAGCATTCAAGATCTTGTCCTGGTTGTTCGCCACCATTGGAACCGTTACCCCTTATGTATTCAGTGGTAATAGTGGTGTGATTCTGGAATGTTGCGATCTGTTCAGATGTACTGAATTCCCACTCAATCCATCTGTTGTCATTAACACCACCACCATAGAAAATATAATATTGAACATCAGAAGTAAAGAATCCGTTATAACTTAATCCAGTACCACCATTAGTAACATTGACTCTGACCTTATTAGGAGACATAGGCATAACGGTAAACCGCGAACCTTCTTCCACTGTGCTGAGAGGATTTAGTCTCTGAACACCTAGGAATCTATCACTGGTAGCAGAGGTGTAAGTCATTTCCTCTCTCTTGTCGGTGCCAGGAGCAGCAACAATTAATTTACCGCCAGAAGCAGGGAATCCTTTAGTGCTGTTCACAAGAACAACATCATCTCCGAATGTGTTATCCAGAACCATAGCTTTGCTGGTAGTTCTGTAATGGAATTCGGCACCCTGTTGATAACGGAAGTAACCATCTTTATCGCCAGCAGCATATACCTGAGAATTTGTAACTTCAGGATTTTCAAAATCACCAATAGTGAGATTGGGATACAAGTTAGACCAGAATTCGATAGTCATATCACCCATAACATAATTAATCTGTCTACCAGCAGAATCAGTGTAGTAACCGTTCTGTCCGATAGTGCTATTAGTTTGAGGTTGAATCTCAAACTTCATAGACTCCAGAGAACCAATAGTCGGTCCAAGTGAACCTGTGCTGAAGGAATCAAATCCACGCATATCAGGGTTGTTGTCTGCTCTACGCTCGACAACACCAGACTGATACTGAACCATAGTTTCAGACTTTCTATGTCTGGTGATAGCAACAGAGACTCCCTGCACGCCACCAGTCATTTGAGACTGAAGAAGTTCGGTTTTGTTGTATTGGCAACGCAGATCCTCAGGTGCCAGGTTGATGTAAATCTCAGGTTGAGGATGCATCGTAGGTCCGAGATCCAGAATCTTCTGGATAATCACACGACCGTCATAGTGTTTCTTAACTCTCCAGATAGGAGCTCCAGCATTACCAAAGACAATATTCTCGCCAATGGGACACCAAGAGTTAAATCTGGTCCATTGTCTCTGATCGCCACCTTTGAAGATAACGTCAAGGAAAGAAGAAATCGGAACTTCGCTTACCGTCGCATCCATACGCGGCGGTTCAATACCGAACGTCGTGAAGTTTGCAATCTTCAGAGCATTAGGACGGGTGACAAAGTATCCTCTGGTGAACAAGACCTGAGGAGGAACCTTATAACCAGAACCTGTGGAGATCAGTTCTGTATCAACAACTTCTCCTCTAACAACGATTGCAGCTGCACGTGCACCACCGCCAGTGGGTGATCCAAGAGGATCGCCATTAGTATCGACCACAGGTTGTGATCTGAAAATCATCACGGGAGGTTCGCGATAGTTTACAGAAGTTTGTGGTTGAAGTTGATCGTCATACAGAGAAGACGTGAAATCATAATGCCCAGGTTCATCATTTGCACTGGCATTCTTAGGAACAAAACTGCCGCCAAGAAGATCTTCGCCTTTGTTCTTGATGTTTGCCTGATGCCATTCTCTGTAAGACTCGTAGTAAGCAGAGTTGTCACGTTTTGTAAGAACAACACTGTTCACGCCGCCTGCTTTCAGATATTGAATAGCAACGGCATTGGTGCTGGCAACGTTGTCAACGTAGATTCTCTCGCCAGGACGGAAGTCCGTGGCACTAGGATCTGTATACAGATTTCCATCAATATATTCGCTACGGAACTCAATAGTCTTTCTGGATGCACTATATGACTTAACTTCACCTTGCCAGACAACAGGAGAACTAATATCATTCTGGTCTTGATACTGAACAACAATGTCTCCAGGTAAGAATTCAACACCTTCTTGTCTAGAAGATGTGAGGGTGTGGAATCTGACCTCAGCATCGATTCTTGCAATTGCTTGTGCGCCAGTACCTTCAATTTGTCCAGAGTAAGGACCAACGTTAAGCACAACTTCATACTCATATGATCTGAAGAACGATGCCACATTACCAGAAGTATCGGAATCGTAACCAGATGTCACCAATGCTTCACGTGCTGCACGGACAATACTACGTGTATCTGCTTCACCGTCAATCTGGATCAAATCTCCAGAAGTCAAGTTAGAACTAATTCTATCTTGTCTATTGAATAATTTTTCGCGAAGGGAGTCATTAACAGATTCTTCGACACCGATGATTTGCAAATCAATAATAGAAGGACTTGCACCTCTATCTCTAGTAACGCTCAAGGTACCGTTCAACCAGTTCTGTTTCTGTGCAGTAACACCTTCAATGAAGAGGATGTTCTGTTGACCAGGAGTCCAGGACTGCTTGTAAATCCTACCTCTAGCAAACGAATACGGATACTCTCTTGTAGTGCCAGTAACAGGTTCTGTAGAAATCCAGCATTCTGCTCCTTCCAGAGGCAGCAGAATTTGTTGGTCCAGAGTCAGTTTGAAGAACTTCTTGAATGTACCAGGAGGTTCGATATTAAATCCAAGTAGCACACGCTCAGGATCCAAACCATAGAAGTAAAGGATAAAGCAAGCAGATCCTGTTGCAGGAGGTTCTGTAAAGACGATCAGATTATCCTCAACACGATATGCATCGCGGTTAACCTGCATAACACCGTTCAGGAAGATTACAACGTTCTGACTTCTTTCTGCATAGAAAGGAACACCGTTTCTTTCCAGTTCAAAAATAGTCTGAGCATCGTTAAACTGTGCTTCGACAGAATCCAGTTTGTAATACTTACCTTGTTTGAATCCAAAGAATTTTTGCTGGATACCAGGAGCAATCGTGGAAACACTAGCAACATTTGCAGTCAACAAAGATGCTTCTGATGTAATAGTTTCTCCACCAAGGAACTCATTCTTGGACATCTCAACTTGAATTCTGTTGGGATTCGGGAAGTCCTGAGTAACAGAATTCAGCAGATAGTTATTGTTATTATATGCCGATTCGTAGATTGTAGTGGTAACAATATTAAACAGTGTGTTGACAGCAGACTCAACTTGCTGGCAATAAGGATTAGCACTGTCAATAGTAATAGTCAGGTCTCTGGTAGGAGTCAGAGTGCTATGAACCACAGGCCACTTGTAAGGAAGTGTTCTGGCGACATTTGCTTCAAATGTGCTGGGGTTCTGTACAGCATCACCAACCAGATCGACCAGAGTGGCGATACTGGATTCTACAGCTGCGCACTCATTTGTCTCAACAGTAATGCTGTTATCAAACACCTGAGTGATTCCGTGGGTACCAACTGGTGTGATAACGTTGTTGCGAATGACATCAGCACTGAGAGTTTTGACATTTGCGAATACTTGTAGGGTTTCAGGTACTTTCTGTGTAATGTGATTCAGATAGCCATCTCTATCGACATAGAGTTCTGCCGCATCCCAAACACGATTATTACCACCATATTGTAGGTTCCAAATGATAGCATCAAGCATATCCTTAACATCATCGCAACAATCATCGGAACTTCCAGGAGAAGATGCACGAGGATATGCTTCGACGCCGCCACCATTGTGGGGGCAGGAGAAGGAGACACCACCTGTCAACAGTCTGATGCTAGTTCCCTGAGCAAGAGTATGAGTGCCGATATCCAGCATCATCATTCCAGTCAGAGGATCATATGTACCATTAGTAGGTGTGAAAGTTACTTCAGGAGATGCACCGACATTAACAGTGAAAGTATCACCAGCAACAGAACTAATTGCTAGAGCTTGTCCAGATGCAGGGTCAGTAGAACGAGGATAAGTATGCGGTGTAGCATTCTGGTCCATCGCACATCTGAAAGTAAATGCATCATCTGCAATGGTAATCGTATCGCTGGTTGTCAGGGAATGTCCAGGAACAGTAATTACAAACTCACCTGATGTGGGAGTGTAAGTAGCATTCGTTGGAGTTATAGTAGAACCAGCAGTTACTTGGATGGAATTGGCGACAGCCTCTTGGAATGTATGGAGATAATTGCCACCTGTAATAACAGAGTTGGCAAGTGCGCTATCCCAGGTATGCGTTCCAGTATAATCCGACGCACCAACATCAATAGTAATAGTTGTTGCAGTAGCAGAAATGATTGGCAGAGCAGTATTGTATGCAGGATCTGCAATCGTACCGCCACCAGCAAGCATCATAGCGACAGCTTCCTCAGCAATGAAGTTTCTGTTGCTAGTCAGCAGGTTTGCACTATCAATAAACTCATCAGCAACAGCGTTAGTCTTATTGTACACATCATTGTACTTACCAATGCTGTTAGCCAAAGAACTAACAAACGTGTGATCGTATTGCTGCCCAGATGGTGAGGCACCGACGTTTATGGTTACATTGTCACCAGAGATTGATGCAATAGACAGAACAATACCAGCAGCAGGATCTGTACTACGAGGATAAGTGTGGTTGGTTTGATTATTATCCTGTGCACAAGTAAATGTCAACGAATCAGTTGCAATGGCAATCTTATCGCTAGAAGACAATTTGTGACCAGGGATTGTCAAGACCATATTACCGCTAGATGCTGTATAGGTAGCAGCGGTAGGTGTCATATTAAATGTAGTATCAGCAAAACGCTGTTGACCAGTCAGGTTAGTGATGCCAAAGTGGTTGCGGATAGCAAGGATAGACATATCCTTGAAATACTTCATTGCCCACAGTGTAGCCTCAACTTCACCTTCAATATGCTTGAGATCGGAATTAGGATCAGCAGGATCAAGCAGATATTCTCTAGCAGCATCCCAAGTATTGCTGTTACCACCTAACTGAAGGTCTCTAGCAATATTTTGCAGCACAGATCTTAAGTCAGTGATACATTGGTTTCTACCCAGACCAGGATATGTGTATCCATCGAACTTACTGGTAGAGTCCAGAATACCAACTGCTTCTTCGGCAAGAATGTTGCTATTGTTGATCAGGAGATCAGCAGCATTCAAGAATCTATGGTCAACGAAATAGCGCTTAGCGACAATCTCACCACGTGCACCAGAAGTAGATCCAACAACAAAGTCATTGACTTGGAAGTTAGTTGCGTCACCAATATCCAGTTCTACAATCTTACCAACCTGTCTCGGAGGTTCAGTGAAAGTAATAGTATTGTCAGGAGCAGGCTGTAGCGTGTATGCAACACCAGGTTCCTGAATCACACCGTCAAGAGAAACAAACAGGTGGTCATCACCAGGATCGATATTGATGCCCAGCGGGAACTCGGTTGTAGTGCCATCAAACAGAGAGGTGATATCATTCGCCTCAAGCATATAAGTGGCATTGTTGGTATCGTCTTGGAATTTGACAGACTTACCATAGAATGTCACACCAGGAACGTGAATGCCTGTCTTTGCATCAACATAAGGTCCCAGAGGTGCTTCCGCAAATGTAATAGTGCTACCAGAAACTGTATATGCTGTACTCGGGTTTTGAAGCACACCATCCAAGGTAACAATCAATTGCTCCTCAGCATAAGGAGTCAAAGGCTCGTTAATGTCTTTCTTAAACAGAGTGAAGGTTTTTGTGCCAGTAATCGTACCGTCCACTTGCACAGCACCGTCAAATCCAGGAGACAGAGCGAGGTCAAACACCTCAATCTCCACATTGTTCTGTTCGCTGTAGTTAATAGAACCAAGACCACGTTCTCTCTGGAACGAGTCAACACGAACGTGAGATTGCGTAATCTTTCTGGACTTATGGGCTGCAGTAACACCGATCACTCCAGGTTCGATAACTGTAATAACAGAACCGAATCCATTGTCCTTAATACCAGACTGAGGAGTATCGATAGTGGCGGGTTTACGAGCATTACCAAAAGATTCGATCAGAACTTCACCAAACAGGTTAAATCCTGCAGGGTGTGTAAACTTCTTGACGAAATCTCTCCAGTCGTTAATAGAAACTGTAGACTTAACAACGTAAGAGTAATCCTGGTAGTAAATACCATCTTGGACTTTCTGAGACACAGCAGACAGTTTGCTGCGGTCACTCTGATAGCTACCAATCGATGTGCTAGTAGGTCCAATAACGGGATCAATCTTAGCAACATAGATCTTCTGAATATCAGCAGTACTACGAAGAGACGTGCCGTAGATATCATAAGACTTCTCAAACTTACCAGTAACACTCTTGAGTCTTAGAATGTTCTGACCATTACGCCAGAAGTCAACACGACCAGTAGCACAAATCTTACCTGTAGCATCTCTCTGTTCAATCAGTTCTCCATTCAAGAAAGCCTTATCAGGCATATTCCTGAGTGTCATCACAATCGGAGGATTGATTGTAGGCAGCAGAGTAGGATCGTTGTTAAAGTCCTTACCAGAAGAGATAATCTCCAAGGTAGAAAGTTTACCAATCTGATCACCCTGACCGAAGAGTTTCACATCAGACTCATACAGTCTCAATGTGGTATTAGGTCCATATCCCTCACCTTCGTTTGTCGGAATGATACGGGAGACAGAGCCATCTGCTCTCAGTTCGATACGGAATGAAGCATTAACACCACCACCAGTATCTTCTAGTAAAACGATAGGTTCAGAGTAGTTCAGACCAGTGTCAACCACTGTCACAGAAGTAATCTTCCCATCTTCAATCAGTGGTGTGAATGATCCTCTGAAACGCTTATTAAGGAACACACCAGGGATCATAGGTGGCATAGTGTAGTTGCTACCACCACTAATCACCTTGACGCTCTTAATGCTACCAATAGCATACAGAGAGTCAGTATAGTATTCAATATTGGTGAATCCTTCCTGCTGAGGTTCTTCGTCTAGTCTAAAAGCAAATTCGTACTCATATCCATAGAAGACCTTATGCTTACCTGCAAACGGGTCTTCAACCAGGGTAAAGTGCTGGCTTTCAGAGTTGATTAGGTCAGATGCTTCTCCATAGTAAATCTTAGGAGGGATTGCCAGAACAGGTTCAGTTTCCCAAGATGTTCCATCAACAGGAATACCATAACCAAGCTGGAAGGAGATGTAAGATCCAGTGGTTCCTGGCTTTTGTGTAGAAGTAAATGCCTGTACAAGATATTTGGTTCTGTAGACATTTTCATAGAATTTGAGATTTCTATTTACAAGCGATGCATCGCTAGTATCGAAAATATATCGATATGTTTTTTGAATGTTGAGACTAATGTTTCTAAACCACTCATTAGATCCTTCCTTACGGAATCTAAATCTCAGAGAAGTGTCTTCGACGGTTGTAGTGCCAACTTGCTTAGTGGGACTGCTTTGGTCAACAAAGATAGTATTTTCATTGATCTCAATGTCAGTCTCATCAATATAATATACAGTAAGTTGCTGAGTTGCAGAATCATATTCGTCAACTCTAGCGGTGTCATTACCAAACTGAATGATACTATCTTTATTAAAGCGATAGAAAGGAGTGATCAGACGAACAGCAACATCGTCAACGTGATCAACAACTTCTGTGTTATCAGATCCTCTAGTAACAGTAATGTTGTTGCCAGCCACCGCAGTGACAGTAACAATCTCATCAGTGATGATCAATTTATCACCAATAGAGAAACCAGTGGAATTAGCAACTGTCAGAAGGGTTTCATCTCTACCGAAACCTGCTGCATCAACAAACAATGCCAATCTGTTGCTACTAACACCACCACCCAGAGCACCAACGGGGACGGTAATAACATCTCCATAGGTATATCCAGAACCCTTAGATGCAATAGTAACGCTCTCAACACCACCACCAGCATTTGTGGTAATGTCCAGTGTACCGTGAGTGATACCTGAGTTGGTACCAGAGAAGAGTTCAGCCTGAATACCACTAAAGGTAGTGCTGGGAGTAAATCCAGAACCTGCACCGATTACAGACAATCTGGAAAGACCAGAATCGTCAATAGTCGAGTTAGCAGCAAAATCTGTCAGCTGAATGGTATGATACTTCTTAGTCTCAACATAATACTGTTGAGTCGAGATAGAAGAGTTAGGTTGGACAGTAATGATTACATCGTCACCAACAGCAAGACCGTGCTCTTCAGTTGCAGTGCGCAGCACAGCAATCTTATCTTCAATGTCAAGGAGTTTGAAACCTTTCGACAAAGAACGAACGGCTACAACCTGAGCAGATGTTTGACCAACGTTGACACCTTGCCCAACTTGGAAGAATCCAACCTCAGTATAAGAAGATCTAGGGATAGTGATGGTTGTAACGCCATCAGTGTCCAATGTAGTCAGTTCATTGGGGTTTGCATTCTGAAGTTCAACAATAACGGTGTTTTTGTCAAATACGTTTCTCAGAACTTTACCAATAACAATTTCGTGAGCAACACCGCCAGATTGAGAACTAACAATAACTTCATCGCCATAGTTGGCAACAATGTTGCTATTGAAAGTCAAGTTATAGACTTCAGTGTCAGAATCGATAGTATCGGTCTTATTGAATGTGCCAGAGACATTCTTGACAACAAACTGGTCATCTTCTTCTAACTTACCAATAACTTGCGCTGTAGCGTTAGTATTAGCCTGAGTAAGCGTAGAATTGTGATTTAAGTAAAGAACGCTGTCTGTGGTGAAGTAATTGTTCTTGGGAGTGTTGCAGGACAATGCGGCAACTGTCTGACCCTGAATTTCGTTAACAGCGGCAAATAAACCAGATCCACTATCGTTGATCGAGTTATCAACGTATAGAACGTCTTCATTAGTGAAATTAGCCGAAGATTGGTGAACTTCGACATTTTGGATCGGACCATACGAAATACCGCTAATTCTGGATGTCAGCAGTTCGCCAGCCTGATCATTTTCGTTTTGTGCTCTTCTACGAACTCTATCGGGCAAGAAATCTTGTTTAGACTTCGTTTTCCAGTTTTCTTCGACAGGAACGTTATAATATGCTTCACCAATCGAATATGGGAAGGTCGGAGTCTCATTTGAGTCCGTAGTCATAAAATAAGCGTAAGTTCCATTCGGGAACTCTGGTGTTACGCAGAAACGACCATTATTAGCATCCAGGTCGCCCAAACGCTCAACATACTCATAATCATTACAGAAACGACCTAAAGAGTAAGTTGCTTCATTAGGAGCATTAGATCCACGGGTAGATTTCAGTCTCCAAGACGATCCCATCCGTTTGATGGTCGGATTAGATGCACTAACGTCTTGATACGGGTTATCGTAACCAAATGATCCATAAATCGGATTTCCGTCATAAGCCCAACCCAAAATAGGAGAGTGTGACTTATTAGTCAGTGCGTTACCCTGAGTATCGACGTTATCGCTCCTTTGGATCTTCAGAGAAGTCGGGGCAATGATATGACCATAAGTAAATCCAAAATTAACGTCATTTGCCTCTTCGACGATGCCAGAAGCGTTTCCATTGTCTACTTGCTTCTCAAGATAAGAATTAAAGCGCCAACGGGTCAAACTAGAGGTTGCTTCGGCAGCAGAACTCTTTGGTGCCAAAGTAACAGTGGTTGTAGCCTCTTGATAATCAAAACCACCAGAAAGTTTGGTAAATCCAGTAATACGACCAGTAGCAGTGTCAATCTGGCAAGTAAACAGAGCACCTTTGCCTTTTCCGCTGGCATCGAAGATAAAGACGTTTGGTTCTTCGGTATAATCTTGACCAGCGTCAATAATCTCAGCCTGAGAGTTAATTGCAAGTGCAATGCTTGCAATTTCGCCCTGTTGGATAGTTACAATGAATTGACCACCACTACCAGAGGTAAATGTCACCTCAGGGGCACTAGAATACCCTGCACCAGGGTTTGTGATGGTAACTGATGTAACTTCACCTAAACCGTTGATAGAAGCGGTTGCAGTGGCGTCTCCTTCGACGTTAACCTTCGGTGGAACAGTATATCCTCTACCAGAACGTGTAATTTCGATTTTTTCGACACTACCGTAGTCAATACCGTTTTGAGACTTGTGATTTAACAGTGAGACACCATTTACAAGTAAACCAACTTCTTTAGAGTCAGTATACGGTTTCGTAGAAGCCTCGACAGGAGTTCTAGGCAGAATTTTCAGATGCCTTTGATCCTGAGGTGTTCTGGTGTTGTCAAACGGTCCAACAGGGTAAGACGGGAAACCAGAAGAAGCAATATAGTAATTTTCGTCATCTCTGTAGATAGCCTGCACATTAGATTGCAGTTTATCCTTAATATTAAGTGTACCAACGTTAGTATCATCAAATGCTGCTAACTTAGAAGCATCTTGGTTGATAATCCACTCATTAGTGAGAGGAAGAGTATCAAAAAATCCAGATGACTTAAACTCGATCATATTGTCGAGTTGAACATAAGGAATACCGCCAGTTTCTACATCAAAGTAGTTCTCAGCCTGTTCATCGTACTCAAGACCAGCAGAAGTCTCTGGTTCAATACCATCAGAGGTCAAACCAGCGACGAGACCGTAAATACGAAGCTTCACATATCTGGTAATACCAAATTCGTCAACATATTCACCTTGGAGGTTGTTTTTCGTAAAACAACGCACACCTTTCTTATGGGTGAACTGTCTCTTGACTTCTCTACCAGCATCACGCTCGTGAATGACAAATTGAGTCGATGTTTTGGTGCTATAGGTGATTTCTTCTTCACCAATCACCAAACGACCGTCTCTTTCTGGAAATCCGATTGTAGAGAACACATCGATGCGATCACCACGACCAGCATTCGGTGAAACCTCCGTCATCAGGAAAGAACGACGGGCAATAGCAAATTCTCCGACTTTACTGCCAGGAGAAATGGTCAGAGTGTACTGAAGGCTGCCTTGATACGGTTCACCGACGATATTGTCGATAATTGCAGTTGCTTCTTTCAGTTCTGGGTTATATGGGTCGGGAGTTTGGGTAATTGAGTTACCAACGATCTGTCTGATGTCTCCAGTGATCGCTTCGACCAGTAAAAGTTCTTTACTATTCCATCCAGACTCAGATGCCTTAAAAACATTATCTTTCGGGTAGATAATATCAGGTCTAACACTGAATAGAATCTGGAAAATGAATTCCAGCGATTGTGGCGTACCTTTGACTTTATAGAAGTCCTTGATACGCTTAACCAACAGGTTTTTGTTGGTTTGATCCTTAAGATACTGATACGGGAAGCCTGAAGTGTACTGTTCCTCGTATTGCTTGATCAAACCAGCCAAAAGCAGGTTGCTCAGGTTACTAACCTCAGCAAATTGCTTGTGGATTTGTGTATTGCTTTCAATAAAGTTGGCAGGAGTGTAGAGGTCACCAATCTCTGTCCTTGCACTATAACCACGAATACATCCTTTGAATTCTGTGGTCGTTTTTGTCGTATACAGGAAAATTTCCTGATCGATCATTATCAGACCGTTAGCATCAGGGAATCCATCTGTTCTATCGACAAGAATATCAATCTTGTCGCTACCATTAGCAATCTCTTGCTGCAGCTTACAAGTTTTAACTAAAACTTCAGGTGCAAATGTATCAACGTCGAGATATTTCTCAAAGTTGTTAATAATGTCTTGAGGACCCTCACTAATGGAGATAGCCTCATAATACTTCGACAGGAGATTTGTGACGAGGGGATAATCCTCGACAATAAAATCTGGTAACTGACTTTCAATCAGTGCGGAGAGATTAGGACCTGCCATTTATTAGATTAACGATTCTTTGGTGATTAGGAAGACGCTACTTGTGAGGTCTAGACTTAGATATGCTTCTCTCAAAGCATAAATGTCTTTATTCTTCGGAAGAGCACGAAGCTCGATCCTTTCATCACTATAAGTTCCCTTGACTATATTTAACCGATTCAGCATTACCTCTCCTTTGAGGTAATCAACTGTACCAATCTGGGCATTCAGGATAAAACGGTCTTTTGTAGTCGGGTCAATCTTGTAGAGGTAAATATTACCCTTTTGGTCGTCTGCAAGATAGACGACATCACCAGGATAGTCGGCAACGATGAATCCAGTGCTATAAACAGAGGATTCTTCGCAGCCACTCTTGATTACATTCTGGTAACAGATCTCGTATTGCGTAATTGTGTTGAGGACTGGGTTGAAATCCTTACGTAACTTAATTGATGTCTCATTTGACGTGATCGAGTTATCTGTAGCATCAATAATGCCGACAACCCGAGAATACTTAAAACGACCATTGAATTTTTCTAGATCAGATGTACTACGGTATGATGTGAGGGAGTTGACAACCTCAGCCTTCAGTTGAGACTCATTGAGAGTCGTTTGAGACTGGTTGAAATAGACCCTAGAGTCTAACTCAACGTAAATGATCGAAGGATCGACAATTTCAGGTGTCACAGACACCACAGAGAATTTCTTTAACTCTGTAGTGATCAGGTTCTTAGTATACTGTGAAAGAGCCACAGCAAACGAAGGTTTTACGACGATTTTGACTTTTCCGTATTCAGGAGGAGAAGCGTCCTCTCCACCGAAACACACAATGTCAGCAACCGCAGGGTAAATACGACGGATAATGGACTCATAGTCATCTGAAGTAACGGCTCTATTTTGTGCATTGAAAAATCGCGGAGCATTTCGCTTAATACTATCGATTGCTTCAAGTTCTTCGCCTCCAGATGACGCTTGTACCGTTGTCAGAGTGACAATGGGTGAATAATTTGAATTTCCTACTGCATCTTCTAATACAGCACCGTATGAGAAGACTTTTGCTGAGTTAGCATCAGCACCATTAGTTGTGATGTAACTTACTTCGATGTAATTGTTGGTTTGGGGCTTTCTACCAAGGATCCCGTCTCCAAAGATGATCTCATATCGCTCATCTTCTCCTTCTTGGAGGAAGAACACGTTGGAAGTGCCATCGTAACCAATAATATCATCAGCAAGACGATATTCGACTGCATTGGTATCTCCTACAGTATCACGAATAGTGATCTTCAGCGTACTGGTATCAATATTCGCATTTCTAAGAATAAAGCGCTGAGCAATCGCTGCATTATATGTAAATGTCTCTAGGACATAGTTACCTTCCTTGATTTGAATCTCAGTAAAGGTTGCATTGTCATTAGAGTCAACAGAAGCGACATAATCTTTCGCTGTGATGAAAGAATAGGTCGTACCATTGATAGTTGTCAAGAACTGCGATCCTCTAGGCAGTTTGACTGTTTCTGGGATTGCTTGTTCAGAGCTAAAATCAGCAGATAACGAAACTAATGCTGTTGGAGCGACAGCAGACTTCGGAAGGTACCCAATCTGCTTAGCCAGAGACACCACATTGTCCCTGAGAGTGGCGGATTGAAGGAAAGCCTCATTAACTACCATATTGGCGTTAAACGCCGTATAGTAGGTGTTATAGGCGAGCACATCCAACAGGGTCGAGAGGGTCGAACCTTCAAAATCGTAATCAGTAAAGTCGCTATTGGACCGCAGGTACTCTTTGAGCGACTGCTTGATATCATTAAAGTCTAAATTGGCAACTTGGATGTAAGACATTTATCGAGTTCGTTCTAAGAAGAAATCCACCTCTCTGACCGCGACGTCAGTTTCGATACCAACGATCTCAAAGGCAATAGCAACCTCAAAACCATTACGGTCATAGTTAGCATCAACGTCAATACGTAAAAGCCTTACTCTAGGCTCATACTTAATGATGACATATTCGATCTCTTCTTTAATAAGAGATGCGGTTGCTGCGTCTAATGGTTCAAACAGCAAATTAGCAATGTTGCTACCAAGATCGGGTTTGAAAAATCTCTCCCCCTTTCGTGTCATAATAATATTGTACAACGCCCTCTTGACAGCGGCTTCGTCCGTTGTCACAAGCACATCTTCAGTTACAGGATTCATACCCAATGATATGGATACGTCCTTAAAGTTAACTGCCTTGGGCATTGTACTAAGGGTTGTTTAGTATGTATATTAGTTCTCGGACCTTTCAGCCTTCTTCGGTTTTCGTGCCCACAATCGGTCACTTTTAGGGTCGGTGATAAGCACCATCCCTTTTTTTATGAATTCGTCACCATAATCTACGGGTGTCTTTCTTGGAATGGACATCAATCGTCTCCTAATGGTTTGCAGGAGAACTTTTTACGGGGTTCTATCCCGACATTTTATTTAGACCCATAAAAAAAGGGCGCATCAGCGCCCAGTCCAGTGATTATTAGGTCTTTCCCACCAAAAGTGGAGATCTTCGACTTCATTATCGTAAACATTACCAACAATATCACTCTGATACTTGCTATGAACGTTTTCGTACATCGTCAGAGTCGTAAATTCGCACTCTGGAGCAAGTTCTTTGAGAATATTGGTGATCCAGGTGTAATTTCCACCTCTAATCACGCCAGCCTCGATCAAAACGAAGCGTTTCCACATCCATTTCCAGTCCATAAGGTTCTGAGCGAAGGTAGCTTCGTACGATTCCTTACTTTCGTCGGGAAATGGGACGTTAACAGACTCAATATGGTACATTTCGCCGTCTTTAGAGAGCCAATGTGCCAACAGTTGAGCAACAATTGCGGAATAGTCGGGTGATACGCACAAAAAGCACGTATCTTTAGGGTCCCAATCATATTCCATCATCTGAATTCTGTAAGTCAGCGCTTCAATGAGCGCTAATTCGGTGTCACGGGAGACATACAGAAGTTTCTTCATCGATATTGTAGGTCGGAGGGTGGAATGTACAGTATTCGTTGAACGTGATCTTCATTTCTTTGGTAGTAAGACCGCA
>MDTC01022849.1_pt1 | contig 16275 bp, 12 predicted proteins | sample 811181 | NCBI WGS metagenome assembly MDTC01 (sample SAMN05326644, study PRJNA326480) | marine metagenome | isolation source: seawater | place: Pacific Ocean: North | collected 2011
AAAATATTTATCTAAGGGGGTTTGGAACTTTCAGGCTTAAAAAAAGAGCAAAGAAAACTGCAAGAAATATTGCAAAAAAAACTTCAATTGTTGTTCCTGAACATATGATTCCAAATTTTAAAGTATGCAAAGAATTAAAAATTAACGTATCAAAAAATAATCCCTGTTAAAATTATTACTCATGTGTAAAAAAAATATCAGCTTGGTTAACAGAACACAACATGGAACAATAAGGCAATGTAGTTCTTGTTTGAAATTTAATATCACTTTCAATAATATTTTCCTTGAGCTTTCCGAAACTGAACTGAATAATTTTAAAAAATATATAAACCAAACAGATATTAACTATTGGGATAAGGAGTATGGTGATTTAAATACCAAAGCAATTCCAATACCAACTATGCAACATAATTTATTATTGGTTTTTAATAAAGAGGAATTTTCGGAACTTAAAACATTGGTTAATGGGAAAAATAATTTTCACTTTGATTCTTTAAGCTTTGAAGATATCGAAGTTTCTTTCTGCGAAAATTAATTTTTTTTGTGGATATCTATATTTTAAATTGAAAAGTAAAATACAGTGTTCTTGGTTCAGATGGTATGATTCCTGGCCCAGGATAACCAGTTGCTCTTCTGGTAAAATAGTAATTATCCAATAAATTATTTATTCCAGTCTCAAATTTTAAATTTTTAATTTTATAAGAAGAAGACAAATCCAAAATTGAATAAGATGGAATTTTTCCAATCACTCCACTGAGATTACCATCTATTGCATTGGACGCATCAGTGAATTGATCAGATAAATGGGTAAATTGAAAATTGAGCATTAGATTTTTATACCCAAATTTAATTCCAGATTTTAAATTCAAATTGGGTACGAATTCAACATCTTTACCCTCGACACCAGGCACCTCAGAATTAGTATATTCGGAACTTATAATGGATGAATTAATAAAAAAATTAAAACTATAATCATTGTCTTTTAAAATAATATCATTCAAATCAAAGTCAATTATAGATTCTAGTCCATAAATTACAGCATCACCTACATTTCCTTTTTCACTTTTTACCCTACCATCACTGTAAGCTTTTTGTACAAATCCAATCCTATCATCATAAAATAAACTAAAAACACCGATATCATAAGTAAATTTTCTCAAGTATTTCCCTCTTAATCCAATATCAAATGTAAAACCAGTTTCATCTGATATACTAGGACTAATTGAAAATGCAGGATTAGAAATACTAATGTCAGCAAATGTTACAGATCGATAATTTTCTGAAATATTTGCATACAACTCAACTGACTTAGTTGGTTTGTAACTGGCTCCTAATCCAAAAAGAAAAAAGTTCCTTTTTCTAATTTCTGAATTATTGATGGTTTGATTTAAAATAACATTTCCAGCGCCGTCAAGATTAATTTTTTTATAGAAACCATCACTTTGTGTTTTAATGTATTCAAATCTGAACCCAGGTGTTATTGAAAATTTTTCTGAAAGATAAAATATGTTCTCTGAAAATAATGCAAAATTTAAATTGGGATAATTATATCTTGATTGGTTATTGTAGTTTGGGAATTCATTTTTATAAAAACTAAAATCAGCATTTTTAAATGCAGAACCTGGACCTTGCTCACTATAATTATTTGATTTATAGTATTTTGATCCAATTAAAAAAACACTTTTTTTGTCTAATAATTTATATTTTTTTAATATTCTTAACTCAAATCCATAATTACTAAAATCACCCTTGATTAAATCTCTTTCTTTATTTGAATCGATTTGATCTACCCTGTTTGTTCTAAAACCTAGTGCATTTCTTGATGCATCTAAACCAAAAAAACTAAAACTTAAATTTGTATTTATATTAAAATTATGCTTTAGTTTAATATTATAAAGCAACCAATTTAATCCAAACCAATTTCTTTCTCTGTTACTTTGAAAGGGATCAGACTTAAACATTTTGTCTGACAAACCACCTGCTTGATGTGCAAGATATTTCAGGAATGTTATTTCAGAACTTAAACTTGTTTTATCATTGAACGAATACTCTGAAAATAGATAATAATTAAATGACTCAAAATCAGAGTTTGGTCTAAAACCATTACCATTTTTATAATTCACAAATGAATAGTATTTAATTTTATTAAAATTACCAGATACACTGGTAAAATTTGTAAATAAAGAGTTACTTCCTACTGTATTTCGTGACAAAATTTCAGGACTCTTACTTTCAACTGGTTTTTTAATTATAAAATCAACTAGCCCACCAAATTGAGTACCATACTGAAGCGAAGCAGCACCTCTAACTATTCTAATTTCACTTAAAGACTCAGCTGGTGGAGTGTAATAACTTTCAGGATATCCCAAAGCATCTGCACTAATATCATAACCATTTTGACGAGTGTTAAAATTTGAAGTTCGGTTTGGGTCCAAGCCTCTTCCCCCAATATTTAATTGTAGTCCGGCATCATCATTTTGATAGATATTCAAGCCTGCAATTTGATTATAAATTTGTCTTGAGTTATTTGATGCCATATTAGCCATTGAGAGATCCATCGATATTACTTCTGATTTTTTTCCAGCGAATATGGATGTTCCTTCAATATCTTTTAATTTACTCAACTGAAAAATCTTAGTTTTATTTGCTTTAACAATAACCTCAGAAAGCTCTTGAATTGGGTTTGAAAAATAAATATCAAGTCTGTTCTCATTTTCAAGTTTTATCGACTTTTCAACGAACTGGTAGCCTTCAGCTAAAAAAACAAGATTTATTTCAGCTTTAATTGTTTCAAAAGTATAATACCCCGTTGTATTAGATTTTGTTAATAATCCCAACTCAGTATCATAAATTTCTACATTTTGTAAAATAATTTGAGAATCTTTTTCATAAATATATCCGGAAACGCGGTTTTGAGCCAGGTTATGGTTACTAAAAAGAATTAGAAAAAAAAATAATTTATAAACCTTTAATTTCATCGTTAAATGGTAATATCCAGTTTTTATGTTTAAAAGATTCTTTGATTCCATACAAATTTACATTATGATCAATAAACCTTTGGCTTAGTCTTCCATTTAGAGCAACATAACTATCCGTAAAAACTTGAACATTTTTATGGCCCCGTTTTGTATATACATCTCCCAAATAGTTTGCGTATTCTAATATAAAATCAGGTTGAAAACTCATCTGTTTTTCTTGGAATGGAGTTAAAAACTCTTCATTATTTACATAAAAAAATTTTCCCGTTTTTTGATCGACAATTTTAAAGGTAGAATACCCCATTTTTTCCATTAACATAACTCTCCAGGAAAACCTGTAACCTTGTTCGTTCCAAAACAATTCTCCAGGATAAAAAGCATATCTAATAGGAAACGATAATTGTATAACAAAAAAAATCACTACAATACCCAGATTTAAATTCTGCATTTTTATTTTGTAGAGATTAATTTTTTCTAAATCTTTAATTTTATTTATATCATAAAACTTAATTAAGAAATTTCTAAAAAAATATATTATTTTTTTATGGACTTCGGAATCAAAGAAAATTATTGATCCAATTATCATTATGTAAGGAAACATTCCTATTGGAAACAAAACCTTAGTAAATATGTGGAAAAATATAACTAGGAAAAAGGCAAAAATCCTTGTGGGCTTGTATAATAACAAAAAAGGGATTAAAAGATCATAAAACATTCCACCCCAACTCATAGCATAATGAATCCATTCATATTGCATTAAAGTTTCACCAATAATTGGTAAGTCAAACTTTGAGGGTAACCATATTTTTAATGGCATTGCTTTAAACAACCAATCTGAATTTAATTTAGCTAAACCTGCGTATATATAAACAATACTTAATAATAATTTAATTGAATCTACAGTCCAACTTTGAACTTTTAAGTATTGTTTCCTGTTAATTATATTATCAATTGAGAAAATAGCGTTCATAGGCAAAAAACACATCAAAAAACTCAAAATACTTATAAAATAATAATGATTTAGATAAGTTGTTTTATCCATTAATTCTATGTAAGTAAAACTTAAAAAAAACAATATAATGGACACCCTGTATTTAAAACCAATAGCTACAAATAATGCAGAAACAAAACAAATAATAAAAAGTAAATAAGTATAATCCCCAATTGGTTTCACCCACTCAAAACCATAATATGAAAAGTGAAATTCTGGAACTAAATATAGCTTTTCAATCCATCCTTTATACCAAAATCTAATGATACTAAAGCACATCAAAAAGCCAAAACCAATTCTAAAAACAGCAAGACTGTGAGAACTAGATTCTTTATTTAAATATTTTAAATTACTTGACATAGTTTAAAAAAAAAGATTCTCCGTTTTGTAAAGAATCTTTTTTATTTTAAAATTGATTAAATATTTTAATCGCCGTCAGCATCTTGGTAATCTACATTTATATTAAAAGCCTGAAGCATATCAACTTTAAGTAAAACTACTACTGCCTGAATAGCATCATAAGTTAATAGCATTTTACTATTATCCGTGTTTATTTGAGAAATAAAACTATCTGGCAATTCATTGATTTTTGACTTTGCTGTTTCTAATTTAGTAGCAACAAGTGCAGAAAGACTGGACCCGTCTTTTGTGCTATTTAAGTGCGTTAAATATCCTTTTAAACTAGGACCACTACTTAAACCGTCAAATGATGTTCCATTATAAAATTTGATTGCTGCATCCATTGCTTCTAATAGTAAAGCTTTGGATATATCCTCTTTGTAATATGCTTCTACGTTTTGGGCTAATGGAGAGCCTGAAAAAACACCTGCTGGAATTCCAACTTTGTTGGCCCTCAAACCTTTTTCGTAGTAGTAAATAAAATCATTTGTAAGTTTATTCACGCTTGAAGAGGCCGTATTAGCAGTTGACCCTACAAATGAGGATCTGTATGTTGACCAATCATTAATTACTGAATTAGTATTGGAAACCATCTTATCAACAATTGCTTTAAGGTAATTTTTATAATTTTCTGTAGAAGTAAACTTATTTATTATTTCCGAATCACTTTCTGCAATTCCGTTCAATAAATAATCAACTGCTGGCAATCCTTGAGAAGAATAATTATTTGCATTGTCTAAATCATAGTTCCCAGATGAAATATTGTTATTAATCCATGATTCATCGACAGGATAAACATTCATCTTTGATTTGTAATAAATTTCTTCCGCTTTTCCAATATCGAACATTTCAATGTGTTGCCATGATTTGTAAGTTTTGATCCAACTAATTCTAAGATTCTCAAGATTAGGTTGATTCGGATCAGCTGTAAAAACACTAGTTTTCGAGCTTAAGTCATTTAAATCAGATTGAAATGCTGTGTGAGAGGGTAAAATAATTTTGTCAGCCCAATGAACTAACATTTTTGCTCTATCGTATGCAGCAGGAGCAGATGTATTATCAGAATCCTCCGATTCACTTCCACTACATTGAATTAATAAAATACTCAGAAAGGTTACAAATAAGATCTTTTTATACATAATTCAAAAATAAAAAAAACTCAGCACTATGAAAGTGCTGAGTTTTTACATTAAACAAATAATTCAAACATAATTTTATTGTGGCATAGCCGCTAATATGGTTGTAGCCATAGATGTACAATCTGCATCTGTTACAGTCCAGAAGTTTTCTAACTTAGCAAGCATTGCATTAACTTCAGTTGCTGAAAAATAAGGTTTTCCAGTACCATCATTAGTAGCTTGAAGACTCATTATGAATCCGTATCCTTCTGAAAGTGCATGAATTGCGTCAGCCATATTTCCGTCTGCTTTTTTGGAAACATAACCATTTAAATAATCAGCAGACTTTTGCATGATAACTTTAGAGAGCTCAACTTTAATAATTTTTGCTTGAGCGTCCATAACGGTATAATTTTTAGCTACGATAGCAGCTCTTCCCATAATAAAGGCATCATATATTTTTTTTGCAATGCCCGGATGTGATGAGCCATCTACTTTTCCTGTATACTTGTTAAGTAAAACGTCGCCATTTCCAGATAGAGTCGGGTTTTTATAATCTGCTTCTAATCCATACAAGTATCCAAAACCTTCGTCCCAATAGTGTGCTAAAGCAGTGTAGTTCTTACCATCTTTATAAGGTGTACCTGCATCGTTTGCAGCCTTTGCTGCATCAGTTATTTTTACAGGAGCAAGATAACCGTTTACAATTTGATCTAAAGCCATACCTCCAATTAAACCTTTTGTAAAAAGTTGGGTCAACTCATATCCTTTTGCGTTTATATAAACAGTTCTTTTAGAATCTGTCATTTTTCCAGCTGTTCCATCAGCCGCAGTGGTTGTCCAATTGGGGATTACATTTCCTGTAAAATCGTCTATCCAACCATCAAAAGCATTAACTACCGTTGCAGAGTGACCATTTGAGGAAGAAAATGTTTTACTTCTAACTTGTTTTGTACCGTTTTCAGCACTCACAAAACCAGTACCATCTTTAAACATTTCAGTAAGTTTAGCTTTAGTCATGGTATTGTCCTTCATACCATTGTAAAGTTCGATTGCCATTTTCAGTCTAGTTGTCTGACCTGAGAAACTGACAGTTGAGACACCATCTTGTTCAAATGTATAATTACTTGGTGGAGTAACTACGTTTGAGACTGCATCATCATCATCGCTACATGAAGATAGAAAAATTGATGAAAATGCAAAAAAAGTAATTAAGGGTAAAAATTTATTTTTCATAATTAAAAATTATAGTTTATTATTTTATAATAGGCTGCGAAAATAATACACAAAACTTAAAAAAACAAGCTTATTTATAATTAATCTAAATAAGAATAAGGATTATTAATTCAAGTTGTTATGAATCAATTACTTGTAATTTGAAAAAAGTTTCTTCGCTTCATTGTATGAGGATTCAAATTGTAAACTGTTTATGTTCAATTCTACTTTTTTTGAATTAAAGTAGGTAATTAATTTTTCTGTTGGAAAATTACCTGTTAAATCATCTTTTGCCATTGGACAACCTCCGTATCCACTGATTGCACTGTCAAATCTTCGACATCCAAAATTATATGCTGTATCAATCTTTTCAAACCACTGGTCTGGTTGAGTGTGAAAGTGAGCACCAAATTCAACAGAAGGATATTTATTAATGATATTAGAAAAAACACTTTGTATATCCTCTTTTTTGGCTGATCCCACAGTATCTGAAAGTGATATTGTTTTAACACTCAAACTACTTATAACATCAACCCATTTTTCTACAATATCATTTCCCCAATAATCTCCATACGGATTTCCAAATCCCATCGACAAATAAACCACAACTTCTTTATTATGAGTGTTTGAGTAATCACAAATTCTATTTAACTCACTAACAGATTCTTCGATTGTTTTATTGGTATTTCTCATCTGAAAATTTTCTGAAATTGAAAAAGGGTATCCTAAATAATCAATTTGTGAAAATTCACATGCCTTTTTTGCTCCTCTAAGATTTGCAACTATAGATAAAAGCTTTGAATTTGTTGAGCCCAAGTCTAATTTTTTTAAAACCTCCTCAGAATCTCTCATTTGAGGAATCGCTCTTGGGGAAACAAAACTCCCAAAATCAATTATATCATAGCCAACAGAGAGCAAAGATTGAATATAAGAAACCTTTTTGGATGTAGGAATCCAATTCTTAATTCCTTGCATTGCATCACGCGGACATTCGATAATTTTTATTTTTGACATTTTACAAGTTTTTAAAATTATCCATTAAAAATCCATATTGAAATAAATGTGTATACTAATGCTTCAATGAGTTTAATTTTATTCTCTTTAACTTTCTCAGTGCTTATTAAATTTTTTATTTTTTTTGAAAATATTGAAATTGAAATAAATATCAATGTTGCTTGCAACCAAAAAATAAAACCAAGAATAATAAATTGAATTTCATTACTCCATATCTCATGAAATATAAAACCTGGAAATAAAGCGATAAAAAAAATACTTACTTTAGGATTTAAAAGATTCATCAATAAACCAGTTTTAAAAAAATTATTATTAATTTTTTTTTTATTAATCTTAGAAATTGATTCTTCTTTTTTAATAGATTTATATGCTAAGTAAAGGAAATACCCACCTCCAATTAATTTCAATGTAAAGAGAAAAACTTCATTTTTACTAACCAAAAATGAAAGTCCAATAACAACAAAAAACGTATGAATTATTAAACCTGAAGTAAGTCCTAAGGATACCGTTATGGCAGCTTTTTTACCTTTTGTAATGCTTTGAGATATAACAAAAATTATGTCTGGTCCTGGTGTTAAAGTAAGAATAACTGAGGAAATAATAAATGCTAATAGAATTTCAATATTCATGTATTAATAAAAATAATAATTAATGATCCAATCAAAGTATTAAATATTAAATAAATAAATTAATTTTGCATCGTAAAAATCACATATGGAGCCAATAAAAAAGTTAGAAAACGATCTAAAAAAAACAAGATCAAGACTCATTTCTCACCCTCTTTACGAATCACTTGATAGTAAGAAAAAGCTTGTATGTTTTATGGAAAATCATGTTTTTGCAGTATGGGATTTCATGTCTCTTATAAAAGCACTTCAAAGAAATTTAACATGTGTAGATGTTCCTTGGACCCCAAACTCTAATAATTTTGCTGGAAAACTAGTTAATGAAATAGTTTTGGCTGAGGAAAGCGATATTGATTTAAATAACAATCCAAAAAGTCACTTTGAATTATATCTGGACTCTATGCAACTTTTAGGTGCAAATACTAAAGCAATAAATTCATTTATTGAAGAAATAAATTTAACTAAATCTTATGAGCAATCAGTAAAAAAAGTAAATATTGCTAATGAACTGAAAGAGTTTATGGATTTTACATTCAAAATAATTAATTCAAATAAAAATCATGTAATAGCAAGTGTTTTTACTTTTGGAAGAGAAGATCTTATTCCTGATATGTTTATTGAAATTGTAAAAAAGCTTTCCAAAGAGGAATGTATAAAGGCTGATTTACTTATTTATTATTTGGAGAGACATATTGAGTTGGATGCAGATGAACATGGACCAATGGCACTAAAAATGATTCAAAACTTGTGCGGAAATAATGATGAAAAATGGAAAGAAGCTACTGATTCTTCATTAGAGGCTTTGGAGATGAGAATTAAGCTTTGGGATTTTATTTATAAGCAAATAAAATAACACATCAAAGGACAAAAACCAAGCTCACTTTTAAATTTAATATCTTTACATCATCAAAAAATTAATATGAAAAAAATATACGTTTTTATAATAGCAACATTTCTAAGTATTAATCTTAACTACTCACAAACATCTGTTGCGAATAAATACGCTATGACAATTAGCGAAAAGGATTTAAAAGATCACCTTTACATATACGCATCGGATGAATTTGAAGGAAGAGATACTGGAGATCCGGGTCAAAAAAAAGCAGTTGAATATATAAGGAAATTTTATCAAAAGATTAAAATTTCAGCTGGTGACCCTGACAAAGACTACTTTCAACCCATGTCCCTTAAAATTAGACAAAGAAGAGGCCAACCATTAAAGGAAGTTGAAACTGAAAATGTTATTGCAATTGTTGAAGGCGAAGAAAAAGCTGATGAATATGTAGTTATTACTGCTCACCTTGACCATGTGGGAGTTAATAATGATGGAGAAATTTATAATGGGGCAGATGATGATGGATCTGGATCGGTTGCTTTGCTTGAGCTAGCAGAAGCATTCAATGAAGCTAAAAAAAATGGTGATGGTCCAAAAAGATCTGTAGTATTTCTGCACGTTACGGGAGAAGAAAAAGGTTTACTTGGATCAAAATATTACACGGATGAGGATCCGATTTACCCTTTAGAAAATACTGTAGTTAATCTTAATGTAGATATGATTGGTAGAATAGACCCTACTAGAGAGGCAAAAAACAGAGATTACATATACCTAATCGGGACAGACCATGACAGCCAAGACCTGCACGACCTTTCCGAAAAAACAAATCTTGAATCTGTAAACATGACACTTGACTATAGATTCAATGATAAAAATGATCCAAACAGATTTTATTACAGAAGCGATCATTATAATTTCGCAAAAAATGGTATTCCAGTAATTTTTTATTTCTCAGGAACTCATGAAGATTATCACCAGCCTACTGATACACCTGATAAAATCGAATACGATTTACTAGAAATGAGAACTAAACTAATTTTCCATACTGCCTGGAATATCGCAAATAGAGATGAAAGGTTGGTTATGGATGAAAAACCTGAAGATGCTAATGATACTTATAAACACACACTAGAGGAAATAAAATCGTTTGAAGGAATTTATAAAACTGAAGCATTTCCTCTGCAATTTAAATTTTCTGAGGCCTATGGCAAATTAAGTATGGTTCCATTGGGCGGATCTAACGAGGAGTCATTAATTTTAGAAAATAATGGTAAAAATAAATTTAAGAGCGAAATGGCTGGAGTTAGTGTTGAATTTAAAATAGATGTCACTACAACTAGAAACGAAGTAAAAAATGTTTCAGCCAAAGGTATGAATGTACAAATTGAGGAAAAAACAAAAAAAGCCAAAACAATGGTACTGAATATTAGCGGAAATGAAATTATTTTCAAAGAGGTTTTAGAAGATACAAAAGAAGAATAATTAATGAATAAAATATATTATATATTAATACTAACTCTAATAATTTCTTGTAGTTCAGATGAAGAAGATATTACACAGGAAACCAATCCTGTTCAATTTACTTTTAAATATAATATACACAGTAGCTTGCCTGGTGATTGGACAACAGAATTTTATAAAATAATGAAAGTCCTTCATGAAAGTTTGATTCCTATCAAACCCAATAGCTATTTTTATGAATTACCTATTTATGCTTGGAACAGTTCTGTTGATAAACCATACAGTGATATGATAGGAGATGCAACCGGGGCCTCAATTAGTGGAAACGGTGCAAGCATTAACGGAAAATTTATGGTATTAGAGATACCTGAAAATGAGTTTAAATTTGATGCAATGCATAGATATTCTGTCATAGCACATGAATATTATCACGTTTACCAAATGTCATTGTCAAAAAATTTTTTTGATGGCAATATTGAATTAAAATGGATGTCTGAGGGAGGAGCAGCTACATTTGAATCTTTATATATACAACAGCACTATTCTTACAACTATTTCAAAGATGCACAAACAAGTGTTGATATTGCTGCAATTAATAATCCATCAATTTTTGAAAAATACAGCGGCTCCCAAGAAAAAGATATCAATTATTCCTCTTCTGTTTTTATGTTTTTAGCACTTTCTAAAGAATTACAAAATACGGGACTTACCGAATCAGATGCTTTTGAACTAATATTAAAAGAATATTGGACAAAAAATCCAACAGACGGAAATTGGAAAGTAAAATTTCGTGAAACTTTTGGCTTTAGCGTTGACCAATTTTATAGCACTTTGAAGTCTTACACCAATGATATAAATACTGTTTTACCTAGTGAGGATTTGAAACTTGAAAGTATTTATAATGACTAACACAGGTTTAAAATTTAATTATTTTTTTTTACTAACCTATTCATCCAAAGTAACATTACTAACAATATAATTATATTAATATTTTCCAGTACACTAGAAAAAGTAATTAGCAACATATAGATTACAGCAACACTAAAAAATAAAATTTCTTCTAAATTCTTTTTTAACACTTTTTAAATATCATTTAGTAATTTTTCTAACTCGGCTTTTTCTAATGAAATTAATTCTGAATCTATAAGTCTGAAAATTAATGTTCTCCAATTATTATTTTTCTGAAAAACTTTTTTTAAAATTAATTTTGCGTCTTCAATTTTATTGTTATTAATCATAGTAACAGCTTTCCAAAAACTCATCTCAACATTTTCTGGAAATAAATTTTGAGCCCTTGAATATTCATCTAATGCAGCTTCCATATTATTCTCCTCAATGGCTAAATCTCCATTATTCATATGCTCATAAGCTCTATGTACTTTTAATAACCTTTTAATTTCCTTAACTGGATTTTCACTATCGTCAACCCTTAAATCAATTTTTTTATCTTTCCATATATCATCTGTTTTTTCACTTCCAACAACAATTAAAGCGGCTGATTGTTTACCACGAATATCCCCACCTACAGACTCAGCTGCTTCAAACACTTTTATAATTCTCTCAGCTAGTGGTAATTTAGAATTTTCTAAAAAAGCTTTTTTCATTGACGGAATTACTTTGTCATTTAACATCATATTAGCTTGAACAGAAAAGTTTTTCCCGACATAATGTCCAGCACTTTCAATACATTTCAAACCGGTAAAAGCATCAACAGAGCCATTTATGTCTAGCATTGCCGCTTGTCTGTAATCTTTACCTTCATCTTTTTGAACAAGCATATTTAATGCTTCTTTTGCAGAGGTTCCATTTTCCATCAAATTCAACCCCTCGGGACCATAACTCGGATTTACAAATGATTGCGTTGCTACAACTCCTACACCTGATTTCCCCCAACTAACTAATGTTCCTACTGAAAACCAATGGCTTTGTACACCTACTGCCATTTCACCTGTATTGGCATCTTTAGCAACAATTGAGTAAGTATGAGCAAAAGAATCACTGTATATATTTTTTTGTGAATGAGAAAAAAATGAAATTAGTAAAAGAGGAAAAAAAAGATATTTCATAACTTGATTTTGATATTAATACTAATATAAATAAAAAAGGGATTAAAAAATTTAATCCCTTATGGTATAAGATCGTTTTCAAACTGAAAACCTAATAAACCTCAAAAAGTAGAGCATATAAAATCAATAGTTTATAATTCATTCAAAAATTTTTAACATAAGTGAATTAGAACTTCTTCAAAATAAAAATTAACAATATTTTAAAAATTAAAATTCTCAGAATTATATTATGTCATTTCCAGTTTGGCAAAACCCAAACTTTATATTTATTTAGAAATTAGTTGAGTGTAAATATTTATCTTGGCTATAAAATGAGATTACTAAATATTATATTTCTTTTGTTTTTTACTTTAAATTATTCTCAGATGAGAAAAAGTATTGATGCTTACAGATTTATACAACCCCCCAAAATTGATGGAAAACTTGATGAATCAGAGTGGAAAATGATTACACCTTCTGAAGGTTTTACATTTATTAGGCCTGAAACTAAGGCTGGAGAAAAACTTCCCGAAGATTATGAATCCAAAGTATATTTTGGATATGATAATAATGCAATTTATGTTGGTGCTCAATTAAATAACCCTAATCCTAACAATATTCCTTCTGAATTCGGACCTCGAGATATAGGAATTTTTAGTAAAAGTGAAGCATTTTGGATCTCATTAGACACATACGATGATCGATCAAATTATTTTTCATTTTTTGTTACCAGCGCAGGAACGGTTGCTGATCTATTTCAATCTGGAGATAAAGGTGATGTAAACTATGACACCGTATTTGATGCAAAAATTGATATAAACGAAAATGGATGGTCTCTTGAAATGTTTATCCCATACAGTGCTATTAGATTCCCCAAAAAAGACGTTCAAGACTGGGGAATAAATTTTGTCAGAAGAGTAATTGATCTTAATGGTGATTTTGCCTGGAACCCAGTTGATAAACGAATATTTAAATACCATGAATCCATGGGTCTTTTAAAAAATATAAAAAATATTGATCCTCCCACTAGATTATTTTTTTATCCCTATCTACAATCTTCAGTCAATAGCCGTAAAGGTAAATCTCCCAGCGCATCCTACTCTGCAGGACTTGATCTAAAGTATGGTTTAAATAATAGTTTTACGTTTGATATGACATTGATTCCAGATTTTGGTCAGATATCCTTTGATGATAGAGAATTGAATTTAAGTCCTTTTGAACAGCAGTTTAAAGAAAGAAGAGCATTTTTTACAGAAGGTGCTGATTTATTCAAAAAAGCTGATATTTCAAGGGGGGCTGGAAATTTTTTCTACAGTAGAAGAATAGGACAAGAAATACAATTTAATGAATCAGATTTTTTAAATGTTGGTGATGAATTAATTAATTATGATAAAAAACCAGACCTGATTAATTCAATTAAAATAACTGGAACAACAGATCGTAAGTTAAGTATTGGGTTCTTAAATGCCATAACAGATAAAGCTTATGCCTACATTAGACAAGGCGATAACAGGATAAGAAAAGAAATGATCAGTTCTTTAACGAATTTTAATGTTATCTCATTAAGTCAACAACTTTTAAATGACTATTCATCAATAAGCTTATTAAATTCAAATGTGAATAGATCAACTGGCCCAAACGGGAATAATTCTTCTTTAATTTTTGATTTTTATGATGATAAAAGAGATTTTAATTTTAAATCTTCATTATTTTATAGTTATGCTCCCAGATTCTCAGAAAAGAATGGTTTTAAGGGATCACTAAACCTAGAGGAATTAAGAGGAAGTTTTACATTTGGTCTGGGCTGGTATGGTGTCGATAGATATTATAATCAAAATGAGCTTGGGATTTATAATCTAACAAATACTCAGAGATTTAATGCTTCCATTAGATACAGAATGCTTAAAGAAAGCAAAAAAATTAGAACCTACACAAGTTACTTGTTTTTTAATAACAGCTACAGATTTCATGATTTTACAAAAACCAATATTGGATGGAGATTTGGTAATAATATTGAAACCCAAAACTTTACCAAATTGGAAGCTGATTTTTATTACAATGGAACAGAAAAGGACTTTTATGAACCCCGAACTGAGGACAGGTTTTTGCTCGAACCCTTAAATTTTGGAGCAAAACTTGGATTTGACACCAATTTTCAAAATACTTTCTCTTACGGCATGGATTATGAAACAACAAATTTTAAAAATAAACAGTTTAGTGAAAAAAAATCTGAAATAACTTATAGACTACGAACTAGGTATAGAGTTTCAGATAAAATTTCTTTTAAGTCCGATACCGAAATTCAAAATACGTATGATGAAATAGGTTACTTACAGAAAAGCTTTGATAATATATATTTTGGTATTAGAGATGTTCAATCTATAGAAACCTCAATACAATTGACTTATAATATCGATAATTACAAGTCTTTATCTCTAAGATTTAGAAATTTTTGGAGCACTGCTAATTATGATCAATTATTGTTTAATTTATTAGAAAATGGAAAAAGAAAAATTGTGAATTATTCACTTTTAGAAAATGATCCAAATACAAATTTTAATTTATGGAATATTGATTTGAAATTTGATTGGTGGTTTTCACCCGGGAGTACAATTTCATTTAATTATAAAAATCAAATTTTCAATAGGGATAATCAGTCTGAATTAAGCTATCATGAAAGTTTTAAAAATTTATTTGAAATTTCAATGGAACATCAAATTTCATTAAGAATTAATTATTTGATTGATTTTGATAAATTAAAAAGAAGATAAACCTGATTTATGGGTTTAATTTAGTTAAAGATGAAGAGAATAGAAATAAAAGTGAAAAATTTTGAAATATATTAAAACTAAAAAACCCTTAATAATTAAGGGTTTTTTTAAATAATATAATCTAAAGTGAGTTTAATTTGATCCCGGATATACTCTTATAGTAGTTCCAGAAAAAGAACTTATCAAATCACTATATTTTGAAGATTTTAAAAACCAATCTTGCGAATCTGGGTTAGCAATAACAGCTTCCCTTCCTCTTAACCAATCACCCAAATTATTAGATCTAGCTACCATAATATGTGTTACTCCATCTTCAGCTCCACTTATCGCTTCATGAAGCTCAATAGTTCCGTCAAAGTTATTTGAATTTGCTGCTATAAAATCAGATGCTAACGATGCAAATTTTGGCACATCATTAACTTTAAAGCTCCATACATTAGAGTAATTATAAGCTCCAGCTTTTGAGGGATCAAAAATTAATGGTGAAGCTAAAATACTCGAATATGGTTTTGCTACAGATTCAAAAATTTTCTGAACTAAATTATTTTCAGCAAAATCTCCTGGTCCACTACCCCATCCTTTAAAATAATCCGCATTGGGTGCTAAAAAACATATTTGATGGGTGAAATTATTTGTTGAACTTGAAAATTCTAAATCAAATATAAATACAGTAAATGGCATTTGTGACATTTCATCAGCTGCAAATAAACCATCCATTGCAGTTACTAATTCTTTTGCATCAGATTCTTTTTCAACAGAAAAATTAAAACAAGCCCAATAGCCCTTTTCTTGAGAGAACATTGAAACTGAAACAAACATAAA
>MDTC01052142.1_pt1 | contig 16271 bp, 5 predicted proteins | sample 811181 | NCBI WGS metagenome assembly MDTC01 (sample SAMN05326644, study PRJNA326480) | marine metagenome | isolation source: seawater | place: Pacific Ocean: North | collected 2011
AGATGATTCTTGTGATTGTGCTAATGATTGTCTTCATAGTGATACTAGAGGTGTATATCTATTAACAGATACAGAAGCAATAGGACTTCGTAATCATGCTAAGGTTACATATGTGCATATTAATACTGGAGCATATCCAGGAACCTATATGGACAACCCTGATGATATTGCAGGTGCTAGTGGTGGAAAGGATATAAAACTTGGTGATGATAAGCGTCCAGTACAGAAAATACCACAGAATGAGCAACCACTTTATAACTATGCTAATGGTGAATTATTAACTGATGAATTTGGAAATCCATTAATTACTGAGGTTGATACTTTTTATCTTCCTTCTGCTACTGCCAGTAAGTCAACTTCTATTACATTTGATGACGAGAATGAGGATTATGTAGATACAGTTCATTCTTATGTTGGATTTGAAACTGGAATGGTTGCATTGTATGGTAACCTAGATGTTCTTGTAAACACAAATGCTGATGATCAGGCAACCATTCTTAAAGCATCTGGAACTTCAGTTACTGGAATAAAAACAGAAGTAAAACTATTAGATGGAACTTTCGTAGCATGGCATGATCCTCATGTTGTAAGTGGTATATCAAGTGTTGGTGTAGGCACTCAGCATTATACGAAATATACAGAAAGAGATGGATCTCTACCAAGTCATTTTCCATTAATAAGATCAAATACAGATCAAACTACTGGTCTTACTACTAATTCCTACAACGATGCTAAACTTTATATTGATGCAAGTATCTCTCAGGTTTATTCGTTAGGTGCAAGAGTTGGTAGTAGACTTATTGGTGCAAAATTGCCACCAACAACAACCATTAGTGGAATTACTCATAACTCTAGACTTTTATTATCACATAAGGCAAATGAATTTAGATTTAATAGGTATACTGGAACAGTAAAACATCAAAGAGATTATACTACTGCTTATATTCCAGCATCACCAGGTGCAGACCTCTTAGACAGGGGTTCTTGGCAGTTGAAGAGGATGCAACATAAAGTTGACCCTTGGCAAGCAATTGATGATAACACCATCATAGAAGACCGTATAATGCAGACTGGTGATGGTAGTAATGTTGATATTATTGTTTGTGACCAAGATATGTGGTTCGGTCATATTGAATTCCAAAATAATCTTGGAGGCCCAACAGGATATAGAGGTGGTAATGTTCTTCCTGGTGATGGTACATGTGATGTATTAGACCTTGTTTTAGATGCACCTTTATATCTTGATCCAGATTGGTTTGGTACTGATAATGTACCAGGAAATCCTGGATATTTTGCAACTTATGCTACTTTAGGATATCCTGCTTCTAAGATAATTACTCGTTGGGATGGAACTAAAGTTCCTCATGAGTCTTGGGCAAGGAGATGGTGGATGGAAGCTACTGCTAGATCTCATGAAGCAGATATTGTATTAAGTCCTAATACTTCTAGTGAGGAAGTAGTTCCTGGTGGATTTAGTACTACTTTTCCAAATTTCGGTAGTATTCTGATTGATCCTGATTATACTAGAGCAACTTGTAACGGAAGTAACACTGCATATAAGACAGGAACTGGATACCACGGAACACCTTGTGCATCACAGGCATATGGAAGACAATATGGTTGGGCGTATAATGCAAATAAATGGTTCTTAAATCTGTATGGAACTGGTAATAGTGGCCCAGAAGTAGGGTTTGATGTACAAAAGATTTTCCATAGATATAAACCAATAAATCCAGACTTGGGAACTAAAGACCCAACAATTTCAAGTAATAGTTGGAATCATAGAATCTCAACTGACAGTAGTGGATACTATTGGCATAGACCTTCTAATACTAATGGTGTACCAGGTACACAATATAGTAGTCGTCCTCCTCTCTTTAATTATCTTACAGATGGTCAGTATTATCCAAAGGAAAGAGGTATGCCTTATACTGATGGTTATGCAGCATTGGATGCAGGTAAAGAATTAATTGACGAAGGAGTAATTTTTGTTTGTGCAGCAGGAAATCAAAACCAGAAAGTGGTTCAATCAGATCATCCTGATTATAACAATTATATTCATACTTCTGATAATACAGCATTGAGTAGTGCTACTCAATCAAGTCCATATTATGGTATGGGTGGTCATGCTATGTTAAAGACACTTAATAGACCAGGATATCCACAACAACTAGGAAAAATTACTGATGCTACTACCAATAAAGTTGTTTATAGAACAATTGCGATTGGTGCATTAGATAATGATCACGATGCTAATGGTAAAGAAAGGAAGGTATGGTATACTAATATGGGTAATGCTGTTGATGTATTTGCCCCTGCTGATGAAACATTAGCTGCTTGTGATAATCAAACTGGTACAAGATATAATAGATATGATGCATATTATACTATTGGTGGTACACAGTCAGCAGAATCTGAGGATAGAAGTTTTAATGGAACAAGTGCTGCATGTCCTATTGCTGCTGGTATCATTGCAGCAAAAGTTCAATACAATAGAAATTGGGGATGGAGTGATGTAAAGGCATGGTTTAGGGAATCAAATAAAGAGCAGTCTTCTGATGATTTCTATCTTGGTACAGAAACTACATCACCAACAGATACTACTAACTGGTCTGATTATGCTAATTTACATGGAGCATCACCAACAGTTATTTGGGATTCTATGTCTGCTGGTGAGACATGGCATTTTAGAGAACCAGTTCAAATTAGAAAAGTAGAAAAGAAAAATAAGACTGCAAATGTTGTTTGGAAAATTGCAGAACAATTTGCAGAAACTAGTGAAGTTAGTAGCACACTTTTGGGTATACCTCGTGCAGAAACTCAACTTAGTTTGTTCTCCAATGTATCATCTTATGGTATAGATACGGATGATTTTGAGAGTTGGGGATGGAATGAAGGAATTAGTAATGGTGCCTGGGAGTCAAGAAGAAATAGATTATATGGAAATAGATATACTACTCAAGTAACTGAAGAAACACAAGAATCTGGAATAAGAATCGCATCGTTCCCAGCTCCATATAGTTATCCATTCGGCCCTAATTTTGAAAGAGTTGGATTGTATAGACCAGATACATTCAAACAATATGCAGATTTTGTTAATATGGGTAATGATTTGCATCGAATCTTTAATGGTTTAGATGCAAATCATAATGTACAGAGTCCACCTGTTACTACATATAAGGATCACACTAATGCTACAAGAGATACTTCACTCTATGGTGAATATTTTAAAGAATCATTCTTACCTAAAAAAGATGCTTATGTTTTTAATAATGATGGTGAAGAGGATGTAAAGTATGCCTCTGGAATAACAACTGCCTTTGCTGCTGTTGATACATGGACAGATACATGGAGAAAATTAAATAGTAATGATCTAACTATACCCAATACTGATATTAAGATTGGACTTAGAGAAGCAAGACAAATATTAGTAAATAATTTAGGTGATGATGCTGATAGGGAAACTACTAGACCAGGATATGATGGTGGTTTACGAAGATCAGTTCAATTACAATCAAGAAAAGTATTCAGGTATCAACCAGGTAGGATTAGTGGATTCACCTTTGGATTGAGAGCTTCTAAGGGAAAAACTGCTGGTTATACTAATGAGTGGGGAATTGCAAATCCTACAGATCAATATGTGCTTAGAATTAGAAGTGGATTCTTAAGAATTGTTAGAAGAAGTACTATTTCTTTAGCAAATAGTAAATATGCTATACCAGGAAATTTAGAAGAAACACAAATAGATGCTACTAAGGTAGCTCATCCTATTGATAGTATTGATCCAAATTCTCCAACTGGAGAATCTATTAAATATTATGAATTAGAAATACCTCAAGAATATTTTAATGGTGATAGATTAGATGGTAATGGCCCTTCTGGATATGTTGTAAATCCTGAAGCAGTTACTATGTACAAGATTGAGTTTGGTTGGTATGGTGCTATTGGAGTTAGATTCTATGCTTATATTCCTGTAGGTAATGATGATGCTAGGTGGGTAGTATTGCATACTATGGTAATTGAAAACCAATTAGGACAACCATGTTTGCAAGATTCTTACTTTAGGTTTGTATATAATATTACTGTTACTGCTCCATCTACAGTGACTGAACCAATGTTTGTTTATAAGTATGGTGCTTCATACTATATTGATGGTGGAGATGAAGGAACATCACAAATTTATTCTGCTTCTACTGATATTAAAAAAATAACAGGTATAGGAACGGAAGCATTAATGGGAATTGCTCCTAAAGATTTTATATTTAATAGTTTAGGTAAACGGATAGAAAATAGAAAATTAATTCTTCCTACTAGACTTCAGATTTCATCTTCTCAGTTAGCAGAAATTAAGACTGTAGTTTGTAAAGGATGTCCTGGATTTGGTCATGTACATACACCTGGTGCATCTACTGGATCAAATGCTAGAACTCTTGCTGCTGAAGGGACAGGTGATGCTTCCAAACAATATACAACAATTTCATCTGATGGTTTTAAACTCCAATTAGCAGGTACTGATAACTACTTTACTATAAAAGATATAGATTCAAAAGTTATTTCACCTACAATTAATAATTGTTATATTGGTTCACTTGATGATGAAACTTCGATAGGTTCTGGTTTATATGAAACAGCAATATTGAAAGGATTCACTGGTGTTGCTGGATTGGGAGTATCTGAAAGAAGAATCAATGATTATGAAGTAAGAGATAGTGTCTTGGGTACTGTTGGTGTTAATACTTCTGGACAAGTACATCCACATCCAATCAAATTAAGTCCTATGGGTGGTATAGTTGCATCTGACTTTAAATTGAATGGAACTAAGATACAAGTTCAATTCGTGAATCCAGGTTCTAGTGATAATTCTAACTACGGTCATTTTGCAGATTTTTCTATTGGATTAACTAATTGTATTCCACAAGTAACTGCACCAGATATATTAACTGGATGGACAACTCCTTCTGGTACAAACATTATGAATCCATATACTTCTGGACTTACTACTTCTGTACTACCTGATGATAAACTCATAGAAGGTCGATATACTCATAGTTGGGCAGCTATTGATGGTGATGGAGTGGAAACTGGTGAGGCTTGGGCTCCAACCCAACCACGAATGGCAATGGGCATGGATTATAGAATACCTAATCTTCCAAGTCCAGCACCAGGTCATTGTTCTAAAATTGTATTTGAAGTTGAAGATTCATTTACAGTTGAGAATATGCAATATCTCCAGACTTATCCACCAGATTCAACTCAACCAGCAGGAAATCCACCACACTTCTTACAAGTTAAGGGTAGTTTAGATCCTACAATTCTTTATGATGGTGGTGAGGTTACTATTGTTGATACAAATGGAATACCATCGAATAGTGGAAAAACATATGTTGGTGCAGCAGGATCTTACATGAAATTTGATGAAAGTGTAGGATCTGATGTTCAATATTCTTGGATTAGAATTAGTGGAGATGTCTCACCTCAGTATGGTACTAGTGGTATTAGTGTTGTATTCCGTCCTATAAAGGCAACTGCGGAGGGATTACCTGTTAGAAGAAAGATCTTTACATATAATCCCTTCCCATTATATCTAACATGTAGAATGAGAGATAATGCATCTTTCAATAATCTTTCAGTAAAAGAAGAGATTGGAGATTTTGATAGAACAATAACACCTAAGTTTTATAAACCATTTGATACTAGTACCTCAATTACTCTTGCAAGAAATGCTCAAAATGTAGCACAAGCTGATACAGATGATGCACCTACACATTTTGATGAGTTGGAACGATTGTGCTCTGCTCGTATTGATGTGCAAAATGAGCAAAAATTAAGACAAGAATCATCCAATAGTAAAGTTATAGATACTGTATACATTGGAGCAGGTGAAACTAAATCCTTAGATTTGACTAAGATTTTTGGCCCAGATAGGGCAGTTATTACTCCAGATAATAATAACACAGAAGCAACATTTTTCCTTGCTACCAGAGTTGATGGTCAAAATGCTGAAAGTGATATACAAATGAGTTTAAACTTTAGAGAACAGTAAGATGCCAATTACAAATCCCAAAAAATTTGGTCTTGGAGTTCAGAATAAATTAGGAGATCTTAAAAATCCTGCAACTGCTCTTAAAGCATTGGGGATTAGTGGAAATGATTTGTCAATAATTTATAATTCTAGAAGTGGTAATCCATCTACACCAATATCTTTTAATGATGTTCGTGGATTCTCTAGATTATCTCAACCTTTATGGGAGACTCTTGATAGATATTATTATGAAGCAAGTGCATATGCAGATATTCTTCCAAGAAGAGCAGGAATAGATTCTATTTTATTTGGTGGATTGAAAATACAAGGACAGTTGAGTGGTAGTGCAATTAGATATCGTTACATTGATGGATATGGAACAGGAAGAATTGGAACTATAACTGATAATTCTGCAAGTAATGGCCCATACCCACAAGGAGAATGGAATAATCTTTATGCAGCTCAAGCAGTAACATTCACTGTTACTAAAGATAGTAATGAGACTTCAACAATTACTATTTTTGGTACTACCTACAGTACTGCTTCTACTGGAACCTTCAGTAAAACATTTGTTTTGCATACTCCATATCAACTTAGTAGAAGTGCTAATTCAACTGGACTACAAGTTCAAGCAAATGGTAGAAGAATAGGATTGGAGGATGAAGGTGGTACTGATTTTGATGACTTACAAATAACTACCAACATTGGACGTTTTTATGAGCAAAATGGAAATTATTTCTTTATTATAGACACACCAGGTGATATAACAGGAGATGGAAAGGCTACATTCAATGTTAGAACATTAGTTAATAATGGTACTCCTAGTGTATTCTTAGGAAATAGAGGAAATGGTTATAGTACAGGCAATACATTAACATTGATGGCAAATCAAGTTGGTGCTGGTTATGATGGTTCAAAGGATATTACTATTACAGTTAGTACTATACACACTTCAGATAAGATTGCAGACATATCAACATCAAGAGTAAGTGCGTGGAGTTCTGCAGATCCAAGAGCAACAAATACTAATTTATCAATACAAGCACTTGCAAGGATTTCTTATGGTGCAAGAATTGGCCTTAGAGATAATAGTTATCTTAAGTTTGGTCAAACTATTGGATATCAATACCCTCAAGATCCTGATGATACTAACTCATCTAACTTAGTTAAATTACAAACAACAATAGTACCAACAGCAAAATTATTTGATATCCCAAATAGTCCAGAAATACCTACATCAAAAATACAATGTAAAATTAATGGTAGAGATGTTCATCTTTATGCAATGAAAGGTATACCTGTTGTTTTTAGAGGGTTCTTTAGGAAATTAAATGCAGCTATATCAATTAATACAATTAATCTTAACGGTGTTGATATAGTACCTTGTTGGAGAATAATTCGTACAGAAAATACAGAGCAATCAAAATATACTAATGCTTCCAGCATTTATTATGCTGCATCTATTTCTAGAGAAAGAAATATAGAAATATATTATTCTCCAGATAATATTACTAGTATTAGTATTCCATCAGCAAATATTGATGAACTTCCTATTGCTAAGTTTAAGAATTTAAATTCTCTGGATTTGAGATCAAACCAGATTAAAAATTTTCCAGATATTAATCAATTGGTTCCAATAAAAACGGGTAACTCTACAACTACTTTATCAATTTTAAACTTGGAATATAATCCATTATATTTGAGTGAGAATAGTGATGAGAGAAGATTGAATGGTAAAATTGTGGATAAGATTCCAAATTCTATACAAACCTTAAGTTTGGCAGGAACTTTTTATGGTGAAATACCATTAACATATACACCTGGTGCTGCTGCAGATAATGCAAATGTTGGAACAGGTATAAAAATATTTTCTAAATTTATATTTTTAAATACATTAAATTTATCTAGAAGTGGTGGCCCACATTTTCATTTAGAAAATACTAGCTCAACATGTCCTGAAGTTACAAAAAGTTGTGTAAATTATAATATTGCTAGTAATGATTTCCGTACTTTGACTAATGCTAATGGTGAAATACCTGGTTATACAACTCCTATTGATGCAAATAAGGTTTATAGTTGGCAAAATTTACCAGCATTAAAAACTCTTAGTGTTCAAGGTAATTATTATTTGACTGCTCCTTCTGGTTTTGAGTCTCAGGGACTAGCATCGACTGATATAGAAGCAGTCTATATAAGTTCTACTGGTTTACCTCTTCCACAACTTAGAAATAAACCAGAATTAAAAACAATAGAAGCATATTGGAATAGAACAGGCAGCACACTTTTTGATGGTGGCACATATAAATTTAGTGGTTGCAACAAACTTGAAAACTTATACCTTTATGGTGGAAGTATTACAGGAGAATGGCCTGTATTCACCAATCCCCAACTTAAGATTATTGATATGAGATATACTAACATGACTGGTGGTGGTGGAAAAACTGATGCTTTACCAGGTGGATATTCGGCATCTACATACGCAATACCTCCAAATATTCTTCAAGATTGTTCAGAATTGCAAAACTTTTGGTTTATTAGTAGCTCTGTTGCATCAGGATCGGGATTGGGATATGAATTATTTGAATCTTGTGCTTCTTTGGAGTATTTTAACATATATTGTTACGGTAGATTATCTGGTAGAATTCCAAATCTAAGTGGATTAGGTAATTTGCGATATGCTTATGCATATTGGAATGGGTTGACTGGTACTCTTCCTAGTTTTGCTGGATCTAATAGCATATATGGAGTACAACTTCAGGGAAATAAATTTACAGGAAATATACCATCATATACAAATTTAACTAATTTAAGATTCCTTTATGTTCATAATAATGAATTGGATGGAACAATAGGTGAGTTTGTTAATTGTAATAATCTATATTATTTCTATGCACATAATAATAGATTAGTTGGATCATTACCAGATTTCTCTGGAGCTCCAAATATTAGATATATACTTTTATTCAATAACAATCTTACTGGTTACATTGGAGGTGCTTTGACTGGAGTGCTTCGTATGAATTATCTTGATTTATCTAATAATGATTTTGTTCAGAGTGCATTGAATCAACTGATTGACGATCTATATACAAATTATCAAACTTCTCCTCGTGGTGGAGTAACAATTAACTTGAAGAATATTAGAAATAATGGAGTACTTGTTATACCTAGTGAAGAGCAACTTGATAAAGTTGATCAATTACGTAATGCTGGTTGGAATTTTAAGTTAGACTAAGGAGATTAAAAATGGCAAATCTTGCTTCACAAGGTTATAGGATAGATTTAAATTTAAAAGAAACTCCAAGTGATGCTGATGCATGGGGAAATTTATATAAAGCAGATGTTGCTGAAGATCTTAAGGTATGGGTTAATAATAAGAGAAATTTATCTATTATTAAATTTAATCACGAAAACGAAACTACTGGGATAGGAAGTGTACATAATGGATTTTTTGAATTTGGTATAGATAATGAATTTGTTTTTACTAAAGAAGATGTTGTTGGTTTTAGTCATGATGTAAGATTTCCAACATCAGATCAATCAGGTAGTATTACAATTTCATCTTCGACTGATTTGTATGTTATGCAGTCTGATGGTTATACTAAGTTTAAATTGTCTAACACTTCTGTAAATGATACAAACACTGTACAAACTGCTATTCCTATAACTGGTAATCCAAATCAGATTGCTGGTAGAGCATGGGGTAGTCATGGATCTTTAATTTCATTTACTCATGATGGTAAGTTGGATACAAGTAGATCATCAAGTGTAAGTGGAGTATCTGCAACTGGAGGTGATGGTACAGGAGCAACATTTGATGTTAGTGACTATGGATTTACTATAACTCTTGCAAATATTGGCCAAGGTTATCAAAAAGGAAATAATTTAACTATTTCTTCTTCAGATATTGGTGGTGGTGCTGATATTATACTTAAGATAACATCTGTACAAGATCTTGAAATACAAAGAAGAGATCCTGTTGAGCAAACTCATATGCTCAATTTTCAAAAACCATTACTACAAGATAATGAGTCATTTAGTTATTTTGGTGATAGTGGTATTTTAGCTGCTTTTGATAAAACTCAAACTGATATTGAGGAAGCAAAGTATTTTGTAGAAAAAAAATATAAAGGAACTGGTAATACTGAAACTAATAGGGATGTAAAATTTGAAGGATCTGTATCTATTGGTGATACTACAGGATATAATCAATCAGGTACAGCAATAGATTCTAAAGAAGCTGATGGTATAACTCCAAAATCACCTGGAGTTTATATTGGTAATACTCGTGCTTTTTCTACAGACAATAATCCTTGGTCTGAAAGTGGAGATTCACTAACAACATTAAGTGAAGAAGTAACTATTGGTGAACTATATTTTAATGAAAATATTAATATAACTGGAATTGGTACAATGCATTCAGATTCTGCAACACTTTCTGGGTGGACACATAAAATGCCAGTAGTAATAAATGGAGAGACATATTATTTACTATTAACTCTCTGAGGCAAAATTAGTTTTATATTTCAAAAATAGCGGAAAAAAAACTCCGCTATTTTTTTGTCAAAATACCTTTTTATCTTTGTGGATGCTTGGTTGTTAATATTTTATATGTAGTACCATCACCACATTTTATTGGAATTTTACCTTCGTAATTTTCTGCAGCAACTGTTGTGGGATTGTTAATAATCTTAGCAGGATCTGATATATTTCCATTAAGTTGCTCAAATACAATAACTCCATGACTGGGATCATTATTAGCAATACTTAGATTTGGGAATGATACCGTAGTTTCCATTCCAATCTCTGTTGCAGCAAATGGTGGAGAAGTGTCTTTTGGTGGACAGCATAATGATCTATCACCATCAGTACTATCATAAGTTGAATCTGTATCTGTGTATATTGTAAAGTTATTACCTTTTTTGATGAATAGAGATGTAGAACTTATGTCAATATATCCATCTGTAGTATTAACTGATGTTACTGTAGTACTTCCATCGGAATTAAAGTAAAATCCTAATACTCTATCACCAGTACTTATATCATTTGTGTTGTCGATGTATATTCTCGTTGAACCTGCTGCTATATCTTTAGTTACAGAAACACATTTAGTTTGCCGTGAAGCACCGATATTTGTTCTACAGAATGCAAATAAACTATCATTGATTAGACCCTGATATTCATAAAAGTATACAGGTTCATTCGTTAATGTTGGCATTTGTGTTCCGTTTTGTACGATAACGGAATCTCCACTACTTGTTGTAGTAATTCCTGACCATTTTGGTATATTATTTCCAGCAACAACCATTCCATTTCTTAGTGGAAATCTCATTGCATCATTTGATGCCCCTTGATACTGTAAAGTTAAAGTACTATCAACACTACTTGATGAATGTGCTGTATAATTAGCAGTTCCCCAACCAACAAATCCACGGTGATTTACAAATTTAATTGGTGTATTAGCAACAGTATCTGTTACAACATGATCAAGTACAAGTGATACATTTGTGATAATTATTTTTACTCTTGTATCCTTTGGAATTCCTAATCCTATTACATGATTTCCGACTTCTATACCAGTTGTATTGTCACAACTTATTATATTAGATCCATCAAATACAGAAAGATTTTTTGTTGTTCTAAGTGCTTCAGTAAGTTCTTTTGGTGGTTTATATTTTATATCAACTTTCTTTGATGTTTTTACTCTTACATAATCATCTGTTGTTTGAGTATTTTCAGTTCCACCACCAATACTTCCACCACCAAAGTATATTGAATTATCTAGATACTTTACAAAATCACCTTTAGAAGATTCAGTAAAATCATAATCTAAATTATACAACTTATTATAACGTAGGTGTGTACTAGAAACATCATTTGGATATGCAATATCTACATTATAACTTCTTTCTGCAATTTTAGCGTCTTGTTGGGGAGGAATATAGTATCTAAGTCTAATTCTATATTTTTCACGTTCTTGTAGTATAAAATTTCTATTTGAACTATCTCTTGGACTTACAGTATAATTTACAGATTGATTGATACCTTTAGTAAAGGTTATATTTGTTCCATTGGGGTTTGATATAACTGCATCTCCATCTGGTGATGCTAAAGTTATAATTCCACTACTTGTATTAAATTCTTGAACAGTGGTATTTGATCTGATATATGTTCCACTTTCTTCCCATTTTGAAGTAGAATCGGTTACACTTTGGCCAACTGCTATATGTTTTCCTTGATTATCATATGAATAACTTGCTATTACGATTTGATTTGCTTCTGAACCATTCTGAGATGCAGCAAATGTGGAAGTTATTCCTATTCTTTTGTACTCTTTATATGTTGATATACCAGTTGTATATCCTTCATTCATGAAATCAAATGTTGAGCATTGTTTAGAAGAGATATAAAAAGTGTGAGTTCCTGTTACAGTAGGTATAAAATACCCTTCCCATTGAACTCCACCATCAATATCTGCTGCTTGTGGAGTTATTTTACCAAACCAATCAAAATTTCCTGCTTCCCATACTGTATCATTAGCAAATGAACCACCTTCACCGATTAATACATTAAAAATTGCTGCTGTTGATGCTGTGCCTCCATCTGCTGTTACTTCATGAGATCCAGCAGTTCTTAATGGGTCGTTATCAAATCCATCTGTTTGTACAAAGTTTAGTATTCCACCACTACCACTAACTTCTGTTACTTTTAATTTTATATCTGTATCTCCTCCATATTTTCCAGTTCTGTCGAGAGTTAATATATTTCCTTTTCTATACCCTCTACCAGGACTTGCTAAATTTACTTTACTACATCCAGGACAGAAGACATTTTCATGATTTACATCTATTTGCTCTCTATCAAAATATGATGCAGTTAAACCATCTCCACCATTAACTCTTGGTTCTCCAGTATATATTCTTGCGGTATCTAAACGATTTTGGAATGTTGCTCTTGGTTTACGAATTTTCGTGTTACCAGTTTCATCTGTAACTTGTATAGCAGTTCCTGCAACTTGCTGATAGTCGCTAGATTCAATTCCAGTTGAGAATATATTTTGTATTGGGTCTAAATCTACTGATAGGAAACTTTCTGGTTGATCAATATCACCCAAACCTGTCAAAGAATCAAGAAGGTTATTTAGTGCTTGAGAAGGACTAGAAAGATCTCCAAAGTCCTTATCCCTTCTTAAACCAAATTTTTTGTACTGCTTCTTCGCCATTTTTGACTTTTTTTATTATTTAGGGTATAATAAATAAAAAAGTTACTAATTCTAAATTAAAATGCAAAAACAAGAGATGCTTGATGATTTGAACAAGCAAGCAGAGGACTTAAAACAAGAATTAATTACGATGGAACGTAATTTTAATGAGAAAAAAGAGCAATTTATTAGGATTCAAGGTGCTATAGAGGCTCTAACTGTTCTAGACTCCAAAAAAGAGGAATAATTATCATCATAAATAAAAGGAGACTATATAGTCTCCTTTTTGGTACATACCGCATATAATAAATGGCAACTCCTTTTAGGTTAAAACGATCTGCCTTAACTGGAAAACGACCAGGACTAGCAGATTTAGAAAAAGGTGAATTAGCAATTAACTTTTACGATGGTAATCTATACGCAGAAAGAGACACTGGTGGTGTTGGTATAGGAACTACGATAGCTAATCTTACACCTTGGAAAGAACAATTTTCTCGTGATGAGATATTTTATAGCGGTATTGTTAGTGCAACAACATATCATGGTAATCAAGTTATAGGTTCTCCTACTGGAGGATCATTCAGAGCAGGTGCATATTCACCAAATATAACTGATTTTACAAAGGATTCTATAGACGAGTTAAATTATATTTTAGGAAAATTAGTACCAGCTGCTCCAGATAATATTGGGGGAGCATCTCTTGTTCTCTCTGGAGTTGGAGTTGGTAGACTTTGTGCTGGATTTACACCAACAAATAATACTGCTGGAGATTTATCAGTATCTGCAGGAACTCAATATAGTAGAAATACTGATAGTACAATAACTACAGATTATTTGAGTGACTACGGGCCAGGAGACTCTGGAACAATTACTGGACTTGTTAATGCTACTAGTATAGGTAGTACAGCATTAAATATATCATTTGGTTTATATGCTGTTAAATCTGATAATGGTACTTATGGATCATTACAGATTGCAGATGAGAAAGATGCTGCAGATTCTACAAGAAATGTTGGAATAACTTCACTATTTTATGAAGTTCTTGATATGAGATTGATTAATGCTGCTTCTCCTGATGGATTTAATAAAGCACAGATCACTCATGGTTCCAATAGCACATCAAAAGTTTATTGGTATGAAGATCCAAGTACTGTAAGTGCTCCAGTTATATCTTTTGGTGCAGTTCAACCACCAGCATCACCAAATATAGTATATTCATCATATGTTCCTCATTATGATAATAATGCTGCAAACACATTTAAGTATGTGTTGACAGTGACTAATGCTTCTGGTGATATGTACATTCAGAATAAACTATTAAATTCTGATGGTCAGGGAAATGCATTTGTAAATTCAGGACATAAGAATTATACAGATTTTGCTGCAGGAACTAATCCACCTACAAGAAATTATGGTGTTGGTACTGGAGTTACTTGTATGATATCGACATATCCAAGAAATAATATGCATTCTACTATTACATCAAATCATTTTGGAAGATATGATGCAAACACACCATACGGATCTCATAACAATAGACGAATTAGTTATAGTCCTGCTGTGAATATTATGAGTGGATCTACCAATAATGTTGATGAAGATAATATTTCCAGTACTGTTGGTGGAGGAACCAATGGAACTAGAACAAATGCTGCAAATGGAGATAATCCAAATCCAATTTATAGTACTTGGGCTGGAAATGCTAGTGGAACTCCTAATGGATGGGAAGCAATTGTAAGAGGTGGAATTTTAAGACATGACCTAACAAATTATTCTACAGGATATATGCCAGCAAGTGGCCCAAATCTTTCTGGTAGAAATTCTAGTGATTCACAATACTTCCAAGTTCAATTAACTGAAAGTGCTGTATCTACATTTAATATTGCATATACTGGATCTTGTGCAGGATGTTGGGTATGTATGCCACAAAACAGTACATGGACTACATCATTGTCTAGCACAAATGGTTGGGCAGATATGTTTAATGAGTATGCTGGTTCTGGTATTCCCAGAAATGCTGATCCAGGATGTGCTTACGGTGGTGTGATGGATACTAATGGAGGAACATTTACTTGTACATTTGGTACAGAATCATCTTCTAATGATAGTGCTAATAGAATATTGATTAGATTTAAATTGACTTCTGGACAGTCAATTTCTGCATTATCATTTACATCTACATAAGAAAGGAGAGGCAATTTAAGTGGGATATCCAACTCAACAACAAAAGTTAGATTATCTATTCAAGAAGATAGGATTTAGTGCATCTAAGACAGGTGTTGCTGAAGATCAAACTTCTGGGTTTAGTGGCGATACCAAAAAGGCTCCACCAAATGAGGCAATACCTTCTCCGTTAGTTGTTCCTGCCAGTAGTCTTTGGGCAGATACTTCTTATATACCAGCAACTCCACCTACTTCTAGTAATGGATATGTAGGAGTATACTCTACAGCAACTGCTTATCGCATGACTGTAGATACTAGTGTTTCAAATAATAGAGCATTTGTAGCAAGATCTACTTGGAGTAATCACTCATCAGCAATTAATGGAGATTGGATAGATACTCAATTTGGTGCAGATTATCTCATTAAAGTTTATAAAGGTGATCCTTCAGTAGGTGCTCCTGGTGTAGCATATACTAATATAACTGCTGCAGGTACTGGTGCTGGCCCAGATGATACTTGGTTCTTTGATTATTCGTCAGGTGTCTTAAACTTTAATGGTGCAGATTTAGATGGACAGTTAGTAGGAATACATACGGATAATGTTTATATTGTAGGATATCGCTATCTTGGTACTAAGGGTGTTCAACCTGCTGCTGGTATTGGTACTTTCCATAATCTTTATGTTTCTGGTATATCTACTTTTGTTGGTAATGCATATGCAAATAGTGAGTTTCATGTTGGAGGAACTCTATCAGTAACTGGTGTTTCTACATTTTCTAGTAATATTAATCTACCTGATAATGTATCGGTATTATTTGGTACTCATGATGATGGCAAAATTAAACATACTGGAGCTAATCTTCAAATACAGGAGACGACTGGTAA
>MDTC01072613.1_pt1 | contig 16269 bp, 11 predicted proteins | sample 811181 | NCBI WGS metagenome assembly MDTC01 (sample SAMN05326644, study PRJNA326480) | marine metagenome | isolation source: seawater | place: Pacific Ocean: North | collected 2011
GCTAATAATTCTTTTTTTAAGTAGGCGCCAATTTCCAAAGCATTTTTTTGAAGTTGCTCTCTTTTTACAGTTCTAATAACCTCGGCTCCTATAGCGCAGGAAACAGGATTTCCTCCAAAGGTATTGAAGTACTCCATGCCATTAGCAAATTGCTTTGCTACTTCTTGTGTGCAGACTACCGCAGCGACTGGATGCCCATTTCCAAGTGGTTTACCGATAGTCACGATATCTGGAATAACATCATGTAATTGAAAGCCCCAAAATGTTTTTCCCATACGCCCACAACCTGTTTGGATTTCGTCTGAAATACAAAGCCCTCCGGAATTTCTTACAGCCTGGTATGACTTTTTTAAAAATCCCTCAGGCAATACAATTTGTCCACCACAGCTAATAATGGGTTCTATTATAAAGCCGGCAACATTTCGGCCTTTACGAGTTATATTTTTTAGTTGTTTCTGCACTTCTTCCACATACTCTTCTATGGTATCATTTCCTCTGTATTTTCCTCTAAATTTATCGGGTAAGGGAAAAGCATGTGTGTACTCTGGTGCACCTTGGCCTCCTTTTCCGTCAAATTTATAGGAGCTAATAGCAACACAGGTATTGGTGTTTCCGTGGTAGCCAGCTTCGCTTACAATCATGTCTTTTTCACCAGTTACTGTTTTTGCCATCCTAACCGCTAATTCATTTGCTTCACTCCCAGAGTTTACAAAATGGAACACATTTAGTTCTGACGGTAAGGTTTCCAGTAGCTCTTTAGCAAGGGTATTAATATTTTCATGCAAATAACGGGTGTTGGTATTGATGAGCGCCATTTGTTCTTGCCCTGCTTTTACCACCTCAAAATTTTCATGACCTACATGGGCCACATTGTTTACCGTATCTAAATATTTTCTTCCAACCGAATCTACCAAAAATACTCCAGAACCTCGAACCATTTCAATAGGAGTTTTATATTGAAGACGTAGGCTTTTTCCTAAATGTTGTTGGCGGTAATTTTTAAGTGCTTCTGGGTCTGCATATTGTTTTGGACTTAGGGAATCTAATTTAAATAGTACATTCGGGTCTGGACAAATACTTTTCCAAACAGTTATTTCAGAAAAATAGGCAACCCCTGGAAAATCTACTTCGTAATCTAACAAGGACAATAGTACCTGAAAATGAAGATGAGGTGCCCAATTTCCGTTTTCAGTAGTAGCCCCCAACACACCAACTTTATCCCCTTTTTTAAGTTGCTGGCCTCTCTTATTTTTAGTGGCACTAGCAACACTTAAATGACCATAAAGAGTATAAAATAGCCATCCGTCTATTTGATGTTTTAAAATAACTAAGCCACCGTATTCTTTATTCCCAGCGTCATTTACGGCAAGGACAACCTCTCCATCCAAAATGGCGTGCACTGCTGTTTCTGCTGGGAGCCAATAATCAATTCCTAGATGAATACTTCTACGTTCTGTACCATTATTCCCAATACGGTCATAGGTGTTCGTGGTGTAAATAGATCTAGGTTCTAGGTAGCCCCCCGCAATTAGTTTATCTGGTTCATTTTTTTGTACTTGATCAATTTTATATTGAAAGTAGTCTAAGTTGTTAAACTCTTTTTCGTGTCCCATCCATTTACTAGAAACACTCAGGTCTAGGGAATGCACCACATCTTTATTGATCGTTGGAAATAACTCTGAAAGTTTAAAAGATTTTGAGGCGGCCCATTTTTTAAAAGTATTTTCATCTGGGTGTGCACTAAAACCACAGGCATCACGGAAACTGTAATAGGCAAAATCAGCGGAGATTAAAAACCATTTGTTCAATACTTTCCAGGCCGGTTTTTCACTGATCCATAAATAGGGATTATCGGGCTCTTCAATTTTACTCATTGCTGCCCTGGTTACAATAATAATTAAACGCATCGCAATGGCATGGTATAAATGCACTAATTCTTTTTCTTCTAATTTAAATTTAGAATGATACCCTTTTACTAAATCTAATACTGCACTTAAAGGATTTTCGTGTCCAAAAGCACCATAAGCACAAAGAATCGCTAAATCGTTAATGGTTTGAGTATACATGGCGTCCCCATAATCGATTGCAGCTAATGCCTTTGGATTATATAAATCCAGCGAAACAATGATATTGTTATCATTTGGGTCATTATGGACCACACTTTTACGAAGTTTTTTATAGGAAACTTGAGAAGCTTCAAATAAGTCTTGAAAGTAGCTAAGTACTTCTTTTTTTTGCTCGTCAAATAAGTGTAGGTGATTTTTTGTCCAGAGACCTTGAGCAATATCCCATTCAAAATAGTAATGCGCCTCGGGATGGTCAAAATTTTCAAGTATCTTAGTTAAGATACCACATTGTTCTCCCAGGCTCTGGCGAAAATTTGCTAATTGTGGATTTACAGCACTCCAAACTCTACCTGAAACCCAGGTAAGCATTCTTACATAGCGTTTGTTTCCGTAGTAGTCAATAATCTCAGAAATCGCCTTATCATTTTGATCAAATATGACTTTGGGAGCCATAATTTTTTCATCAGATTGATGGATATATTGTAATAAGTTTTGTTGATAATCTAGATATCTTTTATTTTCATTGGGTCGAGATATCTTTAAAACAAATCTTTCTTCTTTTTTTGTTTTTATCTTAAAATTAAAATCGACATAGCCTGGTAAAGGACTTACGGTACCTTCAATTCTATATAGGTCTAAAAGAATTTTTTCGGCTTGATCTAGGTTTATTTTAATACGATTATAATCCATTTGTTAGATACGATTTGATCTAATATAAGATATACTAGTAACAGATAGTTTTTGCTTATTTACTCATTTCTGTAAAATAATGATAAAATTGAGGAATAGTTTCGATTCCCTTTAAGTAATTCCAAATTCCAAAATGTTCATTTGGGGAATGTATGGCATCACTATCTAATCCAAAACCCATTAAAATGGTTTTACTTTTCAATTCTTTTTCAAACAAAGCAACAATAGGAATAGATCCACCACTTCGTTGTGGGATTGGAGTTTTTCCAAAAGTTGCCTCATAGGCTTTCTCCGCTGCTTTATATCCTAAACATTCTATTGGAGTTACATAAGCTTGCCCTCCATGGTGAGGATTTACTTTTACTGAAACTGATTTTGGAGCAATACTTTCAAAATGATTTTTAAATAATTCGGTAATAGCCTCCCAATTTTGATTAGGGACCAATCGCATAGATATTTTAGCAGATGCTTTACTGGCTATCACGGTTTTTGCTCCCTCACCAATATAACCGCCCCAAATGCCATTAACGTCTAATGTAGGTCTTATAGAATTACGCTCGTTGGTGGTATATCCTTTTTCTCCATGAACGTCTTTAATGTCGAGTGCTTTTTTATAAGTCTCTAAACTAAATGGCGCCTCTCCCATTTTAGCGCGCTCTAATTCAGATAACTCCTCTACTTGATCATAAAAGCCAGGGATGGTTATATGATTATTTTCATCGTGTAAGGAGGCAATCATTTGGGTTAAAACATTGATAGGGTTAGCAACCGCACCACCATATAAACCACTATGTAAATCTCTATTAGGCCCTGTAACTTCTACCTCAACATAACTCAATCCTCTTAAACCTGTGGTAATGGATGGGACGTCAGGGGCAATCATTCCGGTGTCACTAATTAAGATAATATCATTTTCAAGTTTTTTATGATTTCTTTCAACAAACCACCCTAAACTTTCACTTCCAACCTCTTCTTCCCCCTCAATCATAAATTTTACATTACAAGGCAACTGCCCGGTAGAGGTCATATATTCTAAGGCTTTAACATGCATGTACATTTGTCCTTTATCATCGCAAGATCCTCTTGCAAAAATAGCTCCTTCAGGGTGTAATGCTGTTGTTTTAATAATAGGCTCAAAAGGAGGACTGTCCCAAAGGTTAATTGGGTCTGGCGGTTGCACATCATAATGTCCGTAAACCAATACAGTTGGTAAATTAGGATCAATTATTTTTTCGCCATAAACGATAGGGTAGCCAGGAGTTTCACAAATTTCTACTTGACTACATCCTGCTTTTTTGAGACTGTTTTTTACAAGGTCAGCAGTACGAATAACATCTGCTTTATATTTAGAATCCGCACTAATTGAGGGTATTTTAAGTAACTCAATTAATTCGTCAATAAAACGTTTTTTGTTTTCTAAAATATAGGATTTAGCACTTTTCATTTAATGAGTTTTTGAAGGACCGCTAAGGTAATAAAAAGCTGTATTTTTATAAGCGAGTTTCTTTGTAAATTACAAATCTTGTTTATATTTGCAATCCCTTTGCGGGCGTGATGGAATTGGTAGACATGCTAGACTTAGGATCTAGTGCTTCACGGCGTGGGAGTTCGAGTCTCCCCGCCCGCACCAAAAAAGCTTCTCAATAAATCGAGAAGCTTTTTTTTGTCTATTTTTTTAATTTCAAGAATGAGTATTATAAACTTGGTTGTTCTAATATTTTATTTAATGTTTATTAAATGATGCTTTTCTTTTTTCTAATTGTTTAGCTAGGTCTTTTATTGAATTTTTTGCAGCTAATTCAAAATTTATTTCCTTAGAGGAAGCAAATATTTTTGGCCCTGGCAAACTCAGTTCGATTTCACAAATATGACCTTCACCCTTAGGATCATTTTCTAATTTAAAAAAAACGTTTGCATTGATCACCCAGTCAAAATTGGTCTCTAATTTTGCTAATTTCTTTTTTACATATTCGGTCATGGTATCACTCGAAAGCATTTTAACGTATTGAATGTTTACTGTCATCGTATTTTAATTATGGATTAGTTACTCAAAGCTAACAATTTTATTAGTTAAATTTATAATTTTAGATTTAAATAACAGAGCTTTAACAGAGTTTAACTCCGTTAAATTGAATATTACTTTATAAATTATAAAAACTTATTTTTACAGGGTTAAAGTCTAAACAATTTGGAAATCAAAAACTTGATCTAATCTATAAGTCAGATGTAATTATAATCGGTGGAGGAGCTGCAGGCTTTTTTTCTGCAATTAATATTGCTGAAAAAAATCCTGCTTTAAAGATTATAATTCTAGAACGAAGTAGTGAGGTGTTAACTAAGGTTCGAATCTCAGGGGGAGGACGATGTAATGTTACTCATGCAGAATTTATTCCAAATCAACTCTGTCTAAATTATCCAAGAGGCGAAAAAGAATTGATAGGTCCTTTTCATACTTTTATGACAGGAGATACCATGGAGTGGTTTGAAAAAAAAGGAATCTCTTTAAAAATTGAAGATGATGGAAGAATTTTTCCTGAAAGTAATTCTTCTCAAACTATCATCAATTGCTTTATAAAGGAGGTAGAAAGACTAAAAATTGAGGTTTTAAAACAACATCCTGTTAAGCTGATTAAAAATGAAAAAAACAATTGGTTGATTTCAACTGAAAACAAAACATTTATTTCTAGAAAAGTACTGGTTGCAACTGGAAGTAATTCTAAAATGTGGAACCTTTTAAAGGTTTTAGGTCATTCTATTTTACCTCCAGTTCCTTCTTTATTCACCTTTAATATCAATGATAGTCGTATTAAAGATTTACCGGGAGTTTCTACTATGGCGGCTGTAAGCGTATTGTCAAAAGAGGGAACTACGAAGTTAAACTCTGAAGGACCTTTATTAATAACTCACTGGGGGCTTAGTGGTCCTGCTATTTTAAAATTATCTGCCTGGGGTGCAGTCGATTTATTTGATCTAAACTATCAATTTAAAATAAAAGTAAATTGGTTAAAAAGCGAAACTAAAGAGTCAGTTTTTGAAAGATTAAAAGAATTAAAAAATCAGCATACTAAAAAATATTTACATACCAACACTCAATTAGAATTGCCAAAAAGACTATGGCAGAATTTATTACTAGCATCAAAAATTTATGAAAATCAAAAATGGGCAGAGACTAACCACCATCAATTAAAAGAATTAGCTTCTCAACTAACGCAAACAATTTTTCATGTTCAAGGGAAAAGTACTTTTAAGGAAGAATTTGTAACTGCCGGAGGTATTAATTTAAAAGAAATAAATTTTAAGAGATACGAAAGTAAGATTCATAAAGGTTTGTTTTTTGCTGGAGAAGTTCTAAATATCGATGCTATTACAGGAGGCTTTAATTTCCAGAATGCTTGGACAGGTGGATTTATAGCAGCAAAAGCAATAGCAACCATAGACTAAAATTTAAAATTTGGCTTTTAAGAACTAAGAAAACATTTATCTTTGATCTCATATACATAGTTTATGATTGAATCTGATTTTTTACCAAAAGATTATAGCGATTTACCATCTAACGGTAATGTAACCTGGGAGTCTCCAAGTAACATTGCGCTTGTAAAATATTGGGGGAAATATGGTGAGCAATTACCAGCTAATAGTTCTTTAAGCCTCACATTAAGTAATTGTAAGACTAAAACAGTATTAAAATATCAATTAAAAAAAGAAGCCTCAAAAAGTATTGATTTTGAAATTTTTCTTGATGGTAAATCTGCGACTGATTTTAAACCTAAAGTCGAACTCTTTTTTAAAAGAGTGGAACCTTATTTACCGTTTTTAAAAGACTTTAATTTTGAAATAGTGACTAGTAATACCTTCCCTCATAGTAGTGGTATTGCATCTTCAGCTAGTGGAATGAGTGCGCTAGCCTGCTGTCTCATAGACTTAGAAAAAATAATAAGTAGCGAACAAAACTCTGAAAAATTTTGGATTCAAAAAAGCTCCTTTATAGCTAGGTTAGGTTCGGGATCCGCCTGTAGGAGCTTGGAAGGGAATATAGTCATTTGGGGAGATCACTCAAAAATTACAAACAGCTCTAATTTATTTGGTGTTAAGTATGAAGGTGAAGTACATGAAAATTTTAATAATTATCAGGACACGATCTTATTAGTTGATAAAGGTGAAAAACAAGTAAGTAGTTCAGTTGGTCATAATTTGATGCACCAACATCCATTTGCAATGAAGAGATTTGAACAAGCTAATGAAAATATAACTCGATTGTTACCAGTCTTGAAAAATGGTAACCTCTCAAAATTTATTGAAATAGTTGAAAGTGAAGCTCTAACACTTCATGCCATGATGATGACTTCAACACCTTATTTTATTTTAATAAAACCAAATACGCTAGAGATCATTAATAAAGTTTGGAAATATAGAAAGAAAACGAATTCTAGTTTATGTTTTACTTTAGATGCCGGTGCTAATTTACATCTGTTATATCCTGAAAATGAAAAAGATTCTATTTTGGAGTTTATTAAAAATGAGTTAGTTGCTTATTGTCAAAATGGGCAGTATATTTGCGACCAAGTTGGAATTGGAGCAAAAAAAATGTAACTTTAACCAACCAAAAAAAAATCAATGTACGGACCGTTATTTTATTCAAAAATATTACTCTTTGGAGAGTATGGAATTATTAAAGATTCAAGGGGATTATCGATACCTTATAATTTTTATAACGGTGCTTTAAAAATTGATGAATCTCAAGCCACAGCTCACCAAGAATCAAATCAAAATTTAGAGCGTTTTTCTAATTATTTAGAAAATTCACAAACAGACCTTGCTCAGTTGGTTTCTTTTGATATTGAAAAGTTAAAAAATGATATTAAAGATGGGTTGTATTTTGACTCTAGTATCCCGCAAGGATATGGGGTTGGTAGTAGCGGTGCACTTGTAGCGGCTATTTACGATAAATATGCCTCCGATAAAATAACGGTTTTAGAGAATTTAACAAGAGATAAGTTGTTAAAATTAAAATCTATTTTCTCAATGATGGAGTCTTTTTTTCATGGAAAATCCTCTGGATTAGATCCATTAAATAGTTATTTGAGTCTTCCTATATTAATTAACTCAAAAAATCACATTGAACCAGCAGGAATCCCATCACAACTTAGAGATGGAAAAGGGGCAATTTTTTTATTGGATAGTGGTAAAACCGGTGAAACAGCCCCTATGGTTCAACTATTTATGGAAAAGATGAAGGAAGAAGGATTTCGTAAAATGGTTAAAAATCAATTTGTAAAACATACCGATGCTTGTGTTTCAGACTTTTTACAGGGAAATATCAACTCTTTGTTTAGTAATGTAAAAAAGTTATCTAAGGTAGTTTTGGACAACTTTAAGCCAATGATTCCTAATGAGTTTCACACTTTGTGGAAAAAAGGAATAGAAACCAATACCTATTACCTCAAACTGTGTGGATCTGGTGGAGGTGGATATATGTTAGGTTTTACGGAAGATGTAGATCAAGCCAAAATTGCACTCAAAGATTACAAGTTAGAAGTAGTCTATAGTTTCTAATTTTCTTTTTTTATGTTTAATAGAAAGCAAAAATACTTTTTCTTTAAGTTATTTAGCTTGTTTTCAGTTGTGAGAGGTTACAATATATTAATCATTATAATTGCACAATATCTTACCTCAGTTTATATTTTAGCTCCAGAACTACCAATTAAAGAGATTTTATTTGATGTAAACCTTTTTATGATTGTGGTAGCTTCTGCAACCGCTATTGCATCGGGTTATATCATCAATAATTTTTACGATAGTGAAAAGGATTTAATTAATCGTCCTAATAAATCAATGTTAGACAGGTTAGTAGGTCAACGTACAAAACTTAATTTTTATTTTATATTGAATTTTTTGTCGTTACTTTCTGCTTTTTTTGTTTCCTATAAGGCAACACTATTTTTTTTCTTATTTATTTTTGGAATTTGGTTCTACTCTCATAAACTCAAAAAATATCTATTTATAGGAAATTTTGTTGCAGCTACTTTAGCTGTAATCCCTCTTTTTGCTGTTTTTATTTACTACAAAAATTTCGATTTAGTTATTTTCGTTCATGCTACTTTTTTATTTATTATAATATCGATGCGAGAATTGGTCAAAGATTTAGAAAATTTAAAAGGAGATCTTTTGCAAAACTACCAAACAATACCTGTTATCTACGGAAGTTTGGTTTCAAAAAAAATACTAACTTTTTTAAGTCTTCTAGCTCTGCTTCCTACTTATTTGCTCATAGTTAAATTTGATATTGGCGCTATGGATTATTTTTTTTTAGGGAGTATAATAGCGCTTCTGATATTTGTTATTTTATTATGGAAATCAAACAAAAAACTACATTATTTATTATTGCATAATATTCTGAAAATTATCGTAGTTATTGGAGTATTTTGTATTTTTTTAATGAACGCAAATAGGATTTCATTTTAATTTTTTAGTATTTTTAATGGATGAAAAATAATCATTTATTAAAAGTTGCTTTAGCTCAAATAAGTCCTGTTTGGTTTAAAAAAGAAGCGACACTTCAAAAAATAAAAAATAGTATTTCTGAGGCTGCCAAAAACCATGCAGAGCTTATTGTTTTTGGAGAAGGACTACTGCCTGGATATCCCTATTGGTTGGCCCTAACTAATGGAGCTGCTTGGAATACAAAAATGAATAAAGAGTTGCATGCACACTATATAAATAACTCAGTCACTATAGAAAATGGCGATTTAAACGAACTATGCGCTTTAGCTAAAAAACATCAGATTGCAATTTATTTAGGCATTATCGAGTGTCCTAAAGATAGAGGAGGACATAGTCTTTATGCCTCGTTAGTCTATATTAATTCGCTTGGTACGATTCAATCGGTACATCGTAAATTACAACCTACCTATGATGAAAGACTCACCTGGTCTCCCGGAGATGGTCATGGTTTAAAAGTACATCCTCTAAAAAAATTTACTGTTGGTGGCTTAAACTGTTGGGAAAATTGGATGCCCCTTCCAAGAGCTGCCCTTTACGCTCAAGGGGAAGATTTACATGTTGCAGTTTGGCCAGGAAGCGACCACAATACCAAAGACATTACTCGTTTTATTGCCAAGGAATCAAGAAGCTTTGTAATTTCAGTTTCTTCTTTAATGACAAAGGAAGACTTTCCTAGCGACACTCATTATTTTAAAGAAATAGTGGCAAATTCTCCCGACATTTTAGCCAACGGGGGGAGCTGTATTGCAGGACCAGATGGAGAATGGTTAGTGGCTCCAGTTCTTTTAAAAGAGGGAAATATATACCACACCTTAGACTTTAACAAGGTACTTGAGGAACGTCAAAATTTTGATCCAGCAGGTCACTATTCACGCCCTGATGTTACCAAATTAATAGTTAATAGGGAACGACAATCCACGACAGATTTTAAAGACTAATTCCTTTTCGTTTGGTCTTGGGATTTCTTTTTTTGATGCATTAAACCCGAGGACATTCCCTATCTTTGCAAAAATTAAAAAAACAACTGCTTAGGTAGACGATATATTGATATGGCAAAACAACAAGGAAATAAACGAAAAGGGAAATTATTTGATAAAAGTAAAAGTTCAAAGCCTTTCAATAAAACAGGTCGTAAATCTATTTCAAAACCAAGCTCATCAAAAAAATCTTCCACCACTACAGACGGAATTCGGTTAAATAAATACATTGCGAATTCAGGGATTTGTTCAAGAAGAGAAGCCGATATGTATATTCAAGTAGGAAGCGTTTCTGTTAACGGTTCTATAATCAACGAAATGGGTTTTAAAGTAAAACCTAATGACGAAGTGAAGTTTGATGGTAGAAGAATTAGTCCAGAACCTAAACGATATGTATTGTTAAATAAACCTAAAGGTTTTGCAACGACAACGAGTGAAAATAAAGGAAATACCGTAATGGATTTAGTTGCCAATGCATCAAACATTCCTTTACATCCCATTGGCCGATTGGGCAGGAACGCAACAGGCTTGCTACTATTTACTAATGATGACGAGTTCATGCAAAAATTTACCCGCCATGGCATTTCTCGTTTGTTTCATATTGAATTGGATAAAAATTTAAAAGCAGAAGATCTTCAAAGCATAAAGGAGGGACTTAAAATCAATGGTAAAACCATTGAAGTAGAGGAGGTAAGTTGGGTAAATAATGCTCCTAAAAAAGAGGTGGGTTTAAAAATTAAGCATATAGGAAATAGTATAATTAGAACTATTTTTGACCATTTAAAATACAATGTAGTGAAAGTAGATTGTGTAACCATAGGACCGCTTACTAAAAAAGATTTAACGAGAGGACGCTGGAGGCATTTAAATGATCAAGAAATGAATAACTTTAGTATGCTTTAACTCCCTATAAAAAGAGTTACAATTTATAAGGGCCAATATACAATGAGTAATGATTGTATGATAAAAAAGATTAAAAATGGGATGACTAAATAACCCATGATATCTCTAGCCTGAAGTTTTATACCTTTCCCCATAATTGGCATTACAATTAATAAGTAAAAAGGCTGTAGCATATTACTTAAACTTTCTCCATACGCTGTAGACAAAGATGCTCGTGCTATCATTGCTGTAATTTTTTCTGGAGGTAATCCTACACCAATTTCTGTGATAGCATTTATTAAACTTGGTCCTATGACCGCAAACTCTCCTCCCGCAGAAGGGATGGCAAAATTAACAATTCCGCCTATTAAATAGGCAAAAAACGGATAGGTCTCTAGCGTTGCTATAGATGCCATCACTTCCCCCAATCGATCTCCTAAGCCTGTATAAAGCATAATTCCCATTATTCCTGCATAAAATGGATATTGAAATAAGATACCCGATATGTTGCTGCTCGATCTTTTCATAGAAATTACATATCTAGCAGGAGTTTTATGAAGCAACATTCCTATTATTAGGAAAATGAAAATCATAATATTGAAATTAAGGTCCAATCCTTTCGTGCTGAAATGAAAAATTATATAAGACAGCCCCATTAAAACAACAATCATTTGAAGAATAACACTATTATTTAAAGAATCTGAAAGTGTTCTGTATGGTAAATTTAAACTAGCAGCTTCTTCTTTAATAGTTTGTTTATGATAACTTTCACTCGAAACAAGTAAGTCTTTCAATTCTTTGTTGTCTGAAGATTTTGGACGCAATAAATACATAACACAAGGTGCCACAATAACTAATAAAAAAATCATCGCAATATTTAATGAAGATTGTAAGGTGTAGGAAGTTGGAATAATATCGCTAAGTACATCGTTTTCAATTAAAAAATTATTTTCAGAATTTAAAAGTAAGGGAATAGAACTAGAGAGCCCTAAAACCCAACTGTTAAAAGAAAAATAGACACAGGCAATTAAAAAAGGATAATTGATTCCTTTTACTCGTAAAGCCAACTCTCGGGCTAACACACTAGTAATTACAAGCCAACCAAAGCTTACAAGAGAAAGAATCATTCCGATAAAAACAACTAAGAAATAAACTTGGTTGGGAGTCTTTATATATTTTGAAAGTGCATCAATTCCATTTTTAATGGTAGGTGATAAAGCAATGCTAAATCCAGTGATGATTATCAAAACAATCTGCATGGCAAAGCTAATTAAATCGAAAAATCCTTGGTACCAAGATTTAATAATATCAAAGATACTAGCTTCAAGCCAAATATGAGATCCGAATCCAGTGATGAAGGTGAGTAATATAGCAAAGACAAATGCATTGGGCATGTATTTGAGATATACATTAGAAAAAAGTACTCCTAATTTATGAATCATTTTTTAATTCTTTTATGTTCACTAAATTACTAAAAATGATAAATCTCATGGTTTATATGAGAGTTTTATTTTTAGAGACTCCTTGTTTCTTTTTTACAAAAAAACCCGTAATAATTTATTACGGGTTTTGTACTGAAGACGGGACTTGAACCCGTACGGACATTACTGTCCACTGGATTTTAAGTCCAGCGTGTCTACCAATTCCACCACTTCAGCTTGTGGATTTTTATCGTAAAATTCGAATCGAGCGAAAAACGGGATTCGAACCCGCGACCTCCACCTTGGCAAGGTGGCGCTCTACCAACTGAGCTATTTTCGCAAATAAATAGGCTAGCTTTGCTGTCAAAGCGGTTGCAAATTTAAAACTTTTAAAGTAACATCAAAGTATTTTTAAAGAAAAAAATAATTATTTAATTCATTGAATATTCCAATGGATCTATATTTTTTTTAATATTTTTTCTTGGTTGAATTTGTAGATTTAGTTTGTAATTATGTATTTAAAAAAGATTAAAAAATGGAATATATCCATAATTAAATTGGAATTATTCCATAATTTAATTATATTTGATTATGGATAAAGAGATAACTATTGCTGCAAAACGTTTCAAAAAAGTCAGAGAGGAACAGAATTATACGCAACAAGCCTTTGCTGATTTTTTAGAATTAGGGAACAGTACCGTTGATATTGAACGTGGAAAAACAAAAATTCCTGGGAAAGTTGTTATGAGTCTATTAAAAAATTTTCAAATCAATCCGCTTTGGCTATTTGGTGAAAGTTTTCAGCAATACATTACTATTAATGGTAAAGACGTTAGCCCTAAAGTGATTAGTGTTAAAGAAGATAATACCGATGCTATTATATTGGTAAACCAAAAGGCAGCAGCAGGTTATCCGCATAATATTCAGGATATAGATTGGTATCAAACCTTACCCGTCTTTAATTTACCCCTACCACAATTCAGGAATGCTTCCTACAGGGGTTTCCAGGTAGAGGGAGATAGCATGTTACCTAATATACGTCCTAATGATTGGGTTTTGGGTAGGTCTGTTTCAAACGTTGCAGAAGCTTCAGATAATAAAATTTATATCGTCGTACTTCACGATTCTGTATTGGTTAAAAAACTTGAAAAAATAAATCAATCGTCAAAAATTAGGCTAATCTCTCTGAATCAAGAATATTTGCCTATCGAGGTTAATATCGACGATATTCAAGAATTGTGGCAAGTCAACAGCAAATTAACTTTTGGTATTGACGAACCATCAGAAAGTAGCTTACTCAGACAATTACAGCAGTCTATGCAAGACCTGAAAGGTCAAATAAATAAACTTCAATAAGCACTTAAATTTTTAATTTTTGTAGGTAGTTTAATACAATGTTTGTGGCACCTCTGTTTTTCAAAATAAAATTTTTTGAGATCAATCCTGTTTTTTTACAAAAAGAACTGTCTGTTTTTAATTGATTAAAAATATCGGTAAACTCCTGTGGGGTAGCAACTGAAAACAACCCATTTAATTCTTTTAATTTTTTTGCTTCTGGAAAATTGGTGTAATTTTCACCTATTATAATTGGAACTCCAAAGGTGGCAGCTTCTAGGATATTATGCAATCCGTTAGCACCCATTCCTATCCCGCCACCAATATAAGCCGTGTCAGCATAGCTATATACTTTACTTAATAGTCCGACAGTGTCGATAATAAGAACTTGATAATCTGAAATATTGTATTTTTCTCTATCAGAATACAATATTGTTTTTACTTTCAGTTTTTTCTTTAAGCTTTCAATTTTTAAATTATTAACCTCGTGAGGAGCGATTATAAATTTTGTGTTATTTGAGAATTTATTAATATGGTTAATTAAAATTGACTCATCTTTAGGCCAGGTACTTCCACACACCAAACAGAATTGTTTTTGTTTAAATAGCGATATAAAATTCAATTTATTATTCATCGATAACTGATCGCTAACTCGATCAAACCGAGTATCACCACTAACTGTAATGTTTTTGATATTTATACTTTTTAATAACTCCTTAGATGTTTCATCTTGTACAAAAAAGTGATTAAAACAATTCAGCGTTTTTCTCATAAAAGCTCCATAGATTTTAAAAAAAACTTGTTCTTCTCGAAATAAACCTGACACCAAAATAGTGGGTATGTTTTTCTTTTTTAATTCAAAAAGATAATTAGGCCAAAATTCATATTTAATAAAAATAGCCAATGATGGCTGCGCCAAATCAATAAAAGTTTTTGCATTTTTTGGGGTGTCTAAAGGGAGATATACAGTACAGTCGGTAAGTGTATTGTTTTTTTTGACTTCAAAACCAGATGGAGAGAAAAAAGTAACAATAATTTTATGATCAGGAAATTCTTCTTTTGTTTTTTTAATAATAGGAACTCCTTGCTCATATTCTCCCAAAGAGGCACAGTGAAACCAAATCGATTTATCACTTTCTTTAAGCTTGTTTTTTAAGGTATCAACTACCAATTTTCTACCCCTTACAAATAAACTCATCTTATTGCTAAAAAAAGGAGCTAGCAAAATTAATCTGCTTGCCAAAAATGTAGAAAAATTATATAGTAAATGCATCGATAAATACTGTAAAGCTAAAATACGTTTCTTTAAGGAATTAGATTGTATGTCGGTTTCAAATTTTGTAATTTTGCAATTCATTTAAAAAATCATAATTTAAATAGATTCTTAATTCTATAGGCAAAAAAAATATGAGAAAAATACAAATGGTTGATTTAAAAAGTCAATATAACAAAATTAAGGAAGAAGTTGATAATGCAGTATTAAATGTTATTGAATCAACACAATATATAAATGGTCCAGAAGTAAAAGATTTTCAAAAAGAACTTGAAGATTATATGGGTGTTAAACATGTTATCCCTTGTGCAAATGGTACTGATGCTTTACAGATTTCAATGATGGCATTAGATTTAAAACCTGGAGATGAGGTTATAACATCAGACTTTACCTATGTGGCAACAGCAGAAATTATTGCTTTATTAAAATTAAAACCTGTGTTGGTAGATGTTAATCCTGACACTTATGATATTAATATTGAAGCTATTGAAAGATCTATTACTTCTAAAACTAAAGCTATAGTTCCAGTCCATTTATTTGGACAATCTTCAAATATGGAAGCTATTATGGATCTTGCAAAAAAATATAATTTACATGTTGTAGAAGATACTGCACAAGCTATTGGATGTGAATATACTTTTAAAGACGGCTCAAAACAAAAAGTTGGTACTATTGGTTCTATAGGGTGTACCTCCTTTTTCCCATCTAAAAACTTGGGTTGTTATGGTGATGGTGGAGCTATTTTCACTAATAATGACGACCTGGCTTTAAAGTTAAGGCAAATAGCAAATCATGGTCAATCTAGACAATATATTCATGACAGAGTTGGTGTAAACTCAAGATTAGATTCCATACAAGCAGCTATTTTAAGAATTAAGTTACGACATTTAGATAGTTATAATGCAAAACGAAGCGAAACAGCAGATTTTTACGATAAAGTATTTAAAAATCAAACGAAAGTAAAAATTCCAGCAAGAGTGCCTTATTCAAACCATGTTTTTCATCAATATACGCTTCAACTAAATGGAGTTGATAGAGACAAAATGAGAGAATTTTTACTTAAAAAGGGAGTGCCAGCAATGATTTATTATCCAATTCCATTGCATTTACAAGAAGCATACAAA
>MDTC01137725.1_pt1 | contig 16269 bp, 13 predicted proteins | sample 811181 | NCBI WGS metagenome assembly MDTC01 (sample SAMN05326644, study PRJNA326480) | marine metagenome | isolation source: seawater | place: Pacific Ocean: North | collected 2011
ACCATCAACACCGTCAACTAATTTATTTCAAGGTGGTGAAGTTGATATGAGTTGCAAGGAGTGTGAGGATACATTACCAAGATTATACATATCGGTAGATGGAGAACCAGCTCCTTTCAGATACAATCCAAAACAACTAGGTTGTACAAATTCATCTGGATTTCAGACAGAAGATGGAAGTCCATTTAAAAACGCACCTGTGGTTTATACCGCAAATAGTGCATTAGAAACACCGGCATTTTCATCTAATCCATTAATTACGGAAATGTATTTCACAGATAACTCTGAAGGCAAACTACTTAACTCAGAATTTAAATGTTCATAAAATAAGGAAAAAATAAAAGATGTCTAATTTTTGTTGTAGTGACGATTTTAACGGAAATCAAAATTTTGATTTCATAGACGGCCGTATTCACAATGCGTTTACAACAATGGTCCTTGATGGAAATGAACCATCAACAATTAGTGAATTACTTGCAGGATATAATAGTATATACTCGGAAGCACCTTTGTCAGAAGGAGATATTACTGCTTTGCCAGCAAAGTCTTGTTCTGATTTTAATTTGAATGACAATTTTGATTTCATAGATGGTCGTATCTACAATGCGTTTATTACGATGGTGCTTGATGGTAATAAACCAACTACAGTACAAGAATTGTTAAATGGATATAATTCCATATACTCAGGTGCTCAACTTGCTGATGGTGACATAAATCATTTACCTTCACTTGAGTCTGACGAAAATATCGTAACAAAAGATGGTGCTGTGCCTAAATGTGTTGAAGCAGAAGACAAACTTTGGGTTGCGTTTACAGGAAATGATCATTACACAGAATGGTATGAAATGGAAACAAACGAAGACGAAGACTTTACAAAGTTTTTGATTTCGGCGGAAGCACATCCGAATGTAGGAACAGAACTTCAAACATGGGCAACAGATAAAACTACAAATCTGCAAGGAATTTTAATGACTGCTTCACCAACAAGACCAAGTGCAAGTTCTTTAACAGAAGACCAAAAAACAAAATCATTTAATTCTGATTTACTTAAACTAAATTGTGATGGAACATTCAATGCAGACCACGGTACCAATGAAGATCAAGTCAATTTAAGAGTTCAAGCATATAATAATCAAAATACACCATCTTTAAAAAAATATGGTTCAGAGGGTTCATCTCATGGATATTTGGCAAGTGACAAACCTTGGTCAGGAGCAAATATGGTTTATCGAACAACAACTTTTAATTCAATTGTAAAAGATGATTCGGAAAAAAATTCAATTGACATAGATTATATGTATTTCATCAAAGAAACCAATGAAAATGCTAAAATTAAATTTAGTGATTCTAATCCATTAAATTCAACTTGTGATTTATTTTCATTGTCTGCGTCTGCGTGTGAAAGTAATGATTGTTATGTAGTTCCAGATGGATATAGTAGTATTCCAGGTCGTGGAAGATCTGCCCTTGATATCAGAGAAACTACAATAAGTTCTGCAAATCAATCTGAAAATTTAGGTTTCTGGACTGCTACATTTGAAAATTTTGAAATTGGAGTAAAATTAAAATTTGATGTTAAATATTGGGTAATGAGTAGTCAGGATGAAGGTGTATTTGTGCCGGGTGAAGTAACATTTCTAAATCCGAATGGTACAACTGCTGGTAAAATTATTGCAGGTCCAAGTTATAAACCAAATCATAATGTAAACAATTCAATGTTTTTGTCAAAGGGTACGACTTGCTACAAAGCAACTTACACAAGTGGAGGAGTTGATACTCGTACATATGAAGAAATCAATGCAGGAGCACCTATAAAGGAGGGAGAAACTCCAAATTCATTTGTATATCAATTAGAAGAATTTTGTACACTAACTACATAAAATGGCAGAAATAAATGAAAGTGTTTTGTGGGAATGTAATTCTGATTTAAATAATGATGTTCAGATTACATCGGCTGATGCTATATTATTAAAAGCACTTATATTATTTACGGATAGTTCTACTTCTAAATCATTTTCCGAGTATTACGCAGATTTGGTTAGTAATGGTACAGTACCATCTTTAGATTTAACTTCTGTGAATACAGACATCTTTGAAAGAATACCATCATGTTTTGATTTTAATTTTCTAAATGGTACAGAAGAATGTGATGTTGAAATACTAGATGCGTTTGGTGCATATTTAAAGTCCGAAAATAAAACAGATTTAAATATCAACGATTCTAATAATTTTCTTTTATTTTTGAGATCATTAAAAGTACAAGGAATACTTGGGTGTGATATTTCTGCTTATGAAAATATCATGCTACCAACAATTTCATCACAAGATAAAATTTATTTTACAAATGGTTCGTGGATTCCTAAAGTTCCACCTGAAACAGTTGGATATGATGAATCTAATTCCACAAAAGGAACATTAATTGATAGTTCTGAAGAAAAATTCTTAATTTCAGACCCATCAGTAAAAGTTTACTATGAGTGGGACGGAGAATCATCTCCACGGAGTTGGAGAACACTTGGTTTATGTAAAGTTTACAAACGGAATAATGATACTTTAGATGATGAATATGGAGTAATTCATCCACCGGTTGATGTTATTGCAAGTAAAAGTTTACCTGCATCTGACATGATACCAATGGGAACACCTAATATATATAACGGAAAAACAATAGCAATAGACGGAGAATATGTAGCAATCAGTTGGCACTATCAAGCAACGGGAGTAATTTACATTTACAAAGAAACTGAAGAAGGAGTTTACACAAACATACATGAGATAGTTGTAGATGATACTGATTTTTCTCAAGGTCTTCCTGTAATTGAATTAAAAGGTACTGAGTTATTTATTACAAATCCACAAATGTCAGGTGAAAGTAAAATAATTATTTGCGACTTCAATGGAGTGAGTGATTATACGATTAATTTAGATGATGATTCGGTTTCAATTTTATATGCACCTTCTGGTCCTACATCAGTAGTCGGTTTTGGTTCTTGTATGAAAATAAATGACGAGCAAACTAAATTGTTTATTGGGCATCCAAAACAAGAGAGAAAATTAAATTGGCAAATAGATCAATATACGATTGAAGAAACTGATATATTTGCAGGAGCAGTTTATATATACACAAAGTCAGGCGGTGACTGGTCGCATAGTGAAACGATATATCCCGATTTAAGTGATTATGAAAATAGATCACTTGCGTCTGATCTTGATATTCAGTTTGGTTATGACATTGATTATGCAAACAATAATTTGTTTATTTCATCACCAAGAAGTTTCAATATAAGTGCAGATAGAAGAGAAGGTTCGGTGCATCGTTACAATTATTCGTCTACTAACATGACTTCGGTTATTTCAGAACAATTTAATTCCTCTACATCAACCTCAAATTACACTTTTATACAAACATTAGAATATTCAGATTCAAGATTTGATACAAGTGAAATATCAACGGGAAATTGGAACTTTGGAACATCTATTATATGCAACTCAGATGCTACCAAAATATTTATTTTACATAATATACCGACTCAGGGAACATTTGTAAGTTACTTTTCAAAAGTGACAAATGAATTTGTATTAGGAACAAACTTTTATTACAATATATCAGATCAAATTTTGGGAGGAACACTTGCAATTTCTGATAGTAATTCTACAAAAGCATTTGCAACCAATAATTTAGTGAAAGTTCTTGTCTGATGAGAATTCCCACATATAGTTTTAGAAATACTGATCGTGGGATTGAAGTATTTGGTCCTGGAATACAATTTGGTTCAACATACCCAAATTTGGTCATGATACGAGGAAGAAATTATCGTTTCAATTGTCTTAATACAGATACAATATTACAACTAACCGATAAAACAGGACGAATTTTATTTGAAGCAGATTCAGAAAATTTATTTAAAGAAATTATTTTTAAATTTGGAGATAACTTTCCAAACGAAATTCAATACAAGGTAAAAAGTGCAAATCATAAAAATCAATACGGAAAAATATTAATTAGAGATTACAATAATGTAACTGGTAAAGTAATTACTTATGGTTATGCAAAAGAAGCAGTAGTATATGACAAAAAATATCAAGATCATGTAACTGATCAATTTGGAACTTATCAACTTGATTTAAATTCATATATTACAAATAGCAATCAAACTTATTTCGTAAACTTTGATTTATTGGCAAGTGGTGGATTTGATTCAGCAGTATTAAATCCAAATAATGAGTCTTATTCAGATATGTTAAACTTTAATTTTTATGCTAAAGCAGGATGCTTAAATATAAGTTGTTTATCTTCTGTATTTTATTTTATTTGCTCAAAAATGATAAATGTAAATTATCGTGAGATGCAAAGTAAAATAAACTCTTATTTTCAATTTTCGAGAAATTTCGATCCTATTACAGATGATCCAATTTACTGCTATCTTACAAATAAAATTCCATTTACAGATTTTAAAAACTATATTTTGCTTACATTGGTTATTGAATTACATGGGTTCTTAAATAAAGAAGAAAATGATACTGAAAAATTAAATTATGTTTTTGACAAACTGGCCGATAATATTCTAGACGATAATCATGTAAAATTTACATACGATTCGTTACCAGACATTGTATATTACGATAAAGAAAATAATGATAAAATTAGATATTACAACACATTTGAAAACTTATTTTTTATTTTGTCTGAAAGAATTCAAATGATGACGGATAAAACGACTAAAAAAGTTTGTGTATTAGAATCAATTTATAGTATGATTTACAAGTTTAGAACTGCGGTCTATATGCCAAGACTAGTATCATCTGAGCAATTTTTAAAGGATAATTTTGAGTTATTGATAAATACAGTAAAAGTACCTGAGCAAAAGTTTTACTTATTACTTGCATCCTCAAATGGTTGTTCAGTAGCACCATTTGGTAAATATGCAAAAGTACAAATTACTTCAGAATTATTATACAATGTTTTTAATCAAGTTTTACCTATTGAACCAGAGGTAACTCGTAACTTAGTTGATAAAACGATTTACATTAAATATGATAAAGATTCTAATTACGATTATTTTTGTTATGATGTGGTAGATTTTATAGATTTTGATTACGAATTATATACAATTAATGAAAAAAATAAGTCGGAAGAAAAAATTTTTGCGACAACAATTCAAGGGTTTGATGAATCACATGACTGTTGCGAATTAGAATCTGCTATTAAATCGTCTGAACAAGAAAAAAATAAAAATCTTGAAATTGTTGTAAATGAAACTGTCTTATTTGAAGCAGTATTATTTGATATTGATAAAAACAGAACTGAAACTCTTAGAATTACAAATCGAAATTATCCATCTAGAGTTACAGAATTAGAAGAAAATTTTTACATAGATGATTTTTTGGATAAACGAAAAAATAAAATGCAGATACCTGCGTTTATTTGTATACCAAATAAATATGCAACTACATTAAAAGAAGCAAATGGTATTACACTAAAACTTGATGGAGACAATCGTATAAACGAAACGACCCATATTCGTTATGATTTTGAGACACTCAAGATAATCAATAGTGAATATGAAAACGATGTGCTTGTCATTGAAACTGAATCATCACACGGATTTAATGTCGGTGATATAATAATAATAGAAAATGCTTCTAAGGATGGACATATCAATGGATCATTTGAAATTATAGGATTAACAGGCAACACTAAAATGATACTTGATTTTGATTTGCCAATTGGAGTAGAGTCGGCAGATATTAAAGGAAGTTATGCAGAAATTAAATCACTTAACACAACACGAATTTATACAGAAAATACTTCATTTCAAATAAACGACTTTATATTTTTTGAAGAAGCTGCAAACAGCATTCCGTATAGAATAATTAATATAAAACAAGATTACATAGGAAGATATTTAGTAGTTGAAGGAAATGTGCCACGAAATGTAAAATCATTTGTAAAAGTCGAATCAAAAAATACACGAACATTTGAGGAAGTAAGCTCCACATACAAAACATTGCAGTTTTCTTTAAATAAAAATCCTCAAATACTAAATTTAAGTGGTATTGATGTAGACTCGTATAAGATATTTATACCAAGTGTACCTGGTGAATTGTCAAAGCATCTTAATTCAAAGATCATATCAAGTCTAGTTATCAATAAAAAACAATTGCAATTAAGTGATACACCGACACTAGATGATAATATTACAGATAGTAATGTGAATCAAACTACATCAAGTGATGATCTAATGATTACTAATTTAGATTCATATGGGATGTCCAAGAAAATACCATTATATAACAAAGAAGAAATTGCTTATCATTATTCAAGGTCTTATTTAAAAAAGGAATATGATTTAAATGAATATACAGAGGTTTCACCAGAAGCAGACACATTTGATTGGAATAATGATGGTGTCGTTGGTACTGATGAACTTAAAATCTTAGAAAGATTTCTATTAACTGCACCTAGAACTGTAAAAGAATATAATACTAATCGTGGTGATTACCCAATGACATCAGTTTTACCCAATATTGTTACCGCAACTTATGCGTGTCAAGAAAATTGTTGTCACGATGACTTTACTGAATCTGAGGATTTTACAACAGAAGACGTTTACATTTACGATGCGTTTCAAACCTATATGGACTCCATTGGAATTGAAGAATCAGATTATGTAGAATTTAGATCATATTACGATTCACTTGTAAAACAAGGAATTGCAGAAGAATTGGAACAAGAAATTGTTTATATGCCAACCACTCCAACCGAGCGAAAGTTTTGTGGAGATTATACAAATAGTGGAAATATATCACCCGAGGATGCTCACATTTATTATGCACACCAATTGTATGCGGCCGCAAACTCCGGAGAACAACCAAGCACTGTTCAAGAATTTGCAACCTATTATGATACTTTGGTAGCAAGTGGTATAGTTCCTTCGTTACTTACTCCAATTGAAAAACTTCCTTCACTTGCTGATGAAACTACAATAACTGTATCAGAGGGTTCTCTTGACAAAAATTGTGAATTAATTACTGGGAAAGATTTGGCAATATACAACGAGTGGATAAGACAAGGTAAACCTACTGACATTGATGTCTTCAACGAAAACCGTTTAGAGGGTGTTCCACGTGCTTGTTTTTTACCAGCAGATGATGACGGATATAATCCAGGTGAATACGAAGATATAGGTCTTGGGTTTTCTGAGAAAAAAATTGAAAAAGTTTACACTGGAACAGAACATCTTTAAACTATAAAAAGAAATTTCCATTATACTTATATTTGGAGATTTTTATATTATGGATGATAAAGTAGCACAAGAAAATGTATTACCAAAAAATGTAAACGCCGTGTATTACCATTCTTTTATGAGTGGACTTGCAAATAGAATGAGAGCATGGGTCACTACTTCTGCTTTTGCGGAATATTTAGATGTTCCTTATATAATGAAATGGAGACCAGATGATGCGTGTGGAAAGAAAAATTTCCAAGATCTATTTGAAATACCTGATAATATGCAATATGAACAAGGTCGAAGATATAATCCAGACGCATCAACAATGTGGATAAAGAAAAATTATCCTAATAATAATTTTCACGGAAGATTTATTGAAGGCAATTACGACTTATCAAAAGAAGAATTTCAAGAAATCGTAAACAAACAAAAACGACACATTAAACCACTTCCACATATACAAAAAAAAATAAACGAATATTCAGAAAAATTATCAATGAAAAAGTGCGTTGGACTGCATATAAGACGAACTGATTTAAAAGAACAAGATAAAACTCCTGATTGGTGGTTTGATCGTGAAATTCAAAAAGAAATCGCAAATAATTCTGAAATAAAATTCTTTCTTGCAACTGACAACAAGTGGACAGAGGAAAAGTTTATGATGAAATATTCAGAGTATATGGTTAAAACAGAAAGAACATTTGACGAACATACTGATGGAGAAATATATCCAGGTGGTGATAGAAAAAGACACTCTCCTACGGAAGAAGGATTAATTGATATGTTGTTGTTAGGTGATTGTTTAAAAGTTTATGGTTGCCACGGAAGTAGTTTTGGTAGATTTGGTGCATGGTACGGAAGCAAAAAATTTATTATTAGGGATTTGACGGAGGATACAAATGAAAAAGTTTAAGAATTGTTTATTATCGTTGCCAAGAACCGGCTCAAATTGGGTACGTTATTGGTTTGAATATTTTTCAAATGAAAATACGAGTGAACGAAATGTTTTGGTGGAAATAAACCATTGGGGTGAGCATCGTACCGAAAAAACCAACGCAACTTTATATAAACGTCATAAATTAACACAAGAAGATATTGAAGGAAGAGATATTCAGAAGTTAGTTTGCGTATTACGAGATTATCGTGAATGCTTTGTTCGTCATTGCCGAGGAAGAACCTTTGATAAGAAGGTAAGCAGAATGAGTGATTTCACCGACAATCTGTATGTTTATGATGCGTTTGAAGGTGATAAGATGATTATGTATTACGAAGACTTTGTAAGTGATCCTGCGACATATATGAAGCAGTTCTTGGACTTCCTTGGAGTACGCAACGAATGGCATGACATTGACGTCAAAGAACATCGTGATATTTCAGTAAAATTATACGAAAATGGTGGTAGTGATAAAGTAGGTTCTAAAACACGTGGAGCTCCTTCATTGACCAAGGGCAAGGCTAATTTCAAATTTCATCAACAAGAATTAGATGATGATACAAAACTTAAATTAGAAAATTGGTTTTCAACAGAGCATTCTGAATTACACAACAAATATTTAAGTCGGTATAAATTATAATGAGTAAAATAAAGTATTATTTATACGGAGACAATCAGCACATACTAATGTTTTCGTATCCTTTATATTTAGAGCAACTAAATGAATTTTACGAAAAGGTAGATGATCCTATTAATGCTGATGTGGTATTTATCTCATACTCACAGGATATCGCATTTAAAAAATTTCCAGAATTTTTTCAATTTCAGAAAAGAACAAATGCAAAAATAATTTTATTGTGCGAAGAACCAATGTGGGATTTAAGTTGGAGTGGAAATATTTGTGAGAAAGAAGGAAAGACATATGCAACAAAGCACAATTCAAGAGCAAAAGTTCAAATACATCATTTAGGATACTTAGATACTGAAATTTTTGAATATAAAAAAATACCATATTTTCTTACTACATCTGATATATATTTTAAAAATTATTTGACATACATTGACAAAATAAAAAATACCGACATTACAAAAATTTGTATGGCAAAAAAATACGATGTCAGTGGAATTTACGCAAGAAGGTATGATATAACAGATAATGAATTTAATGTAGGTGATGATGTAAATAACAAGTGTTTACATTTTTTTAAGAATAAACTCGCGGACGATTTTAAAAATACTAATGAATTAACTTGTGATTTCTTTGGTGAAAACAATTCATCTTACGAAGGCTTGACTGATATTACGATTTACGATTCACTTGATTTTCATGCGGCTAAATTAGAATGGAGTTTTTTGAATACAAAATTTTTATTTTCAATTGAAAACACTTTGGCAAAATCATATGTAACTGAAAAAATATTTGATGCCGTTGCAAGTTTAAGTATACCAATTTATTGTTTACCTCCAACCGAGGATATAAAATTCAAAGGAATAAACTTATACGATTTACTTTCCAATGATTACGAAACATTGTGGGGTGAACTCGTAAAACAGATAAATGAATTAGACTTAGAACCTATTTTAAAAGAAAACTTAGAAATACTTGAGAATCATTATTTAAGTGATTATGAACTAAATATAAAAGAAGAAATCTCCAACAGAGTTGTGAAATTGAATGAAAATGTTGACCGAATTTTAAAAGAGGATTGACATGAAAGCAGAGCAAATCAGTTCCATTAAAATTTTAAAACAAAATAAATTTTACAGAATTGCTGATTTATTTTACAGAGATGGAAATAGATGGGAACATGACAGAAAAGAAATTCTTAAAAACCCGATTTACAAAAACACAATATTATACGATTATCTTAGTCAAAAAACAACAGAATCTGATTTTAATTTATTCAAAAAAATAGCATTAAGTCATGCAAATAAATACGAAACAAAACCTAAACCTGATGAACTTGTTTTTCATTTAAGACTTGGTGATGCTTTTGATAAAAATGGAAAAGATAGAATTAATAATAGAATAGATTGGTCACGATTGCAGTATAAAGTGTTTTTTAGAAGAAACCGAGAAATGCTTGAAAAACTAGATGAAGTTACTGTAGTGACTGCAATGCATTTTGGTCCTGACGAATTCACCGGAAATTATTATTTTTCGCAAGATTGTGTGGATGAAAGTATAAGTTTTTTAAATTACTTTTCACAGAGATTGAATAAATTTGGATGTAAAATAAAAATAATATCAAATGAAAACATCGATCAGGATATTTGCTATATAATGCAAGCAAAGCATTTTGTACCTGGAATGTCAAAGTTTTCAACATTGTTATCTGCGTGTATACAAGATAATGCAAAACTTTACAGAGAACCCATTGTAAAGTATATTTGATTATTATAAAAACTCTTTATCTTATATTTATATTACATGGGAGAATCATCAAAAATATTTGAAACAGACTGGAATATTGTCGTAAATTTGGGAATTAAATGCAATACTTTGGGAATATCACGTTCCGCAGAAGTTCGTTATTATTCAAGTCCTTTTGACAACATGGATACTGTTGAAGGACTTACAGAAACCGCAGACTTATTATCAAGTGGTTTTGAAAATTATTTTGATGACATAAATGAGTGGGAAATCAAAAATGAAATTGCCCCAAGAAGCACAGAAATTCGTAATAAAATTGTTTGGCATAAAAACACACCAAATGTTTACTACCCACACTTTGCCGATGTGTGGTTTAAAGAAAACATGACTAAAGAAGAATTACATAATTGGAAGACTGCGGATAAACTTGATATAACTCCAATATGGAAAGACGTAAAACGAGTATTTGGTAATCGTCAACAACGTTTAGTTTCTCAGTTAAAAAGTAAAAACAAAATATTGTTTTTTAGAGCAGATGAAAAAAGACAATTAAAACGGGTGCATTCAACTAATCAGGATGAACATTTAAATGAATTTATTACAAAACTTCAAACTGCATATCCTCAAACAGAAATTGGTTTGTTGTATTTGTATTGCAATAATGCAAAATTTGAAAGAAACTTAAGTTCTTCGGATTATGTTCATACTGAATTGATACCAACTGATATTAAGGAAGATGAGTATTCAATAACACGATTAAAAAAATTAAATGTGTTACCAAGAGATCAAATGCTTGCAACTGATTTTGATGTTGACTGTAATGATACGGAGTAAACACAATGATAATCGCACATTCTCAAAAATTTATATTCATTCCAATACAAAAAACAGGATCAACTTCTATTCGTGAAGTTCTTGCGGATAAATACAATTATGTTGGGGCATCATCCGATAATAGTTCTTTAATTTACAATCATACAAGTGCGTGTCGTTTAAAATTATATTTTGAAGAACAAAAACAATATCGTTTTTCAAATCAAGACTGGTGGAATTGGAAAGAATATTTTAAATTTACATTTGTACGAAATCCGTTTGCTAGATTAGTTTCTCAGTATAATTATTTTTGCAAAATAGGATCTAATCCAAATAAGGTTATAGATTCAAATGGAGATGATTTTACATATCCCACTGATTACTATAATGTATGTAAAGAGATTAACAAAAAAACTTTTAAGCAATTTGTGCAAAATAACCAAAATAATTTTGATGAACCGTATTCATGGTTCTGTTTAGAAGAATTTGACTTTATTGGTAAAACTGAAAATATGCAAACAGATTTTGATAAAGTAATTGAATGTATAAACAAAAACATCAAAGGAGTATCTATGGATACTATCATTATTCCACACTATAACAAATCATCAAAAAAACATTATTCTGATTACTATGATAATGAAACCAAAAAAATTGCTGAAGAATTCTACGGTGAAGACATCGAGAGATTCAATTACAGATTTGGAGAATAAACTATAAATTAAATCAGTAACATTATGGATAAACTGCCGAAATTTATATTAGACTTAAAAGCAAAATTAAAACCAAATCATAGGTTTTTATTTATCAATTATGATACAGAAAATACGAGTGGTTTATTTGACCAATCTACGCAGTTAAAATATTATATAAGAATTGCTTTTGTATTAAATTTAAAATTAATTACACCAAATACATTTTTAGATCCGTTGCATAACAATGGTAAGAAAATGCAATATAAATTTTCTGATTATTATGATATAAATTCAATAACCGTGGGTAAAGTGAATGTTGAACTAATCGAGAATACGGAGGTAATTAATCAAAATGAAATCTATGTAATGGACAGATTGACTTATGAACAACTTAATAATTTAACTAAAGAGTTTAATTTTGGAGTTGATATTGTAAATTTTAATTATCATGAAAAATACGAAGAATATGCAAAGCAATTAATTCACAAGAATGACATTCAAGGGTGTATTCATATCAGAAGAGGTGATAGATTAAAATCACCTTGTTTCGGTGCCAGTGGTTTAGAATGGGACTTGGCCACTCGTCCACAAAGTGTTCTTAAATTACTGAAGGAAACCGATGCACCATCAAATATCTATATTATGACTGATATGAAACCAACTGATCCAACTCTTTTAGAATATAAGAAAATTACAAAATACAATTTTATGTGTTTGTATGACTTTGATGATTTAAATAATATCAGAAAAGATAATAATTACATTGCATATACTATTGAGTTGGCAATTGCAAAATTTGCTAAATATAAGAAAACTAAAAAAGATGTCATTGTTTATTACAAGGAACACTAATATGATATTATCAGACAAATATAAATTTATATTTGTTCGTCCACAAAAGATTGGAGGAACATCATTAGAATCGGCAATTTCTCAATTAGACAAAGATTCATTTAAATACGAAAAAAAGGATAAACTCAAACTTGAAAATATCATAAATCACAATGTCGATCCGCATCATCTTTCGGGTGATGATATTAAAAAATTAATTAATAACGAAAAGTATAATTCTTATTTTAAATTTTCTTTTACACGAAATCCCTGGCCAAGAATGGTTTCTTTATATGAATATTTTATTAATCGACCAAATCAATCTTCGGATATAAAAAATACAACATTTAAAAATTTTTTGATACAAGGAAATTCAACTTGGTGGTATGGTGCATTTAATAATCATGTAGATTTTATTGGAAAGGTTGACTTTATCGGAAAAATAGAAAATTTACAAAACGATTTTGATTATATTTGTGAAAAAATTGTTGCACCTAAAATAAAAATTCCACACGAAAATATCACAAAACACAAACACTACACCGAATACTATGATGACGAAAGGAAACAAATCGTTGCGAAAAAATTTGCAAAAGACATTGAGTATTTTGGATATAAATTCGGAGAATAACTAAACGGAAATATAATATGAGCAAAGAAAAAATTGGAATAGTAACTGCGTGTATGAATCGTGAAAATATGCTTAATGTATCTCTACAATCATGGTTGAACTTTGAAGAAATTAGTGAAATAATAATTGTTGATTGGTCATCAAAAAATAGTTTAAAAAAGTTGGAAACAATTGATGAAAGAATAAAAGTAATTCGTGTTGAAGAAAAAGAATATTTTAATATAGGAAAAGCATTTAACATTGGATTTAAAAACGCAACTGCCGAAAAAATATTGAAAATGGATGTTGATTATATTTTAAATCCGTACTTTAACTTATTTAAGTCAGATGTAAAACTTACAAAAAATACCTTTATCACCGGAAATTGGGAAGATCAAGTAAAAGATAATAAAATGGGATTTATGGTTTATTTGAATGGGTTCATTTATTTACACAGAGAAAATTTCTTAAAATGTGAGTATTCGGGATGGGATAATTATGGATGGGACGATGATGACTTGTATAATTGTCTACAGAATAATAATCTTAAACGTGTAAAATTGTATGATATAACAAACACTTTGTTCATTTATCACAATCCGCATGATGATGCAACGAGAACTGAAAATTACAAAAGCAACGAACTTATGGAAAACCAAAATAAATTTCAAAACAAACCAAGAAATTAACATGGTTAAGTTGTCGTGTGGAAATAATAGGAATATCTGTATCAAAAAATTATGCAAAGGAATTGTCATTTTGTATAGATAAAAATTGTAAGCATTTTACAAAATGGTTTATTGTCACACAGAAAGATGACACAGAAACTATTAAGTTGGTAGAATCAAAGAAAAAAGAAAATATAAAAATAATATATTATCCACTTGTACCGGGTTTAGATGATACAACAAATCCTTTATTGGACGAAGATAATGAATTTGCCGTGCAACAAGTAAATTCTAAATCTGATACACCAATCAAGTCGGAAATTAAATTTGATAAAGGTGGTGCTATACGATATGTACAAAAATATTTAATAAAAGATGGTATTCAGAATACGTGTATTTTAATATTAGATTCGGATATTATACTACCCAACAATCTAAAAAGAAACATTAATTATGATTCTTTAAAAGAAAATGTTTGTTATGGTGCTAAACGTAACGATTTTCTTTTTTCAAGTGATTTATTAAAAAATAAAAACTATAAAAAATACCATGCAACAAATCTTGCTGGTTACTTTCAATTATATAAAGCAGATAAATCTAAATTATATAAAAGATCATATGATTGTAGTTTTGTGGATTATGAATTTTTGGAAAACTTTGATGATACAGAAATTTTAAAAGTGGAAGTAAAACATCTTGGATTGCCCGGAGTAAATTGGGAAGGAAAAAAACGTGACTCGTTTATAGATGACACAATACACGATGATTTTGTTAAAAGTGCAAAAGATTATGATGTAAATGTCAAAAATAAAAGCAACGAGCAAATCAAGGAAACGATACGAAAAAGAATTGTATCTGACACTATTGAAAATTCATCAAGAAAGTATCAATTTCCAAATTTGATTATACCGGGATTTAAAAAATGTGGAAGTTATTCTTTAAAACAAACTTTAAGTAATCATAATAACATTATGTTTCCTCATTCATTTACGACTGAACTAAATTATTGCGTAAATGAAAAATATTATTTATCCAATTGGCACAATACGCATATGTGGTATTTAAAACATTTTCAAAGAGATGGTACAATTTGGTGCGATCATTCACATGACTTATTAAACAGGGGAAGCAGAATTTCAATTGATAGATTGCGTACCACTTGCATAAGCAAAAAATTTAAATACGCAAAAGATGTAAAATTTATAGTAATGATAAGAAATCCAATTGATCGTGCATATGCAGAATATAAACACGGTATTTCAGAATTTCCCGCATCTTATACATGGGACTGGGAGAAACCTGGAAAGTCGTTTGAAGAAAATATCAACGCAGAATTAGATTTAATTAAAGGCGATGATAATTTTATTTGGAACGATAAAATGAAAGGTAGATTAATAATTAACGGAATATACGAACCTTTGTTAAAAAAACTAATACAAGAGTTAGAACTTACAAGTGACACATTACTTGTCGTGTCTTTGGAAAATTTAGTAAAAAATACAAATAAAGTTATGAATAAAATTTTTGATTTTTTGGAAGCAGAACATCAAGAAGTTTGTATTGAGAAGGAACATAATTATAGTGAGACTATAAATATAGAAAATTCAACGTACGAAAAACTTGAACATTTTTACCTAAATTATAAAAAATCTTTAGAGAATTTATTAGAAAATAATTATGGAAATATTTATAGATGGTGGTAACCTCAAATAAACAAAAAACCTATGTAATTAACTATATATAATCATGGCAGATAAACGAAATATACTTGTATGTGGTGGTGGTGGATTCATTGCCGGGCATTTAGCAAAAGACCTTAAAGAGCAAGGTCATAATGTACGTGTGGTTGATAAAAAACCGTTAGAGCAGTGGTATCAACCAGTCGAAGGAACGGAGCAACTTGTTCTTGACCTTGAATTGCGTGAAAACTGCATGAAAGCAGCTGAAGGCATGGACATGGTATATAATCTTGCTTGCAACATGGGTGGAATGGGTTTCATTGAAAACAACCACGCACTATGTATGCTCAGTGTTCTTATTAACGTACATATGCTGGTAGCAGCCAAAGAGCATGGTATCAAAGACTTTCTTTATAGTAGTAGTGCTTGTGCA
>MDTC01157247.1_pt1 | contig 16269 bp, 14 predicted proteins | sample 811181 | NCBI WGS metagenome assembly MDTC01 (sample SAMN05326644, study PRJNA326480) | marine metagenome | isolation source: seawater | place: Pacific Ocean: North | collected 2011
AGACTCTCCATTATTGTCCTTCATGCTAACTAGAATTATGCATGAAGCAGGATTACCCAATGGTGTCATAAACTTGGTTCATGGGAAAGGAAGTGGTGCAGGACAACATCTTGTTGATGCAGTGGATGAGGGTCTAGTCAACAAAATAAGTTTCACAGGCTCTACTTCTGTTGGTAAAATGATTGGTGAAGTATGTGGAAGAAATTTAGTGTCTGCAAGTTTGGAACTAGGGGGGAAGAATCCGCTAGTTATAATGCCAAGTGCAAATATGGAAAATGCAGTTGAAGGAGCGTATTGGGCTGGTTTTGGAACTGCGGGACAACGATGTACGAGCCTTGGAAACTTAATAATTCATGAAGATATTTATGATGAGTTCATTGACAAATTAATGGACAAAGTTAGATCTACTGTAATAGGTGATTCAATGGTTCATGATAATGTACTATATGGACCGATGTTATCTCAGAGATATGCGGATGATTTCATTAGAGATCTAGAATTGTGTGAGAAAAGCAGTGCTAGGAAGCTCTGGGGTAATGGAAGAATTACATCTAAAAATAAACCTGAAAACTTCCTTGGTAACCCTGAAGATGGAGTTTATATGTGGCCCCATGTCTATGCTGATGTTACAGAAGACATGGAATGTTTTCATGAAGAAATATTCGGACCAGCTATTACTATAGTAAAAGCCAAAAATTTTGAACATGCATTGTATCTTGCGAATGCTTCACCCTATGGTCTTTCAAGTGCAATATACACTAATGACCGACTGGAGGCATACCGTTACAAAACTGGAATCAAAGCGGGAATGACTGGAATTAACAATTCTACAACAGGTGCTGAAGCACATCTTCCATTTGGAGGAGTCAAAGGAAGTGGAAATGGGACTAGAGAATCTGGAATCTGGGTCATCGAGGCATACTCATATTGGCATGCTGTTAACGATGAGCTGTCAGGTAAATTACAACTAGCCCAAATGGACGTAGAAGAAATTGAACTTGAAGAAAAGAAAGTAGATTATTCTTCATTGGCCTAAAGCATCATCTCTCCACATTGTGGACAAGGCAAAGTAGGCAACCAAACACCTGGCATAAATCCACATTTAGTGCATATTGAAGAGGTGACATCATCGAAAACATCCATCTTTATCAGGCTTCTGACATATTAAGATATAATTAAACTTATGAAAAACAGATATGCTAGAAAGCAATCACTTATTGGTCGTCTGTGATTCGCAACGTATAGAGTAACAGTGAGTGACGATGGCAGGGGCAATGAAACTACCAATGAAGAAAGGTTTCGCAGCCACCGATAGAGTAGATAGGTGGTGGACTGGGCCTTCTGCAATGGCACTGTACCTTGGATTTATGGTGGCTTACTCGACTTGGAGAGGGTTTATGGAAGCAGATTTCTGGATCTTTTCAGATTTTGGTGCCAGTGCAGGATATCCAACAATGGCAATAGAATCGGCAAATTCACATGTTTTAAGCCCTTTATTTAGTCCGTTAATAGTGCCTGGAGAAAATTCATGGGTTCCAACACAGTTTCAATGGATGAGTCCGGCAATGTTTATTCTCATATTTCCCGCTGGATTCCGAGGAACCTGCTATTATTATCGTAAAGCATACTACCGCGCATTTATGCAACAACCAACTGGTTGTGCAGTTTCCAAACCATGGAATGAATATTCAGGTGAAACTGGACTTTTAGTAGTACAAAATCTTCATCGTTATTTTATGTACATTGCATTGGCATATTTACCAATATTATCATATGATGTGTGGCTATCAATGAATTTTCATCTGGACGATGTGCATAAATATGGCATAAGTGTGGGTACGTTGATTCTTCTAATTAATGTCATCATGTTGACCGGTTATACATTTGGTTGCCATGCATTCAGACATGTAGTTGGAGGTGCTTCAGATAATTGGACTGGAACACCGATGAATAAAATGAAATATAAACTTTGGAAAATGAGTACGATGTTTAATGAGCACCATAAAGAATGGGCGCTTTACTCACTATTCTGGGTTATGTTTACTGATTTCTACATATATGCGTGTACTGATCCGTTCTTTGGATGGAACGATATTGTTCTGATTGGAGGGATATAATATTTCAGAGAATGTAATAACACACGAACATGATGTGGTCATAATTGGAGCAGGTGGTGCTGGCCTAAGAGCTGCAATTGAAGCTAGTAAGAGTGGTGCGAGTGTTGCTATGATATGTAAATCGATGCTAGGAAAGGCACACACTGTAATGGCAGAAGGAGGAGCAGCAGCGGCTCTGGGTAACAAAGATCCACGTGATAATTGGGAAATTCATTTCCGAGATACAATGAAAGGAGGAAAATATCTAGGTGATTGGCGAATGGCTAAAATTCATGCTCAGCAGGCACCAGATAGAATACGTGAATTAGAAACCTGGGGTGCTGTTTTCGATAGAACTTCTAAAGGGTTAACCAATCAACGTAACTTTGGTGGACACACATACCCAAGATTGGCACACATAGGAGATGCTACTGGACTTGAATTAATTAGAACATTACAAGAAAAAGGAGTTCATATGGGGATGGATGTGTATATGGAATACACAGTACGTAAATTGTTCAAAACGGATGGCAAAATATCAGGATGCTTTGCATATGATAGGAATGATGGTTCTTTACATGTTTTCAAAGCTAAAACAATAGTATTAGCAACAGGAGGAATTACACGTTGTTGGGCAGTTTGTTCAGGATCATGGGAATACACGGGGGAAGGTCATGCTCTAGCATATTGGGCAGGTGCAGAGATAGGAGATATGGAATTTGTACAATTCCATCCAACTGGAATGATATGGCCTCCTTCTGTGAAGGGAATTCTAGTGACAGAAGGAGTCAGAGGAGAGGGGGGCATATTAACAAATTCAGAGGGAAATAGGTTCATGTTTGATTATGTACCTGATATGTATAAAGATGAGTTTGCCGATACTGAAACTGAAGCAAAAGAATGGGTTTCTGAAATTGTAAAAGGGAAATTAGCAACAGTACGTCGACCTCCCGAGTTACTAACACGAGATGTAGTTGCTAAGGCTATTAATTCGGAGAAAGACGCAGGTAGGGCGAGTATACATGGAGGAGCATATCTAGATATATCTTGGAGAGATGAAGAAGAAGTAAAAAAGAAATTACCCGGGATGTATCATCAATTCAAAGAATTGGCTGCTGTTGATATAACCAAAGAAAGGATGGAGGTAGGGCCAACTGCTCACTATGTCATGGGAGGCGTAAAGGTAAATTACGAAACTCAAGAATCTACAATTCCTAGGTTGTTTGCCGCAGGAGAAGTTGCAACCGGGTTACATGGTGCTAATCGTCTAGGAGGCAATTCACTATCTGATTTAATTGTGTTTGGAAAAATTGCTGGAGAGAAGGCGGCGGAAGCGGCTGCTAAAATAAACCAATTTTTACCAATAGATAAAGAAGAAATAAATGATGTCGTCAAAGAAACTTTAGCACCCCTAAATCGGAAAGAAGGAGAAAATCCTGCTAAAGTAGTAGAAGACTTACGAGAAATGATGCAGGAGAAAGTTGGGATAATTCGCACTGGTATTCTTCTAAAAGAAGCTTTAGAGGATCTAAATGAGATTGAAAAACGTTCAAAAAATACTTTTTCTGGAAATAGTAAAATATACAACCCAGGATGGCATCAAGCATTAGAAATTAGTGCTATGGTAGACGTAAGTAGAATGTGTACATTAGCAGCATTACATAGAGAAGAGTCTAGAGGAGGGCATACAAGAGATGATTTTCCTAATCCAGATTATAAATACTGGGGTAAAATAAATAGCGTTATTACAAAGGGTGAAACAGTAGAGGGTGATTTAATCATGAATATTGAACATAGAAGTTATCCTCCAATTGATAACAAATTGAAGGCACTTTTAGATTTAAAAGATTTACATGAGGAGGAATAACATTGGCGGAAGATATTACATTCAGAGTTTTTCGAGGTGAGCCAGACGCTGATGGAGATCCATTTGGTGAAATGGTCGATTATACAGTTGAAATGGATGAAGGCATGGTAGTTCTAGATGTAATTCATCGTATACAAGCAGAACATGCTCCCGACCTATCATGCAGATGGAATTGTAAAGCAGGAAAATGTGGCTCTTGTTCTGCTGAAGTAAATGGGAAATCGCGACTAATGTGCATGACAAGAATGGAAGAAGTAATGGAAGAAACACCTGAAGGAGAACCAGTATTGGTCAAGCCAATGCAATCATTTCCTCTTACAAAAGATCTCGTGACTGATACATCTTGGGCATATGAGATGAATAAAAAAATGGTTCCAGTAAATGGTCCAGAAGAGTTAGACTGGGAATTCAGTCAAAATGAGGCAAACAGAATTCAAGAATTTAGAGGTTGTATAGAATGTATGCTATGTGTGAATACCTGTCACGTCCTCAGAGAACATCAAAAATTTGATGAATTTGCGGGACCAAGATTTTTTGTACGTTTAGCAGGATTAGAAATGCACCCTCTAGATGTAGAAAATAGAATTCCTGAAATTAAAGATGATTTCGGTATAGGTTATTGTAATATCACTAAATGTTGTACAGAAGTATGCCCGGCTGGAATAAACATTACTGATAACGCAATAATTCCTCTGAAAGAAAGAGTAGTTACAGAATACTACGACCCTATAGCGATGATAGGGAGAAAACTGGGACTAAGGTAGTTAATTGATAATACCCTCTCCGAGTTTACCCGGAGAGGTTTTGTGTAATTCCGCGAAAAAATGGATTATTCATAAACGAATAATTCCATTTTTACTTACATTTGCCTTCTTGATTTTGTCTGGTAACCATGCGGGTCCATTCGCTGGTTTAGCAACAACTTCAGTCCAGCCTTTGAAGCTGTGAACACGGTTTGTCCCACGCTCACGCAACTGGATGTCGGTATGACCACGTGTAGCTGCTTTCAAAGCCGCTCCTCGTGGTTGTTTGCTCACGAACACTTGAGCAGTGTCCTTTCCATTCTCCATCAGTACGAAGTATTTTTTGTCTGACATAAAGCAATCCTCCGCTACTTCGCCTGTCAAAAGAGGATATGAAGGTATGGGATAAAAAACGCCTTACTGCGCCACTATGGGGGTATTTCAAGAAAAACCAAGTCTCAAAAATTAAAATCACATTTCGGCGCAAGCGAGGGTTTTTGTGTTCAAAACACCCGGTATTGCACGTATTGATTCAACTACTAATCGTGCTATATCGGCCATATTATCTGCTTCTAATTTGACAATCAAATCATGATCTCCAAATAGAAGATTTGCATCAGTAACAAATGATAACGATGAAGCGGCATTAAACACCTCAACTTCAGAACCTGGTTCGACATTCACTAGTACGTATCCTACTGACATGAAGTGGCGTGGAGGCCTCCACGAATGAAATGTTCCCTAAAAACTCCAGAATGGAGAGAAGAAGCATACATATCACATGGCCTCTTCTGAGTTAAATATGGCAGAGGTCATAATAGTTCGAGAATGTAAATATGGGCAGGTTAGGGTCTGTTTTGGAAATGTTACTCGAGTAGAAGGCGATGTTATGGTATTACCTGCAAATAATAGGTTGGCTGGCAGAGAAGGCTTAGATGAAACAATGCAACTTGCTGCAGGACCAGAACTAAGAGAAGCTTGTACGGCAATTGCCAAAGAAAAAAGAAAAACAAATTCTCAACCTTGTGGTGTTGGAGAAGCAGTAACAACTTCTGCATATAATCTACCTGCTGAACATCTAATACATGTGGTAGGACCAGATTGTAGAAGACCTACTCAAGATCAATATCGGAGAGAATTATTAAAAAAATCATACGAAGCAATGTTCTCTGAAATTGACAAATTAAAGCCTCGCAAGACCTTAGTCTTGCCCCCACTAGGAATGGATGTTTTCTCATATCCACATAGAGAAGGAGCAAGAATGACAATGGAAATTGTTCTTGCGTGGATGGATGAAGGAGAAGATCCTGGAGTCGATATGGTATTAATAGTAACAAACGAACAGAGTTTTCTGAAAAATATGAAAACAGTTTATCGAGAAAGCGAGGATCAATTTCCAGGTGTTGATAGAACAAGAGAATATAGGAAAGGAAAATTCCAATAATCTTTCAAAACGTAAAATACCTAAAACATCAAAAATAGCGCCTAATCGAGAAATTCAATCGATGTCGTCAAGAACCTTGAGATTACGATAGGGTCATGGGAATAGGGGGCGCATACGAGCGCGAATTACGTTCTGTGCTTGCTGGTGAAGAAAAAGGAGTACGGGCAATTACAAAATCATGTAGTGAAACTGAACGGGCTCAGGCAATGCAAATTTGTAAACGACCGTTTCTTGTTGTTAGAGCTCCAGGAAGTGGTTCCGAGGGAACTGGAGATTTACTGCTATTAAGAGGGGATATTTGTTTTCCTATTGAAGTCAAATCATCGAAAAAAAAGAAATTATACCTGTCAGGAAGAACTGTTCTGCAATATCAGGCTCTAGAAGAAATAGGACACAAGTGTTCAATACAACCATTCTACGCTTATAGATTAAAAGGAGTCAGAGGAGACAGTTGGAGAATATTTAGAGTGAAGGTTGAGGACTTAACGGGTAAATCAAGGGTACTGGCAAGGAGAGTTCCAGAACTCCCATTAACAAGAAATGGAACACCATATTTAGACTGGGATAAGGGACTACCTTTACACAAATTCTTATCTTTTATAGCAAAATCCGATGGCGCGAAGAATATAGAATCAAGTATTCCAACTAAGAAGATATATTCGGAGATAATGGAGTCAGTAATTAATCAATACGATTCATCATCGCCTGAGAGAGCCGCATCAAGTCTATCGAATTCTTGATGAAGATTTTTGATTTCTTGAGAAATGCTCTTTAATCTTGCTTGATTTAATAATCGAAGGATACTATCTCTGCCTCTCCTTATGGAATCAAGTTGACGAGATTGGCTCTTGTTATCCTCAGAGTCGTTGACATCCATGTTAGTTCTGACAGACATCTCTTTCTTCTTATTTGTGTAAGAAAGAACACAAGTTGAAGAAGAAGAATGCAGTCAGAAAGACATGCAAGGTGAGGAGAGCTCAATGATGAGACATCTTTTGCCGATGCTCTCAATATATCTTTTCTATATGCTAGGACTACCAATTTGGGGTGTTATAGTCATGGTAACTTGGTATTCAATCATTGTTTATTTAGAAGAAAATGGAAACTTAGATGATTGGAATGCAACAAGAATGCTAGGATTTGTATTAATGATTAGAACGAATAAAGGGCGTATATTTCTTGATAAGGTATCAAAATATAAAAAACTCTGGAGAGGTTTCGGAGAGTTCTCGATATGGTTATGCTTTCTAGTAATGTTTGGAGTGATGTTATTACTAATATCTAGTGCATTACTGACTGCATTATCTCCTCCTGAAGAGGCAATACCTGCAAAGGATCTATTATTAATTCCAGGAGTTACTTCTTTCGTCCCTTTACAGTGGCCAGTAATCGCATTAGTAATAGCAATAGTAATCCATGAATACGGGCATGCAATACAAGCTAGAGTACATGGAATGAGGGCTAGGAGTTTTGGATTACTTCTACTAGGCCCACTTCCTATGGGCGCCTTCTTTGAACCGGAGATTCAAGAAATGGTAAGAGCACCAAGAAGAGAAAGACTGCGAATATATGCTGCTGCACCATCGATAAATATAGTTGCTACATACTTTATACTAATATTGCTTTCAGCGACAGCATCGGGTTTCGTGGCTTCAGAACCAGGTATGCATGCTAAGGGGATAGTAGTAGGTAGTGGAGCAGAAGAAGCAGGATTGGAACCATATGAGATTATTACACATATTGATGGAGTATGGGTTACTGATTACAACTCATTCGGAGAAATAATGGATGAAAGATCAGATGGTGATGTAATAAAATTATCAGTTCTATCTCGAGAAAATGATTCTGGAGAGAGAGATGCAAGAAGAATCTCCGTTACATTGACAAATCAATTAGATTATTATTTGGAACAAGGAATTCCAAGTTATTTTCAGAACAATTGTGAAGAAAATGAAGATTGTATGGAAAAATATACAAATTTCTTGAAAGAAAATGGAATAGAAGATGGCAATGCTTTTCTTGGAGTAAGCGGTTTTTCCTCAGGTACTGGTGGCGTTGATGGTTACAAGTTATCATCTACCGAGGATTTATCTCCTTTCTGGAGAACTATACTTTTTGTATTTAAGCCGCTAGAAATGATGGGGACACCAATACAATTAGATGGCCACACAATGCCACTAGATGAAAGAAATCTACTAGAAGCAGGAGATGGATTAATTGCATCTACTATAGGGACAAAAGGGCTGCTAGCTGTTTTTGATTTCTTATTTTGGCTTGCTTGGATTAATTTTATACTTGGCTTTGCTAACTTAATACCGATGGTACCATTCGATGGAGGTCATATAACTAGAGATACTACACACTCAATCATAAGATATGTAGCCAGAGGAATGAATCCTCTTAAGGTAGAATCATTAGCAAATAGAATTAGTAGTTACAGCAGTATTATCATTCTAATTATTGTCTTGTTCCCAATATTAATAGCGAATGCACTGAATTAATTTTATTCCTCTTCTTCATCTTTTGAGGAAGAAAAAATATCAAAAAGCATAGGTAAGATTACTACTGCTGCTATCAATGTCACCAGATTGCTCCAAGTCTGAGGAGAAACAAAATCAGAGGTTCCAGAAAAAAATAGTTTGATTGCGCCGACCCATGGAATCTCAGATGATGCTACGCCAACAACCCATGCATCTCGAACCGCAGTTACTGGTTGGCCATTCTCATCTTTCAAACCTCGACTACGGATATAATCATCATCTGCATCAGAATTAGTAGCACGGAGTTGGTCAATGGTACAACCATTTGTCACCCTATTATCTCCTGTTGTTAAGTAACCCTCATGTTTTGGCACCCAACGATCGATAGTTAAGTTACCATGAGGTGCACATGAGTAATCGACAGTTAGTGAAATCTCCTCGACATTAACTAATTTACTTCCAGGAACATCCCAAGTTAAAATACAAATATTTTCGATCTCATCAAATACTCCTTCTGAACATCCATTATCAATTGGACTTGCTGTATGATTTGCTATGGCCTTAAGCAATGCCCTATGAATAACTGGAGTATCACTGCCTCCATTCTTCTGATAAATTATTACATCTCCGTACATCCCATGTTTTTCATATCCATAATTTTCATTATCTTCATCAGAAGCTTCTACGAATGTAATAATATTGACCCTATCTGTATTCATGACTAAAATTAAATCTCCCGGATCGATAGCGCCTAATGAGCCTTCATCAGTGTGCTTCATTGAACCAGATTCAACGACAACCATAGGAGGGAACATGCCAGTTGCTAACCACATAGAGCCAAGTAATAAAAATACTAAACCAATAGCAAGAAGAGCTTCTCGAAAATATAATTTGATGTCATCGGACAACACTAATCCTCCTTAGGTTCGAACGGTCTAGTTGAATATAATAAAACTGAGAGGAAGATTATCAAAAGAATGCTGACGGGATCAAGGTGGGTTGCCTGATGGTAATAGGATGCTGAGCCGCTAATCTTTTCGGTCAGATCAATAGTATATTCTCTTGATCCGGATTTTGTTGCTAAACCAAAAATAGTATTCCATACTAAAGTTATCAGAGAGCCTAGGATTGCCACGATTATTAAACGGTGAAAGAATAACTCTCTAAGAATATGTAAACCAGGGAGCTTCTGGGAAATAATAGAATTTGTGTTATTCCACCAAGAATTGTCAATATTAGGAGAATCTAGGTCTCTAGTAGGTATTGATGATTCAACTGAGAGATTCTTTCCTACTGGTATTTGATGCATTTCAAGAAGACCGCGCATCTGGCTCATATACTTAGAACCAAGAAGGATTGAGGCATCTTCACCTTCTTTCCTACGTCTCAATACTTCAGCTCTTGAATCAAGTAATAATATATCATCAAGTAATTGTTTTTGTTCTAGGTAATAGAAAAATTCAGGAGCGACATAAAAGGTACCTATGCCTCCAATTACCATACCAAACCAAGTTAAAGTGACCAAATCTTCTTTTGAGGGATCTGTTGCTCCTGATAAACCAAAAAGGAATACAATACCCCAGACTAATAAAGCAATAGAAAGAATAGAAACGTTAGTGATTATTTGGAAATGATGGTCACTCTGACTTCGCCACCAGCGACCGAAAAAACCCAACTGTTTCTCGTCTCGACGTGCCATTATATCAATCACGGGCAAGGCTTCGCGGCTTAGTGCCTTGCGCTAACAAGTTCAGATAAATAGTAATAAAAATACCAATTAATTGATGTGCTATACTCTAAACTGAGATACATGAGAAGTCAATGGTGGACAATTCTAATTGTATTGAATTTTATTCTTTCAGGGTGTATTGGTGAATCAATTCCAGATTTAGATAATGATGGAATAGAAGATAGTGAAGATTTTGACAGAGATGGAGATGGATGGGAAAATCTACTCGAAATTGAGTGTGGCACTGATCCAGATAGAGGAGAAGATATTCCTGGTGACTTGGATAATGATACTATTTGTGACAATCTCGATATAGATATAGATGGAGATGGTTGGAATCTGGAATTGGAAGAAGAGTGTCAAACAACAGATTGGGATGGGGTAGCACCGAGTGACATCGATGAGGATGGTATTTGCGACTATTTAGATTCTGATATAGATGGAGATGGACTACCGAATGACTGGGAAATAGAAAGAAATTTTGATCCATTAGATTCTAGTTCTACTATGATTTGCCATGGTTTCTCAGAATATTGTTTAAGGAGTTATGATGATTTCACTTTCCCAGAAACTCATAATGCCTACTCTGCTGCAGAAGATGGTGTGCTGATTCGTGCAAACCATTATACTGGTCTTCAAGCACAATGGGATGGAGGAATTAGAGCATTTATGGTAGATACACATCATGCTGATACTGGAGAGGAAAAGAAACCGGAAGATGTTAGGTTCTGTCATGGAACAGGACAATTCTTTCATCCATGTCTATACTCTGAAATTGATGCCTTTGAATGGTTAATTTTACTAAATTCGTTAATGAATACAACGAACGAAGAATGTTCATTATCTTGCGGAGATGTGGTTACTCTTCTAATAGAAAATAAGGTGCCAGCAGCACATTTAGAATTCCTCTTTAATGAGACTGGCATGTATGAAAGAATATATTTGCATAATTTAGGAGACGAATGGCCAGATATTGGAGACTTGATTCTTACTGGGAAGGATCTAGTAGTTTTTTGGGAACAACCAGGAAATGAGAGTTACCCTTGGCTGCATGATTTTGGGGTTTTCGGTTGGACTACAAACTATGCAGAAGATAATCCTGAAGATATGGAATGTACAGTGCATAGAGGTGATGGAACACAGCCTGTTTGGCATTTAAATAATTGGCTAACTAGTCAATTTGGACTTTCCGACCCTTTCAGATCAAGTGAAGTAAATGACTATGATTTTCTTCTAAATAGAACAATTGAGTGCTGGGAAATAATGGATAATAGACCTACCTTCGTAGCAGTGGATTACTGGGAAGACGGAGAAGTAACTAATGTTACAATTACGCTAAACAAAATGGATAATTGGGATGATATTGTGCCACCACACCCCTAATTCTCTTCTAAAGAAGTTGATTTTCCGTACGTTGGGTTTTCTTAATAGAACCCTTTCGAGAAGAACATGGGTAGAACTGCAATTGAGAAATTGCATCCAGAAGTTCGTAAACTGATTACTAAATTAGAATGGGAACTGACACCCATTCAAAAAGAATCTACACTTGATTTATGTGATGGAAAACACAGATTATTGGTTGCCCCAACTGGTAGTGGAAAAACGGAAGCAGCCATATTACCAGTAGTTTCTAGAGCTCTTGAAGAAGAATGGGAAGGCTTGTCAATACTATACATAACTCCACTTAGAGCATTAAATCGAGATATTGATAGAAGGCTATCAAGAATGTTGGAACCTTTAGGGTTAACAGTCGGTTTAAGACACGGAGACACCACACAGAAAGAAAGAACTAAACAATCAAAGAAACCTCCAAATCTTCTAGTAACTACTCCCGAAACAACACAAATAATGATGCTCGGAAGTAGATTAAGAAAGCATCTCTCGAAAGTGAAAGTAGTTATTATTGACGAAATTCATGATCTAGCAGGAAGCGAGAGGGGGGCACAACTAATGGTTGGTTTAGAAAGAATTGAGGATATTAATAATAACTCCTTCCAAAGAATTGGACTATCGGCTACTGTAGGAAATCCAAAAGAAGTTGCGAATTATATGTCTAAAGATGCAGAACCAATTATTGGACCATCTCCAAGATTTACAGAAGTTATTGTACACAAAGAGGTGCCTTCCGCAGAAGATAAAATTCTCTCTGTGCAATGGTCGGTTTCTCCTAATTCAATAGCTGCATTTCGAAGGTTAGCAAATTCATTAATAGAAGACTCACCGTCTCTTATATTTGTAAATTCAAGATCTGCTGCTGAAACAGTAGCACAACGTTTGAGCGCAATTGTTCCTGAAATAAAGGTAGGGGTACATCATGGAAGCCTTGCGGCTGAAACAAGAAAAAATATAGAAGACCAACTGAGAAAAGGTGAATTGAATGGAATTATCTGTACAAGCAGTTTAGAATTGGGGATTGATATTGGTTCGATAAAAAAGGTCCATCAATTACAATCACCAAGAGCTGTAGACAGATTATTACAACGAATGGGGAGAGCCGAACACTATCTTGGAGGAACTGGAAGAGGAGAAATTCTAGCTTGGGAACTAGATGAGATCTCGGAATGTGCAGTGATCGCGAGAAAGGCAATGTCTTCTGAACTTGAAGGGATTGAATGGCAGACAGATCCCGGTGTTGTCGCTGCTAATCAATTTATTCAATTAGGAATAGAAAGAGGAATTGTACCACTTGAAAAAGCAAACGAGATAATAGAAAATTGTTCTATATTTAGAGAATGGGATTACAAATCAAGCATAGGGATTCTGAGAATCCTAAATGATCGTTGGTTAATAAGACTCGTGGAAGAACCTGAAGAATCAGATGTAACAACATGGCCAGCTAAACTTTGGGAAGAGTTAGCCTCAAGAAGTGAACAAGAGATTCCAGAGAAAAGACCACCATGGGACGAAGAACAGAAGGAATCTGACAAATTAAGGTGGAAAAGAGAGATGTTGAAGGTTCTCCCTGAGTCTCTGAAAAAAGGTTGGTATTCTCCATCTGGAAAGGCCGCAAAATCAAGAACAGAACACATTTCTATGATTCCAGATGAGATATCATATAGAGTTAGGGATGTAGTAACTAGAGCAATTCTAGGTTCAGTTGATGAAGCATTTGTTCTTTCTCTGAATAGTGATGCAAGTGACGATTCTCTAGGCAGAGCGAGAAGATTTGTTATGGCAGGTAGAACATGGCAGATTGTTGATGCGGATCCAGAACAAGAAGAATTATTGGTGTCTCCTGTTAAAGAAACTGGAGAAGCCCCAGTTTGGGCAGGAGAATTGCCCCCTGTTCCAAAAGAGGTGGCTAAAGAAGTTGGAAAACTAAGAAGATGTGTGGCGATTACTCTAGGGGCAATAGACTCTGATGAAACTGTAATTCCATTTGAAAAGTACCCTCTTTCTCCAAATGCAAGAGATGTCTTGATGTATACTATATCAGAACATATAGAGGCAACAGGAGTGGTGCCTGATGAAAAAACAGTAACTATTGAAGAAAGACAGAACACCATTGTTTTGAATACTTGTGCGGGATCAAAAGTAAATGAAACATTGGCATATTTAATCCAAGCATTTGGATCACTGAAGGAAGGAAAGATGGGGAGAACATTGATTGATCCCTATCGTATTTCTATCCAAATTCCAGGAACAACTGCATCCGATATTCTAGGATGGTTACAAGATACTCCTCCTATCGCATTACCATCCCTTATGAGAATGACAATACCCAATGGAAGAGCTGTTAGATGGAGAGTCGTGCAGGTTGCAAGAAGAATGGGGGTTTTGCAAAAAGGAGTAGACCCTCGCAAAGTTAACCTCCAAGGTTTAATGAGAAGATGGAAAGGAACACCAGTAATAGAAGAAGCTTTGAGTAAATTATTCCATGAAAGAATGGATATCGAATCAACAATTGACTTCTTGACAGAAATTCAGAATGGGGATATTAAGATATTAATAACACCTCCTGGACCTCTTGGACAATCTAAGAAAAGCGAGAAAGACTTGTTACTCCCTTCATGGTCAGATAAAGAACTGAGAGAGCACCTAGAAGTCCGATTACTGAATGAAAGAGCAACTTTGATATGCCTAAATTGTAAAAACAAAACTCGTAGACGTGTGGAAAGATTTGCTGAAAGGATTGAACCGTGTTCCACATGTTCTGGTACTATGCAGGCATGTTCCCCTGAAAGAATGGAAGACATGTTAGTAGAATGGGTGGAAAGCAGAGACCCAAAGATCTCAGGTAAAATGACGAAAAATGCAGAGTTAATTAGAACTCATGGTAAAGACGCAGTCATATGTATGATGGGGAGAGGAATTGCAGAAGAAACTGCCACAAGAATACTTAGAGGTCATGTGTTTGGAGAGAGGGTAAGATTGCTAAGAGCTATACACAATGCCGAATTAAAATATGCTTCAACAAGAAGATATTGGAGTTAAAGAAAAGGCAATCACTATTTCTATCCTTTCACAGCGAATCGATATGCTCATCGGTTTGACAGGGAGAAATGCATCTGGAAAGTCAACAATTGTGAACTGGTTCTCAGAAAAAGGACTGGAAACAACTTCTTGTTCTGATTCTATTAGAGCATGGCTTGCAGAACAGAATATTGAGCCTACTAGAGATGCTTTGATTGAAGGTGGGAGGGAACTTAGGAGAAAAGGTGGAGCGGGCGTATTAGCAGAAATGCTACTAGAAATTCTTGATGGTAAGGATGCAGTTGTCGATTCGATTAGAACTCCAGGAGAAGTTCGAGCTTTGAGGGAAAGAGAGGATTTTATTTTAATTGAGGTTAGAGCAAATACAGAAACAAGATGGGGACGATTACAAAGTCGTGCAAGATTTGGCGACCCTTTGAATAAAGAGACTTTTATCGAACAAGAGAAGGCGGAAGAAGTAGCCGAAGACGACGCTGGGCAGGCTCTAAATGCAACTGCAGAATTAGCAGATCTGGTAATCCTAAATGATGGTACTGAAGAAGAATTAATTGAAGACCTAGAGGAATTGTTTCTAAAATTAGGGTGAAATTTCTAAAAGCCGGAAAATGATTTATCAGTAAATTGATAAGGGGTTAGAATATGAAAAGACCTACAATAATAATTGCTATTTTATTTTTCAGTATTTTCTCATCAATTAATGTACAAGGAGCAGACGTACCACCACCACCAACAGAAGAGGGAATATGGGTCATAGATGATGCTGATTTACTAACACAAGAACAGGCAGATTATCTAAATGATAAATGTAATAATATCTATTTAGAAACTGGAACACCAATTGTGATTTTGTCGATTGAAAGTTATGAAAGTCAGAACGCCCCCGAGTGGTGGGGGATGGAAGAATATGCTAGATTTGCATTTGATGAATATGAGATAAATGATGATAGAAATCAAAATAAGGCTGTTTTGATATTTATATCGGAGTCAGATAGGCAATTCAGGATAGAACTAGGTGGAGGATGGAAGAATATGCTAGATGATTATGTACAGAGTGTCTTCGATAATGAGGTAATACATTGGTTAGGAGAAGACCTATGGTATGAAGGATTAAATGCAGCAGTTGAAGGTATGAGACCTGTTCTTGAAGAAGGCGAAATAGTCGTTCCAGACTTCGATTGGAGTGATGGAATTTGGGTAGTTGATGAAGGGAATATAATATCCAATGATGATCAACTTAACTTAATGATTAATGAGTTAGAGACTAGTTGCCCAATTCTCATCGTTACAATAAACAACCTTGCAGAAAAAAATGCTTCTTGGATGCGGTTTGGTTCGTATATAGATAAAGTGTTTGATGAATTTGAGATGCCCGACTGCGGTATAATATGGGGTATGATGAGAGAATCGACTGATTGGGGAGAGTCTTGGTATCAAATTACAGTATCATCAGGAGAACAATACGATGGAGACTGGGAC
>MDTC01168839.1_pt1 | contig 16268 bp, 6 predicted proteins | sample 811181 | NCBI WGS metagenome assembly MDTC01 (sample SAMN05326644, study PRJNA326480) | marine metagenome | isolation source: seawater | place: Pacific Ocean: North | collected 2011
AATGATTATAATAAAAAGGAAAGTTCTGGTTACACTAAATGTTTATTACTGGATGCCTGATTATGAGAATATACTACAACAATTTATATGGCAAACATTAGATGTCAAACCAAAGTATCCAAGGGTATATAAATTTTTAAACCATTGGCACAACAATATAGAAGCCATAGTTAATGAAGTTCAAATATGTGAAAGGAAAATTTGATGGGTAAAAAATCAAGAGCACAATATACATCAAAAGGCCAACGTAGAAATGTAAGTAAGTGGGTAAGGAAACAGGCCAGAAAAGAAACAACACCTTTACAAAGAACCCTTAATCAGCAAGCCGCATTTAGGAAAGGAAAAAATGTTATGGTGACAATTCCTAACCCCATTAAATCAGAAACTAATAAACCATTTATTAGAGTTAACGCTAAAGAAATTTGGAAAAAATCTGAACCTTATATGATGAAAACTACTGAGGGTTAGTATAAATAATAAATAAGGAGCAACTATGCCAAATACAGAACAGACACAGGCTTGGACAAACTTGGGTGCGTACATTGATGCTGAAGCAACAAACGAAAAGAGAAGTGTCCGAAAGTATACCGATCTTGATCTGTTCTTTTCTACCAACAACAAAAGTGGGGATATTAATATCCTTACCGATGTTCAATCGGTGAAAAGGTCTGTCCGAAATTTGGTGTTGATGAACCAATACGAGAAACCGTTCCACCCCGAAATCTACTCTGGAGTTCGGGATATGTTATTCGAACCGATGACTCCGCTAACGGCTGTCATTTTATCAAAGAAAGTGGAAATGGTTATTGAGAATTTTGAACCAAGGGTTAGACTGACTGGCATCAGAGCAATCCCTGACTTAGATCGTAATGCATACTCTATAACCGTCGAATTTTATGTAGTGAATGTACCAACAGAATTGGTGGATTTAACGGTTATGTTAGAGAGATTGCGATAATGGCTAATTCAGAAAAATTACAAATAACAGAACTAGACTTCGATGGTATCAAAGACAACCTAAAACAATTTCTAAGGGCTCAATCAGAATTCAAGGACTATGATTTCGAAGGTTCTGGTATAAACATTCTTCTGGACACCCTAGCGTACAACACTCACTACCTTGCATACAATGCTAACATGGTGGCTAACGAGATGTTTTTGGATTCTGCATCCTTGAGATCCAGCATTGTTTCCCATGCGAAGATGTTGGGTTATGAGGTTACTTCGTGCAGGGCTCCGAAAGCAACTGTCGATATCACCCTCAACGATTTAACAAAACTTACGGCTACAATAAATGTTGGAACCAAATTTACTACCAAGGTGAACAACGAGGACTATGAGTTTGTAACTATAGCAGACCATTCTGGAAGCACTACAGGAAAATTAATTCCCTTCTCTAGCATTGAGTTGTATGAGGGAACGTATACCACTACAAGGTACACTGTCGATTCCTCTGATGTTAATCAGAGATTTCTAATCCCATCTGACAGAGCAGACACTTCTACCCTGACTGTATCGGTACAGAATTCATCAACCGATTCTGAAACATCAACATATACCAGAGCTATAGACATCTCCCAACTTACAGGTTCTAGCAAGGTGTATTTTCTTCAGGAGGTTGAATCTGGAAAGTTTGAAGTTTACTTTGGCGATGGTGTTGTTAGCGCAGGACTTACGGATAACAACCTCGTTTTTCTCAAGTACGTTGTGACTAACAAGAGCGGTGCAAACGGAGCGACAACCTTCACTGCTAGTGGAGCGATTGACGGCGTTACCAGTGTAACTGTAACAACAATCAATTCGGCTAAGGGGGGAACAGAGGCCGAGAGTTTAGAATCTATCAAACTCAATGCACCACTTGACTTTGCGAGTCAGGGGAGGTGCGTAACGGCTGAAGATTACAAACTTTTCGCAAAGAAACTATTCCCGCAAACACAAGCAGTTCAAGTATTTGGTGGAGAGAGCGGGTCTTACGATCCCACCCTTGGTGTTACAAGTACGGCTTCTTATGGCCGAGTTTTCATTTCCATCAAGTCTTCGACAGGCAATAACTTGACGACTAGCCAGAAAACACAACTGATTAAGGATTACCAGAAGTATAATGTAGCTTCTATTACCCCTGTTATCGTTGACCCAGAAACTATCAGCTTGTTTTTGAATGTGAACTTCAAGTATAACTCGACTATTACGACGAAGGAGTTATCTACGTTGAAAACCAACGTCACTTCTACATTGACAGACTTCAATAATAATGAGTTGAAGGATTTCAACAAGGTCTTCCGACACTCATATGTATCTGGTTTGATAGACGATACTGACTCATCTATATTGAATAACGTGACGAATGTTATTTTAGCAAAGTCGATCACTCCAACGTTGAACAAATCTGAATCACACAATATAAACTTTGACAATCGACTGTACAATCCTCACAGTGGCCACAATGAAGTTGCTGGAGGCATCCTTACCTCAACAGGATTTAAAGTCTCTGGAGATGCTGATAATGAAATGTTCTTTGATGATGACGGCGAGGGGGTTGTTCGTAGATACTACCTTGTGGGAATCACCAGAACATATTCAGACAGTACAGCGGGAACCATTGATTATGTTACGGGGCAAATCATTATTGACGGGATTATCATAACCACCATATCAGATGTTGACGGGGCAACTTCTACAGATATTCGATTTACAGTTGTACCAGACTCCAAAGATATTGTCCCTGTAAGAAATCAAATATTGGAAATTGATTTTACTAACTCTAACATATCGGGAGAAGTAGATACTGTAGCTGTTAGTCATCCTGGTGCTGGTGGCTCGTATACAACGTCCAGTAGTTATACGACACCATCTAAAGGATACTAAACCATGGCCCCGTTTGATGCTACTTTAACCACAAAACTATCCCCTCTTATTGATGGCCAAGTGCCTGATTTTGTTCAGGCTGATCATCCCAAATTTGTAGAGTTTATTAAACAGTACTACGAATTCCTTGAGGCTGCTTTGATTATCGTTGAGGGGGATATCGATAATATCATAATGGAAAGTTCTGTTACGCAGAACATCATACTAGATGTAGATGATGACACTAGTCCAAAACTCATGGCGGAAGTTGGTGCTGGGTCAACTGCTGCTTTTAACAAAGGGGAAACCATAACAGGCAGCACATCTAAAGCTACTGCAACAATTTTAATTGATGATCTGGAACAATCCGCAAAGAAACTGATAATTACATCCAACCAAAAATTTAAGCTTGGCGAAACTATAACTGGCTCCATCTCTGGTGCTACAGGCACGATCCTAACATATCAAGCCAATCCTATCCAGAATATGCAACAACTTCTGGATTACCACGACCCAGACAATACTGTAACTGTTTTTCTTGATAAGATGCAAGAACAGTTTATGCACACCATTCCACAGACGTTGGCTTCTGGAACGTCTAAACGTGACCTTATTAAAAATATTCGTGACCTGTATGCAGCTAAGGGAACTGCTGAAGGTCACAAATTATTCATGCGACTCATGTTCGATGAGGAAGCAGAGGTACGTTATCCTAACAAATATATGCTTCGTTTATCAGATGGGAATTGGCAAAAGAGAAATTTTCTTCGAGCAATTGCTACAAATGGGTCTAGGGGTTCGGAGATTGTAGGACAAAATATAACTGGCGCCACATCTGGTGCTACAGCTTTTGTGGAGGGGGCTTCAGCCTTTAGTCAGGGAACAGATGCTATATCGGAATTTGATGTCTCCGAAATTGTAGGCTCATTTATCAACGGGGAAACGATATCAGCTGTTTCGATCAACGAACAATCGGATGGGTTGTATCGTGAGATGAGTTTCACCATACAACAAATAGTGACGGGAGCAACAGTAAACTCTGGTGGATCGTTATATTCAGAAAATGATATCGTCACTTTGGATTCTTCTTTTGGAAATGGAAGTTCAGTTGTTCGGGTTGATCAAGTGGGTGTGGGTGGAATTTCGGAAGTTATTATAGATGATGCAGGCTCAGGATATCGGGTGGGAGATGCCCTGACCTTTACAACAACTGATGTATCAACATCGGCCGCCGAAGGGTTTGTGTCAACAGTAGGTGGTTCGTTCCTCTTAGAGAACACCGTTGACAATGATGATTATATTGCACAAGAAACTGGTACGATAAGAAGTTTAATTTATAATCAGTTAGTTTTGAATGGTACGGATGTTTTAGAAGCTAATGCTGGTGAGGAAATACTTTTGGAAGGTACGGATGGAAGTAGCACCGATGCCGGAAGTTATATTCTAGAAGAACGGAGTATTCTAACTCTGGAAGACTATAGCTTAGAGTCTGACAGGATTGTTCTTGAAGAAGGGTCGTTGTCTAGTTCTGAGGTTGGTGCTATTACTCGAATCTTTATAACAAGTGCTGGTTCGGGTTACGTCAGTCTACCTATTGTGACAGTCACTAGCGCCCACGGCTCTGGGGCAAAACTTATGTCGGCCTCAAATGATATAGGTCAAATAAAAAGTGTGAAAATTATTGATGCTGGATTTCGGTACAGTATAGAGCCTCCCGCATCTGTACCAGTTAACTTTATCCTTAAAGATATTACAGGTTCCTTTAACAAAGAAGAAGCGTTGACAGGAACATATACGGGAACAGTCAAGGCGTATGATTCAACTACGCAACAATTGTCTGTAGATTTAGAAGATGTTGTAAGAACGAAATTAGAACAGAACAACCCCTCTCTGCAATACGATATTTCTTTAGAGAGAGAAGAAGACCATTTTCAAAGAGTACAGTTAAACAATTTCATTGACATCAATGATGACAATATTGGTGATAATATTCTCACCGAAGGCCGAATAGAGCCGTCGGTAAAAATTATAACAGATGCTGTAGAAAATGGCATGGAACAAATTTCTCTAGAGGATTCTAGTACCGCATCTAAATCGATGGCAGTTTCACTGGAAGAACAGAGGGATGATGGGGATACTTATATTCAAAATGAAGCTACTGATCGAGTTACCCAACACAGATTTTTGCGGGCTACGGTTGATGCGGGAAATCATCACAATATTATTTTAGATGGTACAGCTGTCGGCGATTCAATTCTATTAAATGGAACTGATGCCGGTGGAACTGATATTGGTGATGAAATTCTTTTAGATAGAACGACAGCTGGTGGCGCTGATGCTGGCGACAAACTGCTTCAACAGAATATTTGTGAAGGGTACTCTCTTTTATTTGAGGACGAACCTTTAGTATCCAACATACAGACCCGTAAAGACTACATGATGTTGGAAACAGGTTCAGGCAGAAAACAGTATTTGACGCCCGGCGGTTGGCTTGATGAAGCCAGATTTGATGCTCTACCGCAGCCAAGAACTCTAGGCGGCCGGACAACTTTTATTCCAGAAACAAATCTTACCTCTTCAGTCGTAACGACATATAGAGGTGGAACCGATGTTGATCTCAACGATGGTGAAGCTATTCTGTTAGAGGACGGCGAATATTTAGTTATAGATGGGTTGGATTCTTCAATACAGGCTGTAGAACGCCGGGGCGATAGCATCCGGGCCTATAGGGGGTTAGATAGACTGTCTTTTCGTACAGGTGAAGGCGAACGTATACTTTTGCAAGGAAGACCTAGCCAGATAGTTCCTGATATTACCGGCCAAGGTGAAGTTGAAAGATATGTCGAAGTCGGTAAGTTTTTGTTGAATGCTACAGAGTCTACAGGAGACAATGCTGGTGATGCTATTATTCTTGAGGGGCCAGAATGGGGAGCCTCTACAGATGCAAATGGATATTATACCTTCCTTGAAAATGAAACCGTGGCACATGGTGGAGACTCTGCTGATAGATTAATAACGGAATCTGGTGAAGGATTGGTGAAAGAGGGGTCATATGATACGCCTGGTTTAGCGTTTGGTTCTGGTAGTCCACTGATACTTAATGCCCACATTTCAGATCAAGAAGTAGAGTCAAATTTTATTACCATAAACCAAACTGGCGGTTCTGGAGGAGATGAAGATAGTTACATTATCAATGAATCTTCGAGTAGTTTGATTAGACAGGAAAGTGGTGGAGACACTGAAGACGTTTCTCTTGGTGATATGATTAAGACTGAGCCAGAAGATGCAACCACAGGCAACATTATTTTGAATGGTACAGATGACACGGCGGCGAATGTTGGTGAAAATATAATAAATGAGGAAGGAATAATATTTAAGAATACAACAATACAAGGTGATAGCGGTGGTAGCGCTACTATTGCTTTTGGTTCATCAGCTGACTTGGAAATGGTTGTCGGATTCTTAGGAACCAGCCCAGGAATTTATTCAAATGTAGACAGTATTATTGATGAAGACGTTATCAGAATACAAGACTCTTACTATTATCAAGATTTTTCATATGAGCTCAAAATCGGCGAATCCGTGAGCACTTACATAGAAGAGTTAAAAAGAGCAGTTCACCCAGCTGGGTTCCAACCGTTTGGTAAAGTTTCGTTTGCGTCACTTATATCTGCTACGATACCCACTGCTGGTGCTGGCAGAGTTGATACAGCGACAGTAACCTACTCGCCCATGCTTGCTTCTGTGTTAGAGGAATTGTTTGAGTTTAGAATTAAGAGAAGGTTGAATATTCCAGAACAATATGTTGGAGGAGCTTATTTTGAAGAGATTGTACAAGAAGTTGGCGATGGCGAAGGCAGTTTACTTTTAGATGGCACCAACTTTGGTATTGAACTTGAGGATTTTCTTCTAGATGTAACTGGTGTTGATGTGGGAGTTGTTTCTTTAGAGTCTGGTGCTGACGATGGTGATAATATTATGTTGGACTATGATATAGATACGTCTAATCTTCTATTGACAGAAATTGGCGATAATATTGTTCTCAACAGAACAGGGACTTCTAATCAGGATGAGGGGGATAATATTGATCTACAGGATGCCGGGTACGCTATAGAACATGTAGTTAACGACAACCTAATCACAGATGGCATTGATGGGCTTATTTTACTGAATGCGATTCAACCAGACGGGGCCGGTGCAGGGTTTTCGATCATACTCAACGGTACAGATGCTTCTTCTACTAATGATGGTGATCGTATTCTTTCTGATACAGCTAGTGAAATTTCTTCAAGTACAAACCTCGTATTAAATGCTACTGATTATACTTTCAATACAGGTAGAGCTCCAAACATTGTAAATGAAGACCCTGCTGATGTTGGTAGTAGTTTGCTTACAACAGCTTATGAGGTGGACGGAAATTTAGTTCAAGTTGGTGACACCTTTGTGTTAGAAAATGCTACAGGCGACAATATTGTTTTAGAGTCTGGAATACAGGGCGGCGGAGTGTTGATGAGCGAAAGATCAGCTGCAGCTCATTCAACTACCAGAGATGTAAACTTTATTAAGATACTAGAATCATCAATCGCATTACCCCAGCCCAGGCCGGTGACAGGATTTGGTTTACCAAATATGGCTACTCCTTTCAGTTCAGCTGTAAGTGAGGGATCTATACAGTTAGAGGACGGTTTAAGAAAACGTGGGCCGACTATCAATACATCCGTTCTTCTCTTTGATGGCCATGTCGGACCATCAGACGCAGGGTTTATATTAGAAACACTTGATAATACAAGAAGAACAACCTTTGACTCGACATATAACTGGCTCCATACCATTGCGAAGCCGCCACAGCACTGGGCAGGGCAAAGCTTTGACTTGGAACTTGCTACCAATATTAACATTGGGGCTGGATTAAGATTTAAAGATTACACCAGATACCGCAATGACAATTTTGTTCTAGATGGCACAGATGCTAGTTTCTCAAATGCTGGAGACAATGTTCTAGCAGAAGACATTCCTGGCGGCAAATTGAAAACAGAGGATGTGGGGTTAACTTCTAATACAATGCTCGACTTCATTCGGCCTGATCATCTATTAGCAGAAAACAACGATTTGGGTTTTGGAAGCTTCCTTATCCTTGATGGTTCTGATAATACTCACAATCGAGTTTTAAATTCTGGGTCAAGAATATTAACAGAAGAGGAGGATTTTATCAGGTATGAAGAAGTCGCCGGGAATGGGGTTAGTGAAGATGATGACAAAGATGTTGGTTTCCTTTTGGAAGCTGGTATGGATGATGGGGCTTTCATAGTTGAATCACAAATAGTGTATATAACACAGGAAACAGCAGGAGCTGGTCTTTTGTTAGAGGAAACAGATGGAGACAAACTTCTAGGAGAGTCTGAAGTTGCTGGACTAAACTTGTTATTGGAGAAAGGGACGGGGGTTTCCTCTGGAGGCAAACTGTTATTGGATTTTGTGAGAATCGAAGCCGAAAATAGTTGCAGCATAGGAACCATTCCCCCAGCAAATTATTTTGACAGTACATATTTTCCAGACTATGCTCTTCCGGCAGAGTTTGGTACAAGGCCTACTGGTTTTGTCAGACTACAGGATAACCGTGACCCATTTTTCTTCACATTGAATGGCACTACTGCTCTAGAAGCAAATGCTGGAGACAATATTGTATTAAACCAAACGGATACGGATGGTACAGATGATGGGGATAAGATAGAGTCAGAGAGGTTCTTGTATCTACCCAATCAGCTAGACGGATACGTTCAACTAAATGGTACGGATGGTTCCAGTACGAATGCTGGGGAATATTTGCAATGGGAACGGGGAACATATACCAGTTTAATTGGTACATCTGCCCCATTTTTACCAGCAAACGCAGAAGCAGAAACATTTGATAATACAAGTAAAACAACCTTAGACTCGACACAACAAAGTTATGATGTTTTAGAGGGGTTTTAACAAAGGTAAGTCTTATAAATAAAAGAATAGGGAAGGACGCTCAAATGGCATATCAGTCAATAGGAATAGGAATAGCAGCGGACGATGGCACGGGGGATACTCTCCGCATCGGCGCAGATAAAGTTAATGATAATTTTGTAGAATTATATAATTTACTTGGCAATGGATCATCATTAACAAGTGGTGTAAGTGCCACAACAACTGTGCTATCGTTAAACGCACCAAACATATCTGGGGTGGTGGCTGGTACACAGACTTCCGCTACAATTACAACCTTAGCAACCTCTACGATTAATGGAACGACACTTAACGCAGGGACACTGGCACTTGCAGCTGGTTCGGTCACAGACAGCTCTGGTGCGATATCGTTTGGTAATGAAAATCTTACAACAACGGGCACACTAACAACAGGAAATATAACTGTTGGAAATATCACATCTACAGGTTCCAATATTGTTTTGGAGGGAGCCACGGCTGACGATTACGAAACGACCATTACAGTTGAAGACCCGTCAGCTGACCGTACTATCACTTTGCCGGATACTACGGGCACGGTGATAACAACTGGTGATTCAAATACAGTCACAGGAACTATGATTGCGGCTGACACGGTTGTAGAAGCAAACATGGCTGATGATGCCATTGGTGCAGATCAACTAAAAACTCTTGCAACATTATTAATTAAAAACTCTGGAGGCACAACATTAAAAACAATTTATGGTGCTGGTGCATAAATAAAACAAGGAAAAGAAAATGACAGCTATCATTACAGAAAAATTTAGGCAACATAATTCGGCTCAGTTTCAAGAGTCTTTTAGTGAAGCTTCTGCCAACACATATTACCTCTTTATAGGTAAGTCAACACCGTTCACTACAGGAACTTCTGGAGGCTCTGATGGATCGCCACCTACACCTTCTGATTCAATTGGCCAAGAATTTTATGTTTGGGACGATATGTTGGCTGGAAAAAAGATTTCTTCCTCTTATGTTAGTTACGCAATTCCTAGGCGAAATTGGACAAATGGGACAACCTACGATCAATATGACCATATGGTAAACTCCTCTAATACATCCACCTCTGGTGCAACAAATCTTTATGATTCGACATTCTACTTTATGACTACAGATTATCGTGTGTATAAAGTTCTTGATAACAATTCTGGAACTGGATATAGTGGTTCATCTCCAACATCTGAATCAACTGCACCTTTTGAGCTTGGTGGTTATGTCTTACAGTATATTTACACGATGTCGGCCAGTGAAGTGGAAAAATATTTGTCAACGGACTTTATGCCAGTTAGTACAGATTCCACAGTTAGTTCAGCTGCCACAGATGGTTCAATCGTTTCTTTGAAAGTTACTGCCGGGTCAGGCTACACAGATGGAACATATTATGCAGCCGTCTATGGAGATGGAACAAGTCAGGGAACATCTTCTGGTGCGATTGTAAGAATAACTGTTTCCAGTGGAGTAATTGCAGGATTTGGTTTAACCGCTGGCGCTGACACCACTGTACATGACGCTGGCGCAGGATACACATATGGAACAGTAAATCTAGCTTCTGGGTATACGTTTTCGGATTCAAGTTTAGCATCTGCTTCAGCGATGGGTGGTTCGGGAGGAAGTGTAGAAATTTTTGTGTCGCCTAAAGGTGGTCATGGATATGATGCTGTATCAGAACTTGGCGGTCATTATGTAGTATTAAATGCAACAATGGCTCAAGCTGAAAATGACGATATCACCACAGAGAATGATTTCCGTCGAGTTGGTTTGGTTGTTGACCCGTACAACTATGGAACAACAACAGTTGCTTCTAGCTCGACTATAAGACAAACTTACGCAATGCATTTAACCACTGTTAGTGGTACATTTGACGTTGATGAAAGGCTTTCACAAGCGTCTACAGGGGCTATTGGTAAAGTGGTAGAATGGGATTCATCCTTGAATATTATTTATTATCAACAGGAAAGGTTTGGTGATTATGGTACGAATGGAACTACAGGTGCCTATGTGGCATTTAGTGGCGCAAATCAAATTACAGGAGCAACCTCTGGAGCGACAGGTACGCCAGATGCTGGTTCTGACTCAGCAGTAACACTTGCTGGTGGTACCACTTTAACATTTTCTGATGGTTATGCTAACCCAGACTTGGAGCCAGACAGTGGAAAAATAATTTATTTAGAAAATCGTAAACCTATCAGTCGTTCTTCGGATCAGACAGAGGACATTAAGCTTATAGTGGAGTTCTAGTATGCCTTTCAAAACTAATTTAAATGTAACACCATATTATGATGATTACAATTCTGCTAATAATTTTCAACAAATTTTAGCCAGGCCTGGATTTGCAGTACAGGCTCGTGAATTAACACAAACGCAGTCTATTCTCAAAAATCAAATTGAAAATATAAGCGATTTCATTCTCAGAGAAGGTGCTATGGTGATTCCTGGCAGAGCTCAATACACCAATACCCTAATTTTTATAAAATTAGATTCATCCTATGAAGGAGAGACACTTGACGGTACGCAATATAGCGGCAGTATAGAGGCAGATGCTAACGGTTTATCCTATAATACTGGAACAAGTACAATTATCACAGGAGCAACTTCTGGTTTCAAAGCACAAGTTAAGGCATCTATAGCTGCAACAGCAGATGATCCTTTAACTTTATTTGTCATGCCTGTTGCTGGTGGTTCTAGTAAATCTACTGGAGTAACTATAAGTGGATTTATAGCTGGAGAAAATATTAGTGCGGATATAGGGGTTACTCATGGTGATACCTCATATTCAATTGATGCGGCTTCTGCTACAGTTTACACGCCAACTGCATCGACGCCATCTTATTCAATTGGAGATACCCCAGACCTTGATCTCCAAGATGCCGCAAAACATACAGGCACATGTGCTATCGGCCATGTCCGGCCGGGAGTTTATTATATACGAGGGTGTTTTGTGGAAGTTACAGAACAAATGGTAATGGTAGAAAAGTATCACAGCACTATGATAAATGCTCGTATTGGGTTTGACATTACAGAAACCGTTGTCACACCAGAATCAGATTCTAGTCTTTTAGACAATGCGACAGGAACTTCTAACTATGCAGCTAAAGGTGCTCATCGTTTAAAAATTTCGTGTAAGCTTGCACGAAAAGATTTGGATGATACGAACGATTTAGGATTCATTGAGTTAATACGAGTTAAAAATGGCAGAATTGAATCTCGTGTAGACAAAACAGAATTAGGGCGTATAAGAGAGACACTAGCGAGAAGGACGCATGATGAATCTGGAGATTATACTGTCAGGCCTTTTACACATGAAGTTAAAGAATGTGTAGACCTTAATGAGTTCGTAGGTGTATACTCAAAGGGAAGTTATACCGATGCAGGCAATTTAGCAGACAATACTTTATTAGCGCTAAAACTTTCGCCAGGTAAAGCATATGTTAAGGGGCACGAAGTTGAAAAAGTGGGTACTACCGTTATAGATGTTCCTAAGGCCAGAAGTTATGATACGGTTAATGCTGAATCAACTGCTTATGATATAGGCAATTATCTTTTTATTACAAACATGTATAGTGCTCCAGATATTACTCTCATTAGTGGAGAGACAACACCTTACAAACAAGTTGATCTTATGGATCAAGCAATAGCTACTAGAGGAACATCAAGCGGGTCTAGAGTCGGTATAGCTCGGGCAAGGGGGTATGAGTATAGTTCTGGTACAGTAGGCGAACATAGTGCCGTGTACAAACTCTATTTGTTTGATCTTCGGCCTTTTACCAATATAACTTTAGATGGAACACCCTCTCCCACATTAGAAGCTACCCATACTAACGGCGGCGTTCAAGTTACAGGTGTTAACTCTGGAGCGACAGGTTGGGTGTTCGCTGATGGTACAGGAGGAACAGAGGTTGTTCTAACAAACGTGGCTGGGACATTTGCAGCTGGGGAAAAAATTACAGCATCTGATTCTGCTGAGACAGATCAGATTGTAGAAAATGTTGGTAATACAGATTTAACGATTAGCAGGGTTGTAACAAAAAGTATATCAGATACTAAGTCCGTGTATATGACAGATGATGATTCAGGCCAGAGTTTCAGTGCTGATATTGTTCAAGACACAGTAACTACAACAGAATCATTTTTGAACTTGGATGCTACCGATTCCAATTCTTCAGATTCAGAAGACCTTTTGTTATCAGAATTGGAAAAACTCCCTATCGGCCTGCAACGTGCAGCTAGTGGCGGCACAGGTTCATCGATACGCCAAAGTAAATTAAATTTTGCCGAAAAAAATGTAGGTATTTTTAAGCTTCCACGGAATATTATTAAGTCCCACTTGACAGAAACAAATGCCGGAGCAAGCGACACATCCTATACTTTACGAAGGCAGTATATTGCTACCTCTAGTAGCGTCGGCGTTATTACTCTGGCTGCTGGAACCAATGAAGTGTTTCAGTCTCAATCGGAAGCAGATTATACAATATCTGTCTTGACTGCTGGTGCCGGCGGTACGGCTGTGCAAGGTGATATTGTATCATCTTCAACAGGATTCTCAGGAGGAGGCTCAACCACAATTACAATCACAAATGATGCTGCTTTTGGCAGCGGTGCGAAATTGAAGATTTTGGCTACACTTTTGAAAACGACAGCAAACGCAAAAACAAAAACCACTAAATTGATGAAACAACTCAATGTTGTGCCAGGCACAACTGCTGCTTACGGAACGAGGCCTACGGACAAAACTATTTCTCTAGGCCGTGCTGATGTGTTTAAACTTGTTGGTGTGTTTGATTCCGATGTAACTACTACAGATGCAACTATTCCAAGTTTAACGGTAGGAACCATAACAGGCACATTTACAAAAGGTGAACTTATTACAGGCTCTGAAAGTGGCGCAAAAGCTAGGATAGTCAACACAAGCTCTCCGATGAAATATATTCTAAATCGAAATACTACAACTGATTTTGAAATTGGTGATGTTATAACAGGGTTCTCGAGCGGAGCTACATCGACGGTATCGGGTGTTACAGATGGTTCAACAAATATAACAGATCGATATCGCTTAGATACAGGACAACGGGATAATTATTATGATATTGCTCGGATTGTTAGAAAACCAGCTGCGGTAGCTCCTATCGGCCGAATTCTTGTAGTTTATGATTATATGGAACACGGTACTGGAGATTTCTTTACTGTAGATTCTTATAGGGATGTTGCTGATCAGATGACATACGAAGACATTCCTGCTTATACGGCTACAAAGGTTGATCCTGACGATCCTTTTCCTTCTGGTACGTTCCCTCTACAAGATTGTTTTGATCTGCGGCCTAGGGCTGAGGATATTGTTGGAACGTCAACAAACATAGAAACTGTGGATGAAATCACAGGAAATTCTTTTGATTTCTACCACAGACAGTTCGACGGCACGGGGTCTTCCACAGTAGATTTTTTAAAACCAAATTCTTTGATTACTTCTGATTTTGAATATTACCTTCCATATAATGCTAGAATTGAACTTACTAGCAGTGGAACTTTTGTGTTAACAAAGGGAGTTGCTTCTGAGAGTCCAAAGATGCCGGAGGGCGTTTCAGCAAATATGCCAATCCTTGAACTTGTCATTCCGGCGTATACCTTTAAGCCGACAGAAGTGACTGTTACTAAATTTAAAAATAATCGATACACTATGAAGGACATTGGTAAACTTGAACAACGATTAAATCACGTTGAGTATTATGCTGCTCTTAATATGTTGGAACGGGATGCTGAAAGTTATCAAATCCAAGATGCTAACGGCCTTGACCGTTTCAAATCTGGGTTTGTGGTAGATAATTTTTCTGGCCATTCTGTAGGTGATGTTAAAAATAGAGATTATAAAATTGGCATAGATATGAATAAAAAAGAGATGAGGCCTGTTAATAACCCGAAGGGCATTTTTCTTATGGAAACATCAACATCTGATGCCCAAAGAGCCACTGCTGGATATAAGAAGACAGGCGATTATTTGACACTTCCTTATGATGAAATTGAATTTCAGGCTCAACCATATAAGACCCGTGTAGAACGGGTCCGTGCCAAAATGTTCTCAAATTGGATAGGTTATATCGCATTGACTCCTTCTAGTGACGAATGGTTTGAAACAGAAGTTGCTCCAGATTTAATTATTAATGTTGAAGGCAACTTTGATACTTTTTTTGAAGCAAATCAAAGTCAAATCGGTACTGTCTGGAACGCATGGCAAACGATTTGGGGAGGAACGACATCCACCACCGTTGGAGGACATCAAACTGATTACGGCACCGGCTATGTCCCTCGCCAAATACATACAACTCGCCATGGCCAAACCCTTCGATCTGGTATTCAAACAGATATAGTAGCTCAAATTGATTTGGAATCTCAAGGAACAAGAGTTATCCAGAGAGCTTTGCTGCCATTTTGCCGAGCTAGAAATATTTCATTCACTGGTACAGGATTTTACCCAAACATGCGACTGTATGCGTTTTTTGATAAGACGCCGATTGCTGAATATGTTACGCCGAGCAGTGGATACACTACAGATGCAGCTGATGTTAGTGGTGTTGTCGCAGCTAATTCTGCCTTAATTTCAGATTCTACTGGTGAAATTAAAGGGGTGTTTACTATCCCTGATCCAAAAGTATCGGGAAATCTTAAATTTAGAACTGGGGAGGTAGAGTTTAGACTCACTTCTAGTGCGACAAATGTTCGTACTAAAGACCCAGAAACTGAAGGCCAAACAATATATAGTGCTGTTGGTATTCTAGAAACAGAACAAGAAACAATTATTGCTACCCGTAATGCAAGGATGGAACAAACTACAGTTTCAGAATCTCAAAGTGTTTCTTCAACTACGGTAGAAGCTTGGGTTGACGAAGGTGACGGATATGACAATACAGGATCTGACCCCATAGCCCAAACTTTTATAATTGGGCCTGGAGAGGGTATGTTTGATGACGGTAAATTAGTAGACCCGAATACTGTACCCGCTGACGGCCTGGGCCATTCGCCTGGTAGGTTTATTACATCAATTGATCTTTACTTTACACACAAAGATGAGAATTTGCCTGTATCCCTAGAAGTTAGAAATACGGCTGACGGATTTCCTGGGAAGAAGCGTCTTCCTTTTGGTAGAGTGACTTTAAAGTCATCAGAAGTAAATATTGATGCTACAGGCGCAACAGCAACAACATTTAGATTTGAAAGTCCCATATTTCTGAAACATGGTGTGGAGTATTGTTTCGTAATGGGCACAAATTCAGCAGAGTACAAATTGTTTATTTCTAGAATGGGTGAAACTGATATTAATGGTGCTCGTACTGTTTCTCAACAACCGCACGTTGGAACTATGTTTAAATCTCACAATGCTAGAACATGGGCTCCATCACTTACAGAAGATGTATCCTTTGTTATCCGAGCTGCAAAATTTGAGACATCAG
>MDTC01159947.1_pt1 | contig 16267 bp, 10 predicted proteins | sample 811181 | NCBI WGS metagenome assembly MDTC01 (sample SAMN05326644, study PRJNA326480) | marine metagenome | isolation source: seawater | place: Pacific Ocean: North | collected 2011
TCCTAAGCTCTTCGGAGTACAACTGATATTCTCAAAAGAGATTATCAAAAATATACCATTTTTAATGGTAATCGAATTATTATAAAACTTTTTTTTATAATAATAAAAAATTGAAATAAAATTTTATATTTAAAAAGAAAGTATAGAATACAGAGTTATGAGTGTAATTAGTTCAAAGAATATGTTTGACATTCTCAACGTAGAGGATTCTTCTTCATTTGAAGAAGAAGAAAGAGATGTTGAAGTTAAGATGGAAACTACAAATGAAATTACAAATTTTATGGGTGGAAAAAGTTTTAAGCTATTTAATCCTTTAAATCGTTTGAAGTTAGTGGCGTTTTCAAGTTTTCTTGGAGAACCAACTTACTATCAACCTCTTGAAAGAGAAGAAGCTTACATTGAAGAATATAAAATACAAAAACAACAAAAGAAAGATAATCTTTTAAAAATATTGAAAGATCACTTGTTAATTCCAACAGATATGGGTGTTTCACGAAATCAAACATTTTACAATGCAACAATGGAGGCATTAGACTATGATTTTGGAAAAACTCTAGAATTAGCAATACAATGTCGTATAGAGTTTATGATGCGAAGATCAACATCACAAATATTGGCAATAGCAGCAGCACATCCAAAACGTGTAGAGTTTAATGAATATAATCCAAAGACGTTTCGTGAAGTACTAGTGAAATGTTGGAATCTTCCAGGAGATGCAATAGCATGTTTGGATGCGTGGAAAGCAATGTTTGGAAGTAAAACAAAGTTACCAAGTTTTTTGAAAAGAGCATATGAAGATAGACTAGGAGACTTGAGTCCATATCAACAAGAGAAATATCGTAGAGAATCAATAGATATGGTACGTCTAAGTCATCCATCAAAGACAACTTTGAAAAAGAACGATACACTATCAACATTGATGCAAGATGGTAATTTAGAACTAGATGACAAAGACATCAAATGGGAAAAGCATCGATCTTTAGGTAAGAGTTGGTTAGAAACATTAGAAGCAATGGAATGGAATATGCCTCATATGGCAGCTCTTAGAAATATTCGTGGTTTTGCAGCATCAGATCCAGGAATGGAGAATGTGATAAAGTATCTAGATATGTTGTTGAATGGAGTAAAAGGTGGAAAGCAATTTCCATTTCGCTATATAACAGCCTGTGAACAAATGAAAAAAAGTTTTAATATTGTAAATGAAGAAAAAGATGAATCGTCTAGTGAAGAAGAAAATAATAGTAAGTATAAAAAAAAACCACCAGCAGTAGTTCCAGTTGAATACAGAGATGTTGTAATTGAATATTTGGAGAAATGTCTACAAACTTCAATAGAAAACTATCCAGTTTTAAAAGGAGATGTAATATGTTTATCAGACAATAGCGGTAGTGCACATGGAACAATGACATCAACTTATGGTAGTCAAACAATATCAGATATAGGAAATCTATCAGCTCTATTTACAGCTTATCGTGCAACAGGACGTGGTGTAGTAGGTGTATTTGGAGATGATTTGAAATTCTATGAGGTAGATAAAAATAAGACTTTGTTGGAACAATACAATGAAATAAATGAACTAGGTAGAAAAGTAGGTGCATCAACAGAAAATGGTGTGTGGTTGTTTTTCAAATGGGCATTTCAAAATCCAAATGAAAACAAGTTTGATCACTGGTTCTGTTACTCAGATATGCAAGTAGGACATGGAGGATTGTATGGTAAAGATCTTGATATTATAAACAAAGGATTTATGTGGGGTAATGAATGTTGTTATAGTAATTTATACATAGACATCAACAAGTGTGTAGATAAATATCGTATGGAAATAAATCCAAAATTGAACACGTATATGGTACAAACTGCAGGATACGATAATAGCATTTTACCAGAATCAACTTATAGAGGAGCAATATTATCAGGATGGACAGGAAATGAGGTGGTTTATGCAAAGGAATTATGTAGATTATGGGATGAAATAGAGAATATTTAGATAGGTAGTTAGGAATTAATAAAAAATAATATAAAATAATGATATTAATAATAATATAATGAGATTATTATTATTATTAATAAATATTTTTTCTGTATCAAATGGTATGATAAATAGATACTTTATACCAACAATAAGAAATCAAATAAGAATGAAAACAAGTAAAGGAACAAAAAAACAAATAGATGTACCAAAATTCACACCACCATATAAACCAAAAACAAAAAATCAAGAAAATTATGTAAAAAATATGAACAATAATACAAACAAAATAATAATAGGAATAGGTCCAGCAGGAACAGGAAAAACTTTATTTGCTTGTAATTACGCAGCAGAGCAATTAAAGTCAGAAAAGATTCAAAAAATAATATTAACAAGACCAATAGTACCTGTAGAAGAAGATCTAGGATATTTACCAGGAAAAATAAATAACAAAATGGAACCTTGGACTCGACCTTTGTTTGATATATTACAAGAATATTTTCATAATAAAGATATAGTAACAATGTTACAATCAGGAAAAATAGAAATAGCTCCATTAGCATATATGCGAGGACGAACATTCAAAAATAGTATAATAATAGCAGATGAGATGCAAAATAGTTCTCCAAGTCAAATGTTAATGACAACAACAAGGATAGGAGAAGATTCAAAACTATTAATAACGGGAGATTTAAATCAAAGTGATCGTTATGAAAATAATGGTTTAAAAGAATTAATAAAAAAAATAGATAGTTATAAAAGTTTTGGTGGAAAAAGTGATGGAATATCAATAATAAGTTTTGATAGTAATGATATTCAAAGAAGTAAAATAGTAAATAAAATAATAGAAATATATGAAGATAGAAGACCAAGCTTACCTATACCAAAATCATCAACTTTAAAAAAAGAAAAAGAAGAAATAATTTCAGAAAAATTAAAGAAAAAAATAAAAGATGAGTTAGATAAACAATTTATAGAAATGCAAAAAAAATCAAAAGAAAATGAAACGAAAGATGAAGATAATAAAAATCAAGATGCAGCTATGATACCATTAAAAGAAATGAGGCGAATAAATAAAAGAAAAAATTAACTAAAACCTAACTAACCTAACTAACTTACTCTTCATCCTCAGATTCTGAATCAGAATCAACAATAGATGCCCAATTTGTATATTTTCTTTTCCTAATAGTAACATTTTCAGAGATAACTTCATAATCTTTAACTTCAACCACTCTTTCTTCTTCTTCTTCATCTGAAGAAGAAGAATCCTCTTCGTTGAGAATGTCAAACACATTCTTTCTCTTAACATTTTTTACTTCTTCATTATTAATTTTCTCTACCTTTTTTTGAGAAAGAAGAAATAATTTCTCTTCCTTTAATTGAGTTTTTTTAAGAGAGCAAGAAGAAACAAAATGACCTTTCTCTCCACAATATTGACAAACATTGTTGAGAATAGTAGGACAAGTGACAGGACTATTTGGATGTGTTGTCTGACGAACAAAATGACTAGTAAAGACACTCTCAGGTTTACCAAAATCCTTACATACTTTGCAAAATGGTTTCATAGAATCATTATGCTTTCTGAAATTAGAGTTTTGTTGACGAACAGCGTACATATTTTGATATTACTTGTATTGATTGATAAGTGGAATTAATACATTCTGAGATTAGTTGATAAAAAATTTCAATTTTAAGTCATTTTGGACACTTTTTAATACAATAAATATTTAAAATCTCACAATAATGTAGTATGGTATCACTATTTGGAAATAATAATTCCGTTGTAGTAAAAACAAATAACAGAAGATTAAATACTACATTTGTTCAACCACCAACAATAATATATAAAAACACTCCCGTTAAAAACGAGATCTCTAACGAGATCTCAAGAGAACTAACAAATTCAATTGAAAAAATAAACAATAATTACATTTCAAATTTATTAACTAGAAACTATGAATCAATACCAACAGATCAAGCATCTTATTTAAGTTTGTATAATAGCTTGTTGAGAGAATTGGAAAAAACAAAAGATAAAAATACAAGAATATTGATCAATATGACACTAAGTGGATTAAAAACATCTTTAGATACACAGAATTTATATAGAGAAAATCAAAATCTCATTAAAAATAATGAGATATTAACACAAAGAATTGATGATGTATTATCAAATAAAAATAATAAAAATGTAATGTCAAATACAAGTGGAAAAATAAATATGGAAAAATCATTCAAATTATCACCAATTTATAGTTATTATATAACAATGTATGGTTTACCTGAATATGGAAAAGGGTTTGATGAAAAAAAATTAGAAAAAGTAAAAAAAACACTAGAATCAATGAACATAGATCCATATCAATAAAAAAAAATAAAAAATTTTAATTAGAAAGATTTTTACATAAATGCGTAGTAAGATTAGAATATCTAGGACTATTAAGTAATTCTCCAATAAAAAAATACGTATTGGTTCTTTTAGGATATCTACCATTTCTATGTAAATAATAAAACAAGGTAGGAGATGATCCAGAAATATAAATAGATTCATTATTAAGATCGTGATCAAAAAACGTTTCATCAATTTCACCTCCCATATTCCAAAAAATCCAATAAATATTTTTATTGTATTTTTCAAAAAATAGGTCCTTATTTTTTAAAATATTCTCACTACTTGAAAGAAAAACGAAGCTACATGATTGATCAATTAATTCTCCAACTCCTCCATCATATATATAATCAATAAATCTGTCGACTTTTAATTGAACAGAATGTTGAAAATATGGCATAATTTCTCGAATAATATCTGTAAAATCTTTTTCAATATGAATATTCAAACATATAAAATTATTTTCAATTAATATTACTCTTTTTAATTTAGACAATTGACAAATAAGAATTCCCATACCAATCGCATTGTATTTGGTTTTATAATCAAGAGATGATGAAATATCAACAATAGGTAAAAAATTAGAACTAGATTCATTATTTTTGAAATGATTCAAAACATTTTTAATCCAACAATGATCCAAAAATTCCAATTTACAAAGAGTATTATCAGTACGTTTATATTTTAATAAATCAACAGCTTGTTTGACATAAGTACCAATAGAAATATTCGTTTTTTTGTATGTACCAGAATGAACAATAGATTCCCCATTATGAAAATGATTCAAAAAAAAGTCGGAAGTAAAATTAGTATGATGACGTTGTTTTGTAAATCCACTTTTTTGTTTTAACATAGTTAACAAAGTAACTTTTTGAGGTTCAATGTTATTCCAATTTTGATTACATTGCTTAATTTGTGGAGTGTCAATTTCTTTATTCATCTTAGAAACCATATTCCTAAAATCCATTTTGCAAAATTTCATAACCTTTTCATATTGATGAATAGTATTAATATTTTCAAACAAAAAAGGTCTATGTATAATATTCCATTGTTTAACTATTTTATCATATAACCAACCATATTTAGATTTTTCTCTAGGAATCCATTTTGCAACATTAGAAATATAGTTTCTAGCATCAGGACGAATGGTGTCAATATGTTCTCCAAATCTTTTTCTTAAATATGCAGACAATGTATCATTCCAAAAATAATTGTCTTTGTCAAATTGATACAACATAATACTTATAGAATAATTTATAATTTGATCTTTTTGCTTTTTAATTAAAATATTAGAATTATTAACAAAATCACAAAAATACTTAACATCTGCCCAACATCCAAATGATTGTTGATTATTAACAACATCAATAAATAATCTAAATGCATAAAGAGCTAATTCAGGATAATAATTATACCAAACACAAATCATCATATAAGAAATATCCCTTTCTCCTTGACCATATTTAATATCTCTAAAAAATCCAATAAGTTTGTACAAACATATCAGATAATAAAGAAATTCATATTTTTGTGTTATCATTTTTTTGTATACAAACCTAAGTAAATAAATGTATTTATCTTGTAAAATATCAAGTGATACTCTATTTGAAAGAAAATAAAATTTACAAATTTCATCCATAATATATTGATGATGATTTACAAAATTAGTATTAATTAAATGAGGGAATTGATCTTCACAATGTATATCCATAAATATTAATAATAATATATAGAAAATTTTATTATATGGATTTTAATTTATATTTAAAAATAAAATGAAACATATACTACAATGGAAGAGAAAGTACCATTTTCATCAAACACTTTTACCTATATAATGAGCAACCGCAAAATGTTATTAAATTATTTTAAATACAAAAAAACATTAATAAAAAATTGAAAATAAAAAATAAATAAAATGAAAGAAATATAAAACACATATTTATAGAACAAAATGGTAAAGAATACACATGGTGGATCAAAACATAAATCACAAGCTAGAAAACATAGTAATTCAAATCAATTACGTGTTGAAATAGAAGCAAATGGCGAATTTGAAAAATATGCAATAGTAAAAAAAATGTTTGGAAATGGAATGTGTCAAGTTGAAACAAAAGATGATTCCAAAACATTGCTTTGTCATATAAGAGGAAAATTTAGAGGAAAAAATAAAAAACATAATACTCTAGCTGTTAATTCTAAAGTTATTGTAGGATTAAGAGAGTGGGAATCAACAAAAGATAATTGTGATTTAATTGCAGTAATAGATTCTCCATTTCAATCAAGTTCAATTATGGAAGATGAAAATAATGAAGATGGATTTGTTTTTGGAAATACTAATAATGTAGAACAAAGAGATGACGAAGTAGCACCTCAAGTAATTCCAGAAGAAATGGAAATAGATATAGATGATATTTAAAAAAAATTAAAAAATATTTTTACGAGTGGTAGATCCATTTTTTTTATGCAATTTAATAGTAACTTTTTTAGATGGTTTATCAGTTCTATTAACAGGATGAATTTTCAAAATAGGTTTAGGTTTAAAATCTTTTTTTTCAATTTCTTGAAAAAAGAAATAGACACTATTAAGACCATGAAAGAGAGAAATAGATTGTTCAATCTCAAAATCCTCTAATAATGGCAATTTTTTAAAAAAACGTTTTATAATTCGATCCTGATTTTCTGTAGGTTCATAGTGTTTGTCTTCTCTATCTTTGTCTTGATCATCTTCGTCTTGTTCGTCTTGTTCGTCTTCTAGGTTTTCATTTTTGTTTTCATCATCTTCAGAATCGTTATCAGATTCAGATTCAGAATCACTATAAATAGTTTCAAATTGGTCGTTAAAAGGTTGAATATCTTTATGTTCTAAATCAACTAAATAAAGAAAAGCATCTTTGTAAATATATTTAGAATCTTTAATAAGAGTTTTTTGTTGTTGAATAAGTTGCAAAACTTTGCCTTTAGGAATTATCTTGACAAAATTTTTTTTAGGATGATCGCTTAAATGAATGATTTCTTTGCTGACTTTTTCAATATAATTATTTAAATTAACAAAAATGTAATAACAATGAATTTTATCCATAAAATCTTTAGAACATTCATCATCGATTTTTAATAATTCTTCTTCCTGATTTATCCAAGACATTCTTTATTTTGTTGTTCTATTTTAGTTTTAAATGATAAACGAATAAATAGAAAAAAAATATAAAGAGAAAAATATAATAAGTATTGTCTCAAAACAGCATTTTAAACTAATAGTGGTACATAGAAAAAAAAATTTTAGCCAATACTTGAGACAGCACCTTTTTATTAATTATTTATATGATAGTTAATAAAAAGGATTTAATTTGTAATTATATTTTATAATAATGGAAAATCAAGAAAATTGTGTTACAATAGTAAATAATGTTATTGCAAAAATTAAAGAAATATCCAAAAAAGTAAATAATAATGAAAATAATGAAGATATAGATGTGTTGGGAAATGCAGTTAATGATTTAATAAGTAATCATGAAGAAGCATTAAAAGATAAGGGTACTGAAAATGGTGTATTAAATAATCAAATTAAAGATTTGGAAGAAAAATTACAACTTGAAAAAGATAAAGTTACTGATTGTGCAACTCAATTGGAACAATTGAAAGCAGAAAACCTAGAAGCACAAATAAAAGCAGCAGCAGAAATGGATAAAATGAGAAAAGAAGCAGACGAGGCTGTGAAGAATAAAAACAAAGCAATGGAAGATGCTAAGAAAGCTACTAATAGTGCTACGGAAGCAAATGAAAAAGCAAGAGCAGCTTTAGAAGAAGCAAAAGCAAATAGATTGCAAGCACAAAAAGATGCAGAAGAAAAAGAGGCAGCACTTGATAAATCAAGTTTTTCAGAAGGAGAAAAAGAAAAAGCACAAAAAGAAGCAGAAGCCGCAAAAACAAAAGCAATACAAGCAGCTGAAGATGCAGCAGCTGCTATTAAAGACGCAGATGATGCAGCAGCAAAATTGGCAGCAGCAAAAGAAAATGCATATACTACTTCATTGGATACTCTTAAACAAAAGATAACATCTTTAGAAGGTCAAATTGAAAACGCTCAAAATTTAAACACATTAAAGAACGAACAGATTAATGCTCAAAATGCTGAACTCTCAAGTAAAGATAGTGAATTATTTGCAATGAAAGGAAAAAATCTTGAATTAATGAAACAATATTATGGTAAACATTTAGCTTTTAAAGAAATTTTCACTGAATTAAATAATAAAGTTACTACTGATAATCAAGAATCAACGCAGCCAACTAAATTAACAACAATGGATTTAAGTAATATAAAAGACCGCATAGTAAAAAAACAAGGTAATATTGATATTACATATTCTACAGAACAATTAAATAGTTTGAAAGATATAAAAGATAGAATAAATGCAATAAATAAAAGAATACAAGTACTAAAAGAAGCAAAAACTAGCGAACCACAAACTGAAGAAGTATCAGAAAGAGTAACAGAAGGAGGAAAAGGAGAAAATAATCAAGAAGAATTAGCCACAATTGAATCAATTGAGCAATTAGAAAATATGCTTAAAATTGAGGAAACAAAATTTACAGAGTTAAATAATAATATAAATAATGATATTGATTTATTAAAACCAGATCCATCAGGAAATCTTAATGAATTAACAAAACAACATTGGGAATCTAAAGATGATTATGGAGATATTACAGAATTTGCAAAAAACATGATTGAAATGTATAATGGTTCTGTAGAAAAACTTAATGGTTCTATAGCTGAAAATGAATCACTTAAAACATCAAGCACCCAAAGTGATGGTGAATTAAGAGAAAAAATTAAAACTTTGGATAACAAAATAATAATAATGACATCAGATTTAGAATCAAAGAATAATGATTTAAATTCAAAGAAAAAAGAATTAGATTTAGCTAATACAAAACATACAGAAACTATTAAAGCAATTAATTCAATGCTTGAACTAAAATTAGATTATTACAATTTGAATGAAGATGTTGATACCGACAAGGTTGACCAAGATTTATTGGAAAAACAGATAGCAAAATTTAATAAGGACGTCGAAATAATAAATGCTAGTGCCAAAACCACAATACCAGACTATGAAGCAGTTGATCAACCTGTTATAGACAAATTGCGTAATAAATTAATTGAATTAAATGAAATAAGAAAAAAATTTGATGAAAAAGCAATTTTGAATAAAGAACAACGAGAAGAATTACAGAGTTATGAAGAAAAAATAAATAAATTTGTTGAAGTGATGTTTGGTGATGGTAAAGATAATAAAGGTTTTTTAACAGGGATTATTGAAAAGCAAGCAAAAATATTCGAGCATTTAGGAAAATTAGCAAAATGGCAAAATCAAAGTATAAAATTACTAAAAGGAGAAAACATTAATGGACAGATAGAACCTCCAAATTTATCTTTATTTGATTATGAACTTATTTTCAAAGAAGATAAGAATATATTTGATAATGAAGCTATGATTAACGAATCTCAAAAGACAGAAACGGGCATACAAATTGGTATATATGCAATATATAGTGCAATTAAATCTTTTACAAATGTTGTATTTAAAAGAGAAGTGAATAGTACTATAGAACAAAATTTTAAATTTGAATTATATCAAAAAACAAATTTTAATTTAAAAGATTTAGCAAATGCTATTAAAACAACTCACGAAAAATTAACAGAAAGAAATACCGATTTGGGTATTTTTAATCAACGCAAAGGTGAAATAAATAAAAAGATATTAGACCTAACAGAACAAATGATTGAATGTTCTAAAAAAGATACATCATTCCAATCTGTAGGTAGTTCCCTTCAAACCGCTTTAAACATAATAAATAATAATAATAAAAAATTAAATGTAGATAGAACACCGCTAGAAAAAATCCAAGAATATCCTGATGGAGGTAGTAAACAAGGTGGAAAATTAAAGAGATCATTAAATTTAAATACAAAAATTAAAAGAAGTTTGAAAAAAAGAAAGTAAATATGATATTATTATTATATATAATATCATGAATAGTAATTATCCATCAACGAATGATATAATAGAAAATTTAAACACACTTTTAGATAATTTAAAATTTCCAAATGAAGGAAGTATTAATGAATTTATAAAAATAAGCAAAATCAGAACAGATAGTACGGAGGGTACTAAAGCAGATATTAATATTAAAGACATTAATAAAGAAATGAGTAGTGTAATTTTGTACAATTTTTCACAACTTATTTCAGCAGTAGGTAATTGTAAAGGTGATACATCAAAAGATGGTCCAAAAAATTTACCATTATGGACAAATTTAGGGGTAATTACATCAAATTTAGAATTGCTTTTAAATAGAATGAATAAATGGAAAGATGATAATAAAGATGATAATAAAGATGATACTAGTGTAGGAATTTCTACAATAACAAATAGTACAAATAGTACAAATAGTAAATCAAAAAGTGTAGAAACACCTATTGTAGAAAACATTTTAGAATCAATAAACGCTGACAATGATACAATTACATTAAAATATAATGATTCTTATGAAGAACATTTAAAAAATAGTGGTAGTGATGATGCCACTACAATAGTAACTATAAAAAAAAAAAGAAAAGAAGATAAAACACATTTACATGAATTATCGGTAAATACATTTAAAAATGATGCACCATCAAATCATTTTGAAAATGGTAAAAGAGGTTTCATAAAAAAATATTTAATGCCTTTATATGATGATGATTATTTTAAAGTAAAAAATCCATATGCAGCGCTTGACCCAAAAATTTCACAAAAAGAAATAAAAAAAGAGGGTCTTTTGGATTATTTAAATTCAAAATGGAATTCGGATACTTTTCAAAAGCCTTATCCTGCTCAAAAAAAATTAGAAAATATAGAAAAAGAATTAACTAGATTAATGAAATTAATTATTAAAAAAAATATAGAATCATTAAAAAGCTCCAAAGAAAAAGTAGATAATTCAATAAATTTTTTTACAAAATTCCCATCATTAGTTATTGAAGATGAAGATATAAAAAGCCAAGCATCAGATTCATTTAAAGAAAAAGATAAAAAAAATATAGAAATAATTAGAATTAAAGATAAACTACAAAAAGCAATAGATGTTCATAAAAATTTGACTGAAGAATTAAAAAAAGATAATTTAAAAGAAGAAGATAATTATAAAGATCAAGAAGATAATTCTAAAAAATTTGAAGATCAAAAAAAAAATAAAGAAACAGAATTATATATTTTACCATTAAATTATGAAAATGGTAAACATAGTATATACAAATATGACAAAGAAACTAAAGACAAAAAAGAGGATATAGAAACTAAAGACAAAAAAGAGGATATAGAAAAAAAAATTGATGAATTTTTGATAGCAGAATTTTTAGAAAAAGGTTATGTTGAAATGCAGTTATCCAAATTACGTACGGAACGTGATCAAAAACCAGGTTTTTTTGAAAAATATCAGGAAAAAGATAAAAATAATCAAGAAGAATCAATTAATGAATTTTTTAAAAATAATATTAAAAGTATTGAAGCTGATGATAAAAACGAATTATATTATGTATATTATTTTCATAAAAAAACTATTGAATATCTTAAAAATTTAATATTTAAAGAAAAAGAAGAACGATATAATATCATAAACAATAGACTTGCATTTACAACAATTCTTAGATATTATGACAAAATATTTGGATTTATACCTCAAAAGGTATACGGATGTTTAGTAGTTCCTGACGAAAATTATTATTATAATTTATTAAGTGTAGATGGTGCAATAAAAAATATTGATAAATTTTTTCCAAAAATTGATGACTATGATCCACATAATATGGAACCAGAAAAATTTTTAAAATACATTCAAATAAATTTATTTCCTAATTGCAGCTCTACAAAAGAAAAACAACTTAATTTTACAGACATAGAGAAATATTTAAAAGCAAATGGAAGTTTACCTGAATACAATGCTGCAAAAACAAAAGATGAAAAAAAGGAAATACTAGAAAAAATATTACCATCAAAATCTTATATTGGTATTGAAATAATTGAACCAGAATGTGATGTTGATATAAAAGAGAGCTATTATAATGATGTAATAACAATTGAATTATCAAATGATAGAGACAATTATTTTGATTTTTGTAATTCACTAGATGATATATTGAAAGATAAATTATATTTATTTAAACAATCTATTGATGAAAAAATAAATAATTTTGAAGAAAGTCCAAAAACAATTGCAGCACAAGATGAAGCATCTATCCAAGATGATATTAGTGAAATACAATTGCTAATATGTTATTTTGTTATTAACATAGCTATGACAATGATATTTATTAGGAGTTGCTTAGACGAAAAATATAATAATACTAGTGAAAATGGAAAATATAAAATATCAAAGGAGGGGGAAGAAATAATAAATAAAAATAGGTTTTATCGCGGCGAAACAATATGGAGAGATGAAGAAATTGAAGAAAAATATTCAAAAAATCAGGGGACGGGTACCTTCTCTTCTTTAAGTACTAATTACTTGCAAAAAAATAATCAACTATTTAAAGATTTAAGATCGAAATTTAATACAATTAATAATCATAATTTACTTAAAGACAAAATGAAATTGAAAGAAAAAAAAAATTCAGATGGAACTATTATCCGAGAACCAATTGAAAAAACAATATGTAGTTATATTCTTTCAGAAGTAAATAAAATTGTAGTAAAATATTTTAAATATAATGATGATAAATATGTAGCAAATGAAGAAGATGCTAAAGTATATCAAACTATTTTTGATAATCTTGGTAATAACTATAGACAATCTTTTCATCAATTAATATTAAGTTATACATTAGAAATAATGTTTTGGTTATTTGAAGATGAAAAAATAGGAGATGTATTAAAAAACGAAATGTTTAAAACAAAAGGGAAAGACATGGTAGTGAAAGACAAAAAATATGATATTATGATTCCAGGAGACGCTCGCCAGATATTCAATAACCATGCTCGATTATATTTATCAAATGATGTTGTATTAAAACAATATTATTCTTTTTCAAAAGATAAAGGTACTGGTACTGATAAATTAAAAACATACATAAATTTATTTGTTAGTGATAATAATAAATTAAATTATATCAAAAAAAGTGTCAGGAAAGAGGACTCAGGTCAGAGGCAAAAGCTGCAAAGACAAAAAAAGTAAATAATAATTAGTAATTAATATATATTCTATTAAATATATATATTAATAATGTCAGGTTTTGTAGAACCAAAGAGTTTAGTAAATATGACATTTTATGAATTAAAACAATATAAAAAAGATAATTATGTAGAAAGTTTTTTAAATGATTCAATGTTTTCGTTCAACCAAAATGTTATTATCAATCCCAATAGTAATAATAGATGGATAGAAGATTATGTAGATCCAAATGAATTATTTAATTTAAAAATAGATACAATGAAAGATTTTTTAACAAATTATACAAATTCAAATTTAATAAATAACTTATTTAAAAAATTTTTTGTAAATGACGAAAAAGAGGATTTAATAAATCCGGTTAAATTGAAAGATAATTATAACAAAATTAAAAATATGGACACAACAACAGATGGAAAAAGTAGAATTATGAAAACAATAATAAATTTAATGGAAAAAGATGATGCATGGGAAGATTTTTATGATCGTTATTCAATAAGAAGTTTATACAAAGATTTAGATGAATATATTGAACGTTATAATAAACCTAAAAGTTTAATAGTAATGTCTGATAATATTATAAAAACACGTATTTATGAAATAGATCAAGGAGATCAACCATCTTGTGTAAAATTATTACCGGATTATAAAAACCCTTCACCACCTATTTCTCAATCAAACTCTCAAGAAACTGAATTAACCTTATCTACTGCAGGTTTTGACTCCTTAGCACCAGATCAACAAGATGCTATAATGACAGAATTAACTAGATTAACAAATGAAAATGAAGAAGTTAATAAATTACAAATAAGCATTATAAACACTATAAGAAATTTCTTTTTTAAAATAATAAATTTAGTAGAAATAGTTTGCAAAGATAGTATTGAAGAATTTAAATATGATGATAGCGAACAATTTAAATATAATTTTACTGAAGCAGGTGTTTTGGATAGGTCAGAAGTTCTGGAAGGAGAAAAAAGAAAATATATAAGTATTTCATTTTTAGAATATTTTTTAAATAAAACTTTTGAAACGAAAGGAATAAAAAGTTTGATGGCTAAACAAAACAAAATAGAAAAAAAATTAATTCTAGAAACTTTTGGTTCTTTAAAAAATAAAAGAACAGGTTTGTTTGAAAAATCAGAAGAGTTAGAAAGAAAGAGAGATGAACTTGATGAAATTAAATTTACAATAATTTATAGTATAAGATATTTTGAAGATATTCTTAAGTCTAATTTACGTAATCTATATATAACACTTGCATATAATCAAGAACAAACAAAACCTTCATCAGTAGATCAATATGAATACTATCAGGTTATTCAAAAAATCATAAAAATAAAATTTGATGATATGATTGAAGAAATTGTTGAAGATAGAATACTATGCAACCCAGCTATTCCAATACCATTACCAGCAATTAATAGATCAAGAGCACCTAGTAGAGATAGATCATCCAGTAGAGATAGAAGTCGATCTAGAGATAAAGATCCACTACCACAAATTAGCAGTGAACAAGTGACTCAAAAGAAGAAGGTAGGAAGACCACGTAAAACAGAAAGAGGAGGAAAAAAAAATAAAACTCAAAATAAAAAAAGAAATAATTTAAAAAAAACTAGGAAATTAAAGAAGAAGTCAAATCATTAACAACTTGCTCCCAATCACCAAGTTTTTTTTGACGAAATAACTTAGCATTGGGATACCAATTAGTTTTACCTTCTCTAACCCATCTCCACTCACAACCAATAGTTAATAAAACATAAGTATCAATATTCATATTTAATGAAATATGTGCAAGTGATGTATCAGTTGTAATAACACCATCAGCATTTTGAATTAATAACATAGAATCTTGAAATGCATTACCATTATCTATTTGATCTCCCAAATATATAATGTTGTTTTCATTCAATGTCATCGTCTCAAGATAATCCAATTCTTTATTAATGACAATCCAATGAATATCACTAAGTAAAGGGTTCTTAAACATATTTTCCAAAAATTTTAAATCCATCTTTCTATTACTCTCCTCGTGCAAATTTTTGGAATTACCTTTCCAATTAATAATAAAATTCTTCTTATGTGGATGCAAATTGGATAAAATAAAATTAGAAGATGATGGCATAATAATGTTTTCTAATAATGGTTGAAAAGTAATAGTATGATATGTAAAATTTAAATAATGTATAAGCGAAATGAGACTACAATGATAATCAAATTTAGGTAAAGATTGACTATCTAAATAAGAAACAATAGTAAGATTAGATATACCATAAAATATATATTCAAAAATCCATAATAATGATTTATTTGTAAAAAATATAATATTGTTTTTGTTATACCTCTCACATAAAATAGGAATAAATCTAGAAAACATAATTTTATCACCAATACCACCACCATCATAAATCAAAAGAGATTTGTCAATATCATTTATATTAAAAAAAGAAATGCTTTCAGGTGAAACATTGGGTCCAGTAATGAAATTTAAATGTTTTAAATAAGGACCAGCATTAAGATAATTAAGATTATGTAAAGAATGTGAAGCATAACTAGTTTTAACATATGTATTTAATTCATTAAAAATAGGAAGATCATCCAATAGATCCATAACAATTTTAATTTTATTATTATAATCATTATTAATATTTAAAATAGAACAAACATTATCATAAGCAAATAATAAATCAACAAAAAAA
>MDTC01084419.1_pt1 | contig 16266 bp, 7 predicted proteins | sample 811181 | NCBI WGS metagenome assembly MDTC01 (sample SAMN05326644, study PRJNA326480) | marine metagenome | isolation source: seawater | place: Pacific Ocean: North | collected 2011
CTACTCCACTGGTCTACCTGCTAGACAGGAGATTGTTCTCACCCCAACTCAAGACTTCTATGCACAGTCTAAGAAGCAAGACGGTGGTCTCGTATTCTACACGGGTCTAAACTCCAACGGTGACCTATACATTGGTAACCGTAAGATTGATGCTATCACTGGCGAGGAAGAGTTCCTTGAATCTGCTGAGTTGGTTGATTCTGAAGATGATGCAGATGAAATCACTCAACTCGTTACTACGTTTGAAAATCCTGTAACCTTTAACGAGTATATCACCGTTAATGGTGGTGATCAGCAGGATCAACGTAGCACCTTCAACTCTCCTGTTACCATCAATGTTCTTGGTAGAGTAAGAGATCCAAATGAAGGATATGCACTACTAGTAATTTCTAATGTATCACCTAGTGATGGTGATGATGCAACTCTTGATAAGACTCAGCAGTTCCTTAACCAAGATACGTTTGGTGATATTGTAATTGCAAGAAACAGAGTTGCTGCTTCTATCTTCCAGTTCAACCCACGTGGATCAAACGGTGCTGGTCAAGGATATAAGATTCAGAACCATGTTGTTGGATCTATCGCTTCAAACATCACACCTAACCAGTCTGCACTATACAGCAGCGGACTTGGAACTGCAATTGATTCATCTCAGAATGTTCTTTATGGAACTAATGCTCCTCTCTCTGGAGATATGCTCCTCAAAGGTAGTGAAGTTGGTGGATCTGGATCTCTTGGTTGGATCTATGCTAACTTCTTTGAAGTAGTTCCTGCTGCTAACATTCTCCACTTTACTATGGATGGCAGCACTGTCATTACTATTAGATGGGGCAGCAGTCTAACTAACGAGCAAGTTGGTGTAACAAGTGGATCTCAAATTAGAATCTCTAACTTTAGTGATCCTGGATTTAATGGTCTATGGCAGATTGTTGGTAATGGATTTACTCCTTCTGCTAACACTTGTCAGATTGCTCTCATTGAGAACAGATCTAATGTTAATAATGAGAACCCAAGATTGTGGAGCAGTGAAGTAGCACTTGGTAATGGTGTAAGACTAGAGTTCTCTAATTCTTCTTGGAAAGAATTCGGTGTTCTCGGTGCTGAGGCAATCAGAACAAATACCAGTGAGATTGGTGATTATAAGTTAGGTATTAACACAGTTGCTCGTACACATCACGATGCATATCAGACTGCATTTGTTAATGTTGATACTGATCCTCGTGCTAATTTGGACGTTGTTGGTAATCTATTTGTTAGTGGAACAATTATTCCAGACTATCTTGACTATCCTACTTTTGCATCTAGACCACAAGAATTTACTGATCACGCAGTAATCGTTGGTGGAGACAGTGCAACTCCAGATAATGCAGCGACGTTTAGAATTGCGACTACAAATGCTGGTCGTGTTGGTATTAATGTAACTAACAATGAACTAGACAGAGCACTGGTTGTAGATGGCACATCTAGATTTACTGATGATGCTAAGTTTGAGCATGACATTGAAGTCAATGGTGATGACGGTGTAGTTGCTGAGATTAGAACTTCTCAAACAACAGGTACATTCAACTTCTTGATGAATGACACCTTTGTTGGTCAACCTGATACAACTGGATTAAGAATTGCTGGTTGGGTTCAGAACATTGAACTAGGCAATGAGACTATTCTTGAGCAGACAATTGATATCGGTAATAGCAGTTACAATAGTGTTATTAACTTTGGTGCTACTCCTGATACACCTAATTCAAATATTTCTAAGGTAACTGTTGGTGGTGGTTACAATAATAACGAATCACTATCATTCGTTCAGATTGCTACTAAGTCCTTTAAAGTTGCTGGTGATTTCCAACTCGGAACTAGAAGATTCCTTGAAGATACTGTCAACCTTTCCTCTACAGCAGGAACTGTTAACTTCTTCGCTGGAAACAGTAATACTAACACTCTAAACTTTGCTACTAATGCATCCACGATCACAATTGCTGGTCAGGGTGGTACTACAAGAATTAGAAACAAACTAGAGGTTGATGCATCTGCAAGATTTAATTCTAATATCACCCTTTGTGGTGGATTTGCATCGTTCCAGTTTACTGCATACAGAGGAAGATCTGGTTCTAACGAAGTTGAACATGCATCTGGAGATCTTGGAAACAATCTCTTCAATCAGAACGTTGACATCATTACTGTTGACAGAAAGATTATTAGTGATACTGAGTACACTTCAATTGATGCTGCTGGTTCTGGTAACTGGGGTGGTATTTCTTATCAGCAAGCACTCACCAACATCGGTGGTAATCCTCAGATTGAACCACAAAATCTCCCAGCACTAACTGGTAATCAATATTACTTACCACTAAGTCATAGTCCAGTTGATGCTGATGGAAATCCTCATTTTGTTGAGAATGATTATCTCTTAATTGATAGTCCTGAAGGCACTGGTAACTTCCTAGAGCAGCATAACTTTGGTGGTGACTCTGTTACTACCGATGCTACTCAGATTTCATTCATTCAAGAGTGGGCAGGTGGTGTTGATATCAGTGCATCTGGTGCTGGAACTGGAATGAGCAGTGGATTTGCAACAAACCAAAACTATCTCCACTTCCATACTTCCAGTAACCAAACTCAATATGGTCCAAGATATGTAACTTTTGCTCCTGTTGATGCGTCCTTCTATGGAGGACTCGGTGCAATTTCTAGAATAGATTTCTTCGCTCATGTTGGTAATAATCAAAATGGTGGTGAACTTCCTGATGCAATCAATGAGCATCTAGAGTTACGTTTCTCTGTTGATAACGGTCAAACATTCACTAAGATCGGTAATATTACTGAAACAAATCCTTATTCTGATACAGATCTTGCTTCATGGCCATCGTTTGTTGAATGGATAGATCAAAGTGCAAACTATGCGAAATTCAGTGTTGACGTTCCAGTTCAGGCTCAGCAAGCTAATTGCATGTTCCAGATCTACCAACCTGTTATTAGTGGACCACCATATGATAATGTTGGTTTTACTAAGGTTGAGTATTATTCTGGTTCTTCATTCACTGTTGATACCCACGTTGAATTTGTAAAAGTTATTTCTACACCAAGAATTGCTGAAGAACCATATTATATCGTTGTTGAGAGAGAACCATTCGGTACTTTCACAGGTGTCAGAAATGATCATCCAGACGGAACACCAATCTATAAGGTAAATGTTCAGTTTGACGCTACTTGGATCAATCAGAATATTGACAATGTAGGAATCATTGAAAATGTATATCTTGCTGAATTTGGTGGATCAATCAATACCGATGATTATGTAATTATCAGCAGAGATTCTACCGCACCTAATGTTGAACCAGTTGTATATGATCGTGGTGAGGTCTTTAAGGTTAATGAACCAATTGATCTAGTACCTAAGTTCTTTACAATCTCTTCTAACTGTGACACTGGAGATGATGTATTTGTTATTGATTCTACTACAGGTGATACCACTATTGAAGGTGATGTAATCATCAATAACGGTCTTACAATCAATGGTGGTTGCGAGACAACTATTAAGGGTGTTATTACTGGTAATACTTCACCAACATTTAACGGTGTAGCAACTAACATTATTACTGCCATCAGTGATATTGACATTGCTAAGGTTGCTATTGGAGACAATATCAAACTTGAACCTACTCAGACTGGATTAGATATAGAACTGTACAATAATCCAAAGATTATTGCGATTGATTTTGCTACAGATAACAATACAATCACAATGTCTGCTTATGCAGAGACAAATGCAGTCATTAGTTCAGTTCAATTTGTAGTTTATAACAATGAAGAATTTACCATCACAAATGGTAAAGGTCAGAATACACTACATCATGATACTTGCACAGCTGCAACTGAAATTGGTAATCAGTTTAGAAGACTAGATGTTTCTAGAGTTCTTCCTGATTTACAATCTAGTGGCGATACAGTAAATCAATATGTTGATCAAAACATTAGAATTTATTCCTATTGGGCAGATCCTCGCACTATCAACCCAGGTGGACCTATAACCACTCTAACTTCAACTGCATCAACTGGTGCTGTTGCTGGCAGCGTTTATCTACAAGTTGCTGAACTAGGAACAGGAACTGGAGCATTTGCTGTTGATGACTTAGTAATTGTTGGTAAGACCGCTGATGTTGTTTCAAATGGTCTCCAAGGAAATGAGTGGGAGGTAATGAAGATTGTTGAGGTTGATGAAGTAGGTAAGGTTCTAAGATGTCTTCCTGCACAAGAATCAACCACTGCACTTGCTTTAGCAACATATCAAGCAACTACCACTACTGTTGTTAGAATCCTGAAGCACCCAGAGACAGCAACTCTAAAAGATATTCAGAGCAGAACTCGTCCTAACTTTGGAGCTTTTGTATCCATTATCCTAGACAATGGTCATATCGCGCAACAAAAACTTGATTATTCAAACTTCTTGCGCTTCCATGATGTTGCTGGTGTAATTGATGATGCTTGGTTCTTCGTTAACGGTGGACTACGTGGCAAGTATCACACTGCTGTAATGAATGAGGAGATCCAGGTAGGCGTTAATCCATACAGAACTGGTGACCTAACACTCAACAATAATCTGTACTTACTTGGTGGCGGAATTAGCGTTAGAGACTCTGTAAACAAAACTCAGATTCTTTCAGTTGATAATGATGATGGTCACGCAGATCACTCTGGTTCTATCTACTTTGATGCTGGTGTTGTTGGTAGAGGTGATATTAAACTCTACTCAACTTCCTGCCCAGAAAACGTACTGCAAGCATCTTGTGATGTAACATTCCAAATTGATATCTTTGGTAATGGTATTGTTGGTAATACCTTAACAGTCCGTGGTCTTGCTAGTGAAACTCCAACCAAGACCGCTCAACTTGATATCACAAACTTGGGTCCAAATGGTGTTAACTCCTTCACTGTTAATAGAGACCAGTCAATTGATGCATTTGGATATGAAAACTTCTACACATCAAGTGGTGGTAGACATTCAAGATACGTTGCAAGTGGATCTGATGATGCTGCTAAGTTCTTAGTTCCAAACGTTCAATACTTTGCAAACGTCAATCCTGGTGATAATTTAATCTTGTACTTACCAGATAATCCACAGACTGGAGATACTGTATCTGTCATTGATGTCGGTGGAAATCTAACTTATGATACATCTCTTGTAATGAGAGCACAAGGAGTTGGTACAAGAGTTCAGGGTGATGGAACTGGAACTACAATTGGCATTGGTGGAACTACACCATACAGTGCGGGTGAGTTGATTGTTCAAACACCAAACGCTGGATTCACCCTTGTATACTTGGGTGGAACTGATTCTAACGGTACAATTGTTTCGTCTGCAGTACAGGGTTGGTGGCTCAAGGAGGTCTGATAGATGGCAAGTTACAATCGTATTAAAACATCTAAAATCGCCCCAATTGGCACTATCATGCCATGGGGCGGTGGATCAGCGTCAGGAGAAAATTTGGAAAATGTTCCTCCTGGTTGGATTGTATGTGGAGTATCATCAGCACAATTAAATGCTGCAGATTACCCACTACTAGCAAGTATCATGGGTAATACTTATGGACCTTTGCCACCTGATGCAAGTTTTGTTACTGGAACTAATTGGGGTATTGTAAATCCTTTTCCATACAATCCACCTGCTGGTAGAGAAGGACATAATCCAAATAGACATGTTGATACATTTGGTCTTCCAAATCTCAATCAGTTAGCATTAGTTGATATTGAAGGTGATAGACAATATGATAGTGAACCTGCTAATAGTAGTGCTTTAGATGCTTCAGCATTATTGGTATTAGGAAATACAATAAGTGAAAATGGTACTGAGGGTGATTTACCTGATGTACTGCAAAGTTCTGATGTTGATCTTATATTTGATCTGGAACCAGCTGGAAACCTTGCAGGAAGAATCACTGGCATTGTCATGGAAGATCCTATTTACTTTGACACTGTATATGCTTTACCTAGAAAACTAGGTATTGATCATATTGCTGCACACACTCACAGACCAGCATCAGATTCTGAATTTGATCAATTTTGGTCTGCTGGAGCTAGTGCTAGTCATGTATTAGAATTCCAACCAGGACGTGCAGAACTTTCTGGTGATGGTGATGGTACAACTTCTGCCACTGCAATTGGAAGAAGAGGAGATTTTGCTCATAGTTTTAACTCTAATCCAGAGTATAACCTAACTTGGGTTAACCCAGATAATCCAGCAGACACTTTAGTTCCTGGCATGGATAAGGTTATAGTTGACTTTAAGAAGACACTTTTACCAGATAATTCTCTAGTTAGTCAAAGTAGAACAATTGAAGCAAGATCACCTGTTCAGCAAGATTATGATGAAGATAACCGTGCAGTTGCAAATGTTCAGGAACCAGCAAACGTCGGAACATTCCCTCCTGCAGGAAGATATTCTGGCAAAAGAAATTTTTATGCATCTCCTGATATTCCTGCAGTTTATAGGGGTGCTGACATGCCTTCAGTTTATGTACAGGACATTCCATATGATGGAGCAACTACACCACAACCTATAAATACTGTTGTATCTAACACTTATACAACTACATTAAACCACGACTATGAGGGTTGGATTGACAGGGGATTGCAATCTCACACCCATGACGCAATGGAAGTTACCATGTCTAGAGGTAGTCTTTCCGTTCCAACTACAATTTTGGTTAATGATATTTCTACTGGCAGTTCAATTCCCGTGTCTATTGAGACTGCATTAAGTATTCAAATGGATATCAACACACCATCTCAAACCGTAATGTATATTATTAGAGCATTCTAACATGGCTGTATTCTATAATAAAGAAAAGGCGAAACTGGGTTCGCTATCAGGCATGATTATATCTTTTCCTGTTGAGGTTGTTAATGATAATCCATCTGCTGCTATAAACAAGGAATTACTTCCTGCTGGTTATCTCAGATGTGATGGTAGAGTTTTGTTTGCTGAAGAGTACCCTATCCTAGCAGAAGTTTTGGGTACAGGTGGAAATTCAAAGTACAAACAAGAATCTACTATCTTATCAAATAATCAATTTCAACTACCAGATTTAAGAAATAAACATATTAGAGCAACAACTTCATCTAATATTGGTCAGATGAATGATTTGACTGTTGAGGATGCCGAAGGAAATACAATTTTAAAGTCAGGTGTTGGATTAGATGTTATCCAAAACGTTGAGAGTCCTCTGCAATTAACATATACTGGCGAGTTTTATGTTCCTCCTCAAGAAATGCCATTGAGAGGAGAACCTGCGTTCTCTGTTAGTAGTGGTGCATATACAGAAATAGTTGATGTTCCTGCTAGGGCATTCCAACCACACATGCATAGAAGTACAACAACTCGTGCAAGACAAAGAGCAAAGAACAATGCAGACTTCAGTGCATTTGCAAGTAACTATGCTAGACATCCAAGTTCATTGAATGTTTGTCAATGGTGGGAAAATACAGAACAGATTCTTTGTTATTGGGCAATGACCAGTATTCAACTTACAGGGCGAGATGCTGGTACATTTTTTACAGGACCATCATCTTATTGCTACAACTATGGTGCATGTTTTAATGATGTCTGCTCTGGATTTATTGGCGCTGAAGGTCTTTGTTTATGGCCATCTGAAGGATTATGCCCAGAAGTTGATAATAAAGATTGGTGTATTACTAAAACTGGTGACTCTAACAATCACCATGAGGGTAAAGAATGTGATGGAGAAACGTTCGGTAACAATATATTCTACCCATCAACATATATTCAAAGATGTGTATGTACTCTTGCTATTTTTGGTGAATGTCTTGGTGGTGCAAACGGAAAAGGCATTAATGAAGATAACTCTGATGAATTAACTAACTGGCCACCACCATCATATAGTGGTGAGTTAACTCCATATGAAAACCTACCATTTACTACATTTGACGATGAAAATTATCAAACTGGATTGGTTGGTGTTAGTAACATTACAACAACAACTGGTGAGGTAGGATCTGATGGAACTCATAGACATAGACTAGATTTTAACTCAGATGAACCACATACATATACATTGAAGACAAGAGCTGCAACTATGAGACCTGAAGGTGGAATAGTTTCACGAATTACGATTAAAGCAAGCACTAGCAGAAAGGCGGATAGATATATCCAACCATACGTTATCACCGAATATCTAATTAAAATCTGATGGCACTTTACAGATCTACGTTACCTAATTACTATTCTGACAAGGGAGGATCCTACGTAACTGTGGGTGCTATCGTACCTACTTTGGTTGGTATTAATAGTGATAGAACTAATGGACTGGTAACAGAAGATCCAGAGTATGATTATAGAGGATATCTTTATTGTGATGGAGCAGAATATCATATCAAAGATTATCCAACTTTATATGAAAAATTAGGTAATGAATACAACAAAACTACTGATGTTAACAGGAATGCTACAGTTTTTACTGCAGCTGGTGCTCCAGGAACTATCAGAAGAATGTTTGTTGATAGTGGCAATGTTTATATTGAGGTATATGGTGAAGCAAAAACAAATCCAGATGGCACAACATATTATGATAGGGTAATTCCAAACGATGCAAACCTATCAATCTTAGATTTAATGTCCTTCCCAGGTGGAAGAACATGGTATAAAACAAGATCGCCATATGCGAGCACGTGGAATAATTTCATGCAGAATTACTCTGTATGGGTCTCAACAAATGATGCTGCTGTTGGTCAAGCCTGGAATTTTGGTGGAACAGTCAACATTCCTTCAACTGGCAATTATAAAATCCAAGTAGCATCTGATAATACTTGCACCGTAACTTTTAATGGTGGTACATATAACCAATCTGGATTTAACGATGGTTCAATGGTGACATATGATCTTGGAACTGTTGCTGCTGGAAATTACCAAATAACATTTTCTGCAACTAACAATCCAAGTGCTGACGGGGATGATAGTTGGTCAAATAATCCTGGTGGTATTGCTTTAAAAATTTATAATAGTGCTGATGGTGCAGAGGTATGGTCAACGAGAGATGATGTTGCTGGCAGTGCAACTGCTAATACTCTTGCCGAGGGTCAGTTTTATCTCTTAAACTATACTGCTGCTGATCAATCTCTAGCAATAGGATCCGACACCCATATTTACAGGGTACTGATAAATTATAATCCATTGACAGGAACTGGCGGAACTCCTGGCGGAACTGTTACATGGCCTATTGTATCATCATCTCTACTCAATGATGGTAGTGAATATCCAATTCTTCCTGTTAGTTTTGCAGGAACTGTACCTGAAATTGATCCTCAAACTTACGATCCATTGACAGGAACAGGATATCCTACTGGATATGATAGTTATGTTGGAGCTGAAAATAATACTCCTGCGTTATCTTGGGGAACGATGGTTGGTCTCCCTGATGGCATCAGCGTAGAGAGTTATGAGTTGATGATGGAGGATATGTCAGCTAATGGTGATGAACCACCTACAGATGCATTTCCACAGTGGTGGGTATCAGATATTCCACCAACGTTTACATCTATTCCATCTAATGGAACATGGCCTAATGGAGTTACAATTAACCAGAATCAGGTTCAAGGAACATCCTTGGGAACTAGTCCTGATTGGGTAAATAACGGATACTCTGGACCACAACCTCCAGCAGGTGAGAAGCACATTTACAGAGTACATGTAAAAGCAAATCTATCAAATGGTTCATATATTGTTTCTAATCTAGATTTTACTTTTGGTGATGGACCACAAGCTCAAATACCTATTACAAAACAACCATATTATGAAGAGGATCTTGATGTTGAAGGCACAGGTTCTGGTATTACAAACCCAAATCTAAACATAGATTTTACTCAGTTTGCAACTCAAAACCCTGACGCAGGCACAGGACACCCAACAGTTAGAATTGCAAAAGCTTTTAGACTAGAAGATTATCCATATATTCTAGGTAAATTTAGAGTACCTGATTATAGAGATAGAAAACTGATTGGATTTGGTGAAGGTGTAAGTGGAGCTGGAACACCGTTGGTTGAGGGTAGAGTCTCAATGAACATCGGTGATATTGGTGGAAGATGGTATATTACTACTGATATTATTGACGAACCAGGAGAATTCTTTGAGATTAGTGATGTTACTACTACAGGTTATAGTGATGTAAATACACAAATTGAACCATATTTGATTGGTGAGAAGAAATATGTTGTTGGACCAATCCAAGATTATATTTTTAACAAAGCACCAACTCACGATCACCAACTTCTTCATAGTGTACCTGAAGAGTCAACTGAAGCTCCTATTGGTGGTATGGATAATTACACCTCTGCATTCAGTAGAATTAAAGGTTCTGTTATGCAGTTCATTCCTGGTGGAGAATCTGGAGATGGTATTGCTAAAGGACACTCACATGGACTGTTAGGAAATAGACCATCAAATGCTAGAATTGCTACGTATGGAAATACTGACGGTATAGGTGAAAGAATAGCATCAAATGCTCTACCAACTGTAAATTTTGCAATTACTGATATATTAACAGCTGGAAGTGGTATTGAAGCTGTTGATCTTAACGATACTTATCTCTTGAATTGGGGATCTGGATCAGGAGAGACTGGTGGATTTGCTAATCCTGGATTAGCACAAGCACAGTACCTTTCAATGTCTTCATATGGTCTGTCACCAGAAGATCACCTGCAATATAATCGTTTTGCCATTTTAAAACTGGATTTGACAGGATATGCTAAGCTATCAATTCTTGCTATTGCAGGTAATGATAATAATGGTGGAGAACGTCCTAATAACCCAGGTGAAGGATTAAGACTAATTTGGCCAAATGGTAATGAGATTACAATACTCCCGTCAAAGCAAGATACTAGTTTTAACTTTGATCAATATGACGCAGAATATGCATTTTGGAAGTCAACTATAGTTGAAATCCCTGAAGTCTATAGGACAAGTGACGTACAAATTAGATTTCAACAGAATTCCAACCCAAGTAGTAACAGTCCAAGTGAATATAAAGATGGTGATGAAGACGCTACACACCCAAATGGTTATGATGCTATTGGTATTGCAACTATTGGTTTGCTTGAAGGTAGTGATTCAGGTAGTACTTGGGATGGATGTTACAACTATAGTATTACTGAAGCACCTGCTGTAGATATTGCATCTTGGTCTGGTGATGGCACAAATCTGAATATTGTTACTGCAGCAGATCATGGTTTAAAACCTGGCGACAGTGTGGTTGTATTCGGAACAGGAGATTCTAATGCTGATGGAATATATGAAGTAGAAGATTCTGGATATACTGCTACTTCATTACGAGTCTTATCATCAGTAAGTGGTGGAGGAACTAGTGGACAAGTAAGAGAAGCTGCTGGTTATTTCCAAGATCAAACATATACTCCTACTCCAAGAATGTATACAGTTGATCAAAATACTGTTATTGGTGGAAAACTTATTCCTGCGGTGAACGTTGGTAAAGGAGAAGTTCGCTATAACAATTCATATACACCAGGAACTTATACTATTGGTGCTCTTGCAAGAACATCATCATTCCAAATTGATATGTACGCTGGTGGTGGCGGCGGTGGAGGTTCTACAGGCAGTGGTGGTAATGGCGGTAATACAAGTATTACATTCTTTGTTGATGGCGTATCCCATACTATTACTTGTACTGGTGGACAAGGTGGAGGATCTGGTAATGGTGGCGGTTCTGGTGGACAAGGTGGAACAGTAACAATTCCTGCTGCTTTGATAAATGACAACCGATTCCAATTTAATATTGATGATAATAGAGATGGACAATCTGCTGCCAATGGCGGAAACGGTGGTCAAGGAGCTGGTGGAGGTTCTGGCGGTGGTGATGGTGGAAATAGTGTAACCATTATCAGTGGATCGGAGACCAGAACGTTCTATAATAGTGGAAGTTTTAATGCTAATAGTGTAGTTCCTTCTGGTGGTAGTATAACCAGCGTTACATTAGCTGCTTCTGGCGCAGCAGGTGGTGATGGAAACCCCAATGGAAACTCGGGATGTTCTGCAGCTGGTGGATCTAGAGGAAGTGGTAGATATATTCAAGGAAAAATTAATGCTGGTGGAACTTTCTCACACCAAATTGGTACTCAAGGAGCACGAGGTTGGAACTATTATACTGGTAAGCAAACAGAACCTTGGAACTATGGTGGAGGTTCTGGTGCTGGTGTAGGTGGCGCAGGCGGTCGTGGTGCATGGGGTAACGGTGCTACTGGTGGTGCTGGTGGTGGTACTACTAGCATTTCTAATGGTAGTGGTTATCTACTTGGCGCTGGCGGCGGTGGCGGCGGCGGTGGATCAGGTGGTGGTTACAATGGTGGTAACATCACTGACCCATGTTGGACTGGTGGATCTGGTGTTCCTCATCCTTCTGGATACTATGGTGCAAACTCTATCGGTCCTGGTGCTGGTCAGCAAGGTGGTATCGCAGGTTGCACCGCTGGTGGCGGTGGCGGCGGTGGAGGTGGTTTCGGTCCCTCTGGCGGCGGTGGCGGTGGCGCAGGCGGACAAGCAGGTGCTGGTCACGTCAACACTGGATCTGGTGATGGTGGACAAGCAGGAAGATGTGCTGCTAGAACAAGTGTAATTTCTGATGTATACGAAACTAGTGGATCATCTGCTGGTGGATATGTAACATATGTTGTAAACTATAACGGAACTGTTGATAATCCAGCAGGTGGTGGAGGTGGCGGTGGTGCCGCTCTATCGTTTGGATTTGCTGTAAATGACTATCTTAATGAAGATATTTCTACTAGTTTTGTAATTAATGTTGGTGCTGCAGGTAATGCTGGTAGTGGAGAGGGTGGTGCCGCTGAAAATGGTTTCGTACAAATAGAAGCATTTGAAATTGTTGCAACTGAAGTTGGTAATGACGAACTAACATCTCCTTCTGGTAGATATTATGAAGTTCCTGGACTACCAAGTGATGCTCCTAATTTCCCAGATACTTTCTTTAATCAAGGTATCTTTATAGGTGCTAGTGCAAATGTAGATGTTAAAACATCAACTGGAAGTAATTTCCCTCTAGCAACTACAAAATCTGACGGAAAAGCAAACAGATACATTGAATTCGCTGGATATAATAACAGATATCTTGAAATGGGTCCAATGAATCTAGAAAATGTCAATCAAATGATATTTACTGTTATTCAGGGTAATAATAGTAATGGTGGAGAAACACCTGAAGAGAATCTAATGTTATATTATAGAAACTCTGAAGACAGTCCAACTGAAAACTTAATTGAAGCAGTTGCTCTTGGTGGTCCTGGTGCAGCAGGATATGTCAATTACATTATAGATCTAGATGAAGAAAATGATGCGAGAAAGAATGGAGTCATTCTTGTTCTTCGTCAAGATAGACCAGAAAGTGCTGGTGACAATGATCTAGTTCCTGATGGAAAAACAAATGATAATTATGGACTAGCGCAACTTGGTCTTGTATATGATGAAGTAACTGAACAGGTATTTGTACCATCTAGTGATGCTACTTTGCCTGGTAATGAAGGTGCATGTGGTCCAGATACTGGTATCAATGTAATTCGTAGAACAGTTAGTGCTACTGCTTCAAATATTAGATTTACTGACGGATTACTTACATTAACAGGATCAACACCAATATCTGTAACTGCAGATGCACGTGTTTTAGAACCAATTCCGCTTTTAACTAGATACCATCGCGCAAAGTATTTAATTAAAGCGTTCTAAGATAAATACCACTGACCATAGGACAAGTATAATGGCGACAAGTAATGCTACTTTGTTTTTGAATGCCTACGAGAAGACACTCACATATAAAGGTATTCAAAAAGAAATCAATGATTCTTATTGGGAAGAACATATAGTTCCCATCCTATATCCTTTATGGGATAGTGACAAGGATAGACTAGAACTATTTGTTTACAGAGAGAATGGTCAATATCTAATTGAAAAGAATAAGTATACGAAAAACTTTAAGACTGGTGAGTCAAAGTGGGTTTCGTATGAGTTTGACCCAAATGGTGTTGATCTATTATCAGTTACTGAACTTTATGAGTCTCTCAAAGAAAAGTTTCTTGACTTCAAAGAGTTATCAGAAGCTGAGTATGAGACTGCAGTTCAGAAAAAGTTTGCTGTTGGTCAAATCTTGACATGGAATAAAGTTAAACTTGTCCGTTTATTCCTGTTACAAGATAGTGATTATACACAACTTCCTGATTCTCCTTGTACTGATGAGGAGAGAGCATTGTGGAAGCAATATAGAAACTATCTTAGAGACTTCCTGACACTACAGACACCTCAAAGTCCATATGATGTCATTTTCCCTATTACTCCTACTGAATATCTTTCACGTAAGGGTTTTGAATTATCTCCAATACAAGTAGAAGTATATGGTCAGCAAGGTAGTGACGAGGATTATCTTACTAGTGGATATCATTTCTGGAAATTGTCATCAAATGCACTAAAATCATTTGCTCAAAGAATGAGCACATATGTTGCATTGAGAACACTCACTGCTGAGAATGATAAGTTTGGACGTGTTGAAGTTAAGAAGTGGATCGCTCCTGATAATCAAATCACTCAAGGTATTAGAAATACTTTGGAAGTTGAGCATGGATCTCAAGAGAGTGCAGAGAGTTATCTTGATCAGTTAATGAAACGAATTGAGAACGGAGAAGTCTGATGTTAGTATCAATGAATGCAATGCGTATCTATGAGATGGCATCTCATTACGCTAAAACACAAGATAAGTTTGTAGTAGTGATTGACAATACAAAGTATGGTAAGCTGACTACTACTAAACAACAGACAGTAAAATTGTACTATGATACTATCTTACCAGAAGATGAAATTGGTGAGATTTTTGACAACCCATTTACATTCTATGCATTTAATGGTCAAGCAGTAGCTACAGAGTGGGTAACAGATCATTTTCCACAGTCAACTGATCTAGATGATGAGGATTATTTTATTGAAGTTCAAGTCATCACGCCATCAGGTGGCATTCCATATACTAACAGAGTATTGACAAACTGATCTAGGTAATTTAAAATTGACATTGTAATCGTTATACCACATGACATATACTACTGAGAGGATGCAGGGTCCGATTTTATATCAGACCACAGATGACTATTATAAATTCTCATCCACTGAAATTAATTGTATTAATAAAACAACTGCATTTACTGAGGATCAGGTTCTAAAACTTCCTGACCTGCATGGTCTTAAAGAATACATTCAACTACATGTTGATCGGTATAAAGAGGATGTCCTCAGAGCTACTGATGATGTTCAATTTTATGTGTCACAGTCATGGTTATCTAAGTATAATACAGGTGATGGGCAAGTTCATAACATGCATATGAATAGTGTCCTCACTGGTTGTATTGATGTTAGTGAGGGTGAAGGGGAAAGTATATTCTATGCTGATGGCAGAAACGAAGTATTCCCTGGTCTTGAGTTTCCTTACAATGCTATTCCATTCTCAGTTTCTGAGTACCGACAAGGAAAGGTAACACTATGGCCATCTAGAATTCCATACACTGTACCACCTAATAAACTGTCCACTGAAGTTGTGAAGGTCTGGTTTAATGTCTATGTTTATGGTACTCTTGGTATTGGAGGCATCAATGCTCCATTTAATACACACTCCAGAGTGACCATTCAAAAACCTAATGACTGAATTGATGAACGTACCAACTGAGTCTGAGTTGAAGCATCTGCAGTTTCAAGCAATGCTGCGTGATCATGACATTCCAAATAGTGAACTAATGTATCTTGGTGAGCGTGAGTATACTACAGAGTATGCTGCTCACCCTGAGTTTCATGGTATGATGATGCATTGGTATCTCGTAGGTGGGGAGCATGAAGTCCCTATCTGTGACATCCATTCTATTGACCGTGTTGATGAGGACTAATGTTTTCTGAACAATTGATTTCACTTGCGACTGAACGAGCACTGGGTCATCCCACACAAATACAATGTGATCTTTTTGAGGAGTTATATGAAACCTACATCAACGACTCAAATAGTTCCACTCTGCGCGAGCATATTGTTGCTCGTGTTGCTGGTTGTAACCCTCTGGATGGCAAACTTGGTCGCGATGCAATCCACCCTGCAACAAATGTAGAGAAAGAAGTAAAACCAAAGAACTACACTGGTAAGACTACCAATGGTAGTGGTTGCTTCAATGACTACACACGTGCAAGATATAATAAAGATACTGCTGTCAATCTTCCCA
>MDTC01250449.1_pt1 | contig 16261 bp, 12 predicted proteins | sample 811181 | NCBI WGS metagenome assembly MDTC01 (sample SAMN05326644, study PRJNA326480) | marine metagenome | isolation source: seawater | place: Pacific Ocean: North | collected 2011
AAGTGCTACGCTGCGAATTCATCGGGGATGATATGGCACAGGCGGCATTGTTAGGTGAATTGGTGCGTTCGGGGTGCCAGGTACGTAGCTTTAGTGAACGTGCGATGGACATCGAAGATATCTTGTTAGGTATAGAAGATTCACATGCAACGCCAAGTGTCCGTGGACAGTGAGCCAAACGAGACCAATCCCGTGCGAGCCTGGGACATCGTGAACAACCCGATCCTGATGCGTTACCGTCGTTCGCGTCTACGCCGTCGGAAGCTGATTCCTTGGGCATTGTTGGTCTTGATCGTCAGTTTGTTTGTGGTTGGCCTGTTGGTGGCTGTTTCGAAGAACTCTGACATACCAATGCGCGAATTGGCTCGATTAGGGCTCGTGATCATCATCGTGTTGCAGAGCCTTATGCTACTCTTCCTTGGCACAGGGGCTGTTGCCGTAGGTATCATTCAAGAATCCGCCGAGGGCATGGTCGAGTACCAACGCCTAACGCCGATGACACCCTTGGCAAAGATCGTTGGCTATGTGTTTGGCTTGCCGATTCGTGAGTATGTGCTGGCCTCACTGCAGTTTCCATTCGTCTTCTTAACAGCCTGGTTAGGCGACATTGCTTGGGATTCTCTGACTCGTTTCTACTTGATCTTGTTCATGGCTGGCGTGCTTTATCACCTGACTGGTATGGTGGTTGGCACAGTGGCCAGAAAGAAGTTCATCGCAGGGCGCACAGCTCAGTTGATGGTGTTCTTGCTATACGTTGTTCTGCCGCGGTTTGCGCACCTTGGATTCATCTTTCTGCTCTACCTCACGGTGTTGCCTGCGTGGTATGAGCAGGCCAGCCCGTATTTACCGCAAGGGGCTGAATTCGCGAATTGGGTCCCTGGACTGGGCTATGAAGTGCCCTGGTTCTTCTGGGAATTTGGCCCTACCGGATTCTCATTCTTCATTCAAGGCGCCTTGATTTTTGTGTTGATGGTCATTTTAGCGCGTCGGTGGCGTGATGCCCAAGCGCACCTGATGTCCAACCACTTCGCAGTACTGGTGTTTGCAGGCATTGCGTTGCTTTTGTTAGGCAATTCCTACCCAATCATTGAGAGTGGCGCCATCTTCCTAACGATGACTAATTTCAACGCGCAGAGCTTCACTGGGCTCTCGCTGGCTTTGGTGGGTGTCGCGTTGCTCTCTCTACTGATGACATTTATACGTCTCGTCACACCGACACGAGATGAGGCTCGGAGAGGTTTTCGTCGGGCGGCCAAACTCAAGCGATCTCGTGTCGCGCCATTCTCCGATGATGTCACGGCTCTGTGGACTGTCGGAGTCTTGCTGTTGATTGCTATAGGGACCTGGATTCTATACGCCTCCAAGCTCACGAGCTCCGAGATGATACAAGGCAACATCACCTTGTATCAGTTGTGGCCCCTAGCTTTTGCGGCTTCTCTTACATTGCCCATAGTTGCCTATCACGCTGTGCTTGAATGGTTGGGAGCTCGGGCCGTCTTGCTTGCCCTCTTGCTCGCTTGGATTGTCCCGGCGATGGTCGCTGTCATCTGTATGGCTGCCAACAATCAGACCTTGGCTACTTACTCGGCAAGTTTATCTGGCTTTCTTATGCCCATTTACGCGGTGGTGCAGATGGTCGAACCCTCGCCGGACAGGGAGATGGGTAACACAGTGAAGCATGCCTTCTGGTTTGCCATGATCGTATACGCCTTGCTTGTGCCCGCGTTGCTCGTGAAGCTGCAGCGCCACCGCCGTGAGCTCATGCACGACACTGGATTCCGCAACGCTTAAGTCCGCTTGCAATTTGCCAGTGACGACGGAAAGATCCTCCTCTTCTTCATGTCCTTCGTGCCCCATTTTAACCGTCTTGATGACGAACGCTCTGCGCTGCTGCGCCAATTTGAGGGCTTGGTGGCACACAAATCCCGAGCAGAATTGGAAGGCATGGTGCAAGATTCACGGATCCTAACACGCCAACACTTTGGCAAGACCATGCGGCTGTTTGCTCCAGTCTATATTTCTAACGAATGCATTAATAACTGTCGGTATTGTGGCTTCTCGCGTGACAACCCGATCTTACGCGTTACGCTAGATATTCCGCAGGCTGTGAGGGAAGCACAGCATCTTGCAGAACAGGGTTTTCGTAACATTCTGTTAGTGGCTGGTGAGCATCCGAAGTTCGTTTCTAGCGGTTACTTGGAAAAGTGTATTCGAGCGTTGAAGACGTTCATTCCGACAGTGGCTCTCGAAGTTGGCCCCATGGAAACCGAGGAGTATCGGCACATGGTCGATGCCGGTTGCGAAGGCTTGGTAGTCTACCAAGAAACCTACGACCGTGACATCTACCAACAGTTGCATACTGCCGGCCCCAAGAAACATTTCGATTGGCGCTTGGAATGTCCAGAACGCGCCTACGAGGGCGGCTTTCGTCGTATTGGCATTGGAGCTTTATTTGGACTATCAGATTGGCGACGGGATGCATTTCGTTTGGCGGCTCATTTGGAGTATTTGCAGAGAACTTGCTGGAAAGCATCCTTCACGGTCAGTTTCCCGCGCATGCGTCCGCACGCAGGCGAGTTTCAGCCGGCGTATTTTCTGAAAGATCCAGAGTTCATCCAACTCATCGCGGCCTTTCGGATTTGTTTCCCAGAAGTAGGCATCGTCCTCAGCACGCGTGAACCTGCTAGTCTGCGCGATGCGGTTGCAAGTCTTGGGGTCACCACGATGAGTGCCGGTAGTCACACTGAGCCTGGCGGATACACCAACCAGGCTGCCGATGATCTGCACCTTACTGTCAAAGGTCGTCGGGTTGAACTTGACGTTCAGGACAGCACAGCATCATGCCAGAAAGCCACCGAGCAGTTCGGCATCGCAGACGAACGATCACCTGCCGAAGTCGCCAAGATGCTACAGAAGCAAGGTCTTGACCCGGTGTGGAAAGACTGGGACGAAGCCTTCCTTTCAAAGCCCGTCAGTTCCTGAAGAGAATCTTACTCATGGGACACAACCCTTGGCTCTGCGTTCGGTTCTTTCCTTTCCATGCCTCGCCAACTCTGGATCGTATTCTTCACATGCCTTGCGACGACGGTGTTGTGTCTAGCAAATGAACGTGAGCCAGAAGGCAAACCTTCGATCACCGCTCAGCGCCTCAAGAGTTCTCTGAACATTGATGGCAAATTGGACGAATCCGCTTGGCAAACTGCTCAACCCATCACTCAGCTCTACCAATACGAGCCGAGGGCTGGCGACCGTCTGACAGAAGACACCGAGATTCGGTTCCTTTTCAATGAGCACACGTTCTACATGGGCATTTACTGTTTCGACCGCGATCCTGCTGGCATCATTGCTCGCGCCATGGAGCGCGATTTTTACATTCCTCAAGACGACTACGTATACTTCTTCTTGGACACCTTTCATGATCAGCGCAACGGTTACGTGTTTTCGATCAATCCCAATGGTGCTCGATACGACGGACTGGTGAGCCGTGGCACACACATTAACTCACAGTGGGATGGCGTGTGGCAGGTCAAGACCGCGCGTGATGATAGCGGATGGTCCGCCGAAGTGGCCATCCCTCTCAATAGCCTTAGTTTTGACCCGAACGAAGATCGATGGGGTTTCAATCTTTCGCGCAATATTCGGCGGAAATCAGAGCGGGGGCGTTGGACAGGGGCGCGACCTGAGCTACGCACTGGTCATGCTGCTGAAGCCGGAGACATATTAGGCCTAACGGATTTGAAGCAAGGTTTCGGCATCGAGTTTACGCCTTATCTTACCGGGCGTTATCGCAAGAGCGGTGGTGATGTCGATTGGCTAGCTGATGCTGGTGCCGATCTTCGTTACCGGCTCACGCCAAACTTATCTGGCACACTTAGTTACAATACTGACTTTGCGGAAACCGAAGTTGATGATCGGCGAATCAACCTCACCCGATTCCCGCTATTCTTCCCAGAGAAACGAGGCTTCTTCCTTGAAGACAGCGGCATTTACAATTTTGGCGGGCTCGATTCCTCGCGCCGCAGTCGTAACGGTTTGCGCAACTTAGTATTGCCATATTTCACCCGTCGCATTGGTCTCTCTGATGCTGGCGACATTATCCCGATCAACTTTGCTGGCAAACTCGCTGGGCGAGTAGGGAACTACGAATTGGGCGTTACCCATGCTATGTTAGGCGGGCGTCGTGGCCTTGGCAGACAGCAAGTTACGTCAGGCCGCGTTCTGCGTCATTTCGGCAAACAAAGCAGCCTGGGCATGCTTGCCACGGTGGGCGACCCCAATTCTGAAGATGGCGATAGCACACTGTTTGGTGTGGACTATCGCTTTCGCACATCGGACCTCTTCGGAGACAAAGTGCTGGAGTCCGATGTTTATGCTCTAGGTACCTGGAACGATGACCCCGATCTGGGTAATACTTCAGATTATGCCTTTGGTGTATCCTTGACCTATCCGAACGAGCCGCTTTATTTGTCATTCAAGTATGCGGAAATTGGTGAGAATTTTGAGCCAGCGCTAGGCTTTGTGCGTCGCCAAGGAGTGCGTGCTTATGCCTCCGCACTGAGTCTAGTAGCGCGCCCGCAAGACGGTTGGTTTCGCGAAATTCGTTCCTCCTTGAATGCCGAAGTCTTCACCGACCTCGACAATCACTTGGATTCAGGAGAGTTCCGGTTCAATTTCTTCGAAGCGGAATTTCACAGTGCGGATGAGCTGGAGTTCGAAGCGGAACATAGCATCGATCGACCGATCGAAGACTTCGAAATCGCCGACGGTATCGTTATCCCAGCCGGCGACTACGCCTGGACTGAGGGCTCAATGATTCTGACTATGGCACGCAAACGCACAGTGGCAGTGGAAACCATACTCACTGCTGGAGAATTCTATGATGGCAACCGTCAACGTGCTGGCATCGAAATTGATTACTTGCCTAACAAACACCTTTCGCTTGAGCTTGAATACCACATCAACCGAATCAGCCTGCCCGCCGGCGGCTTTGACACCCACCTCGCCAGCGCACGCATGGCTTGGAAATTCACTCCTGACCTCACTTGGAGTCACCTTTTACAATACGATAGCATCTCGGACACGATGGGCTTCCAATCGGTGCTACGCTGGGAATACCAGCCTGGCTCCGAACTCTTCGCGGTGGTGAACCAAGCTTATGCCCACGAAGACCGAGGCTTCCGCACTACCGACGAAGAATTCGCTGTCAAACTGGGAGCCAACCTGCGGTTTTAACTAAAGATCCGTAGGAGGGGACTCACTCAAACACATAACGCTTTGCTCTCACCTTTACCTCTGGAGGTAGCTTGCGCGACTCAAACCAATCATACCCTTGCTTGAGGTTCTGCCAGAATGGCAACCACTTAGAACGATGAACATCCGCCTTCGCCATCCGCACTTCTGTCAGTTTGAACGGAAAGCAGTGCACCCTAACGAAGTGCTGCCCAGAACGTAATGCTGCATCCACTAGGGTGTAGATTTCCTCAATCCGTGCATCGGTCATTGCGAAGCAGCCGATAGATACATTGCTGCCGTGCACCATAAGGAAACTGCCAGTACGATCATGGGCTTGATCGTAGGTGTTTGGATAGCCCAGGTCGAAAGCCAGATGAAAGCGGCTGTTTGGATTCAAACGACTGGCTGGCACATAATAAAACCCTTCAGGCGCCTGTCGGTCGCCCTCCTGCAACTTGGGCCCTGCCTTGCCTGAGTAGGCGGCAATCTCATAGGTTCTAAACAAGTGATAGGTTTTTGACTTGTGATCCAGAACCCACAACTCCAATTCATCGGATTCTTTAAAGATGCGCAAATACACCGGATCCCCAATGCGCAAGCCTCTGACGGCGAGCGCCTTTTCCAAGACTGGTCGCACGCGGCCAGCGACCTCCTGTGCCCGTTTTGAAGTGGGATGTTTGGGTTTAGGCGCTTGAGCCATGGCGTAAGAAGGGCCCCAAAGCATCAGCATGATGAGAATGAATAGGCGGCTTGTCACGATATACGGTAGCTGAACAATGGCCGGGCTCCAATTGAATCGACTTTGACTAGCAATCGATGCTACCAGGTGGAATGGCCACGAACCTCGCCCCGCAACGCATCGCATCAATCGACGTTTATCGTGGTTTTGTGATGTTTCTTATGATGGCCCAGGTCTTGCACCTTGGCCGAGTCGCTACTGCCTATCCAGATAGTGGCCTATGGAAATTGTTGGCACACCATCAAAGCCATGTTCCATGGGTTGGCTGTTCCTTGCACGATTTGATCCAGCCATCGTTTTCATTCCTGGTCGGTGTCGCTTTGCCGTTCTCCATTGCTAGCCGCATAGCCAAGGGTCAATCCAAAGGATTGATGGTTGGGCACGCCGTATGGCGAGCTTTGCTGTTGGTCTTGTTAGGAGTCTTTCTGCGATCCGTGGGACGCGAACAAACCAACTGGACCTTTGAAGACACCCTGTCCCAGATCGGCCTTGGCTATCCGATTCTGTTCCTGCTCGGCTTTCGGAGCTTCCGAGCCCACCTCATTGCTTTGACAGTCATCCTTGGCGGTTACTGGTTGGTGTGGGCCATGCATCCCTTGCCACAATCGGGCTTCGATTATGCTGCCGTAGGAGCCAATCCCGATTGGTTACATCACGCTGAGGGGTTCGCGGCGCATTGGAACAAGCACCTTAACTTTGGCGCAGCCTTTGATCACTGGTTCCTTAACCTTTTTCCAAGAGTGGAAACATACGGGGTCAACGGTGGTGGCTACCTTACACTGAGCTTCGTTCCAACCTTAGGAACCATGATTCTTGGTCTGATCGCTGGCACGTGGTTGAAGGTTGACTTGCTTCCGATTCAACGGATGAAACGCTTCTTGGCAGCCGCCGCTGTCAGTTTTCTGTTAGGCGGACTGCTGCACTGGTTTGGCTTGTGCCCGATCGTGAAGCGGATCTGGACTCCAAGTTGGACCCTATATAGCGGCGGCTGGTGCTTCCTTCTCATGGCGTTGTTCTACGCGATCCTGGACTGGCGCGGGCTTAAGAAATGGGCTTTCCCCCTCACAGTGATTGGTATGAACTCCATTGCCGCCTACACCATTGCTCATTTGATCCACGACTTCACTGCAGATGCCTTTCGTACGCATCTAGGGCAGAGCGTCTTCAACCTGTTGGGGGAAAACCTGGCGCTGCTGTCTGAAGGAATTGCGGTACTCGCGATCTACTGGTTGATCTTGTTTTGGATGTACTGTCGCAGGCTTTTCCTGCGCATTTAGCTGCGAAATGAAGTAGTTTAGGAGGAGAATTTGACCATTCAGACGCTGAAAGATTGCTAACGGCGGCGATTCTCTTCAGGATAACGTCATGAACAAGCATCTCGTTTTCGTTGTCCTCATCATCGGCATGGCCGTGATACAGAGTTGTTCGCCATCTGGCCCTGCAAAGGGCCCCGCCTGAGGGACGTGACCAAGCACTAGTACTCAGTTGGGGTACCAAGCAACCATGTCCGACCTAGTCATCGCAGCCGCACGGCTCGCGAAGGACTGATCGATCGCACGGCCATTCTGCTTTTCTCGCAACGTTTGTCCTGAGTAGACTAGCACGATGAAGAGCTGTGTACTGTTGCCAATCCTGAGCCTAATGTGGCTTTGTTGGTCCCTGGCGCCATTAGTGTCGGCACAAATGGGTACGCCATTGAAGGAGCGTGTTCCGGCAACAGGGCGCTTTGCTAGTTTACCTGCCTCGGAAACTGGCATTAACCTCACCCATCAATTTCCAAAGTCAGCTCCCTTTGCTCTGATGACCGATCAGTACTCGGGTTGTGGCGTCTGTCTGGGCGACGTCGATGGCGATGGTCTTACTGATGTCTACATCACGAATTACAGTCAAGGCAATCGGCTTTACCGCAATCGCGGTGCCTGGCGTTTTGAGGACATTACAGAAAGCGCTGGTGTTGGCGGGGACGGACATTGGTGTGCTGGCCCTTGCTTTGCGGACGTCGACAACGACGGTGATTTGGATCTGCATGTATCGGTCTTTGATGCTCCCAACTTGTTTTACTTAAACGACGGCAACGGCGTGTTCACCGAGGCGGCCAAAGCGCATGGGCTAGATTATGCTGGTGCGAGTGTGATGATGAGTTTCGCCGATTACGATGCTGATGGCGACTTGGATGGCTACTTGGTAACGCACCGGATGCCATTGGCCAAAGAAGCTGTCCCACCACGCAGCTCGAAGGAAGCAATAGATCGAGGCATTGTGAGAGTGGAGGAGGTGAATGGCAAACGTCAGGCCGTGTTGAATCCTGGTTATGAAGAGCTGTTCGTGACCATGGACAAAGGCGAAGGGCGTATCGAGTTGGCGACCGCCGGCAGTGCCGATGTGCTTTATCAGAATGATGGTCAAGGTAAGTTTAAGAATGTCAGTAAGAATGCTGGTATCACCGCGCGAGATATTGGTCTTGCGGCTACGTGGTGGGATGCCAATGCTGACGGATATCCTGACCTGTATGTGAGTAACGACTACAAGGGGCCGGATCATTTCTATCTGAATCAGAAAGATGGCACTTTTCGCGATGTGATCCGCACTGCTTTACCGCACATCCCGTGGCTATCTATGGGTTCAGACTTCTCGGACGTGAACGGCGATGGGCGTATGGATTTCCTTGCCACGGACATGGCAGCACGGACGCACTACGAGCAGAAGGCATCGATGGGCAATATGGCCAAAGACCGTTGGTTTCTAACGGGTTCCAATCCGCGTCAGATGATGCGCAATGCCTTGTATCTCAACACCGGAACGGAGCGCTTCCAGGAGGCGGCTTTTTTAACAGGCCTCGCACAAACCGACTGGACTTGGTCACCGAAGTTTGGCGATTTGGATAACGATGGGCGTGAGGATTTGTTCGTAACTAACGGCATGTCACGAGCTTTCATGAACTCTGATTTGGCCAACAAGATGCCGTCAAATTGGCGTAGCGATGCGTGGGCTGACACACCAGTGTTACGCCAGAAAAACTTGGCTTTTCGCAATATGTCAGAGTTAGATTTCCAATCATACGGTGAGGCCTGGGGCTTGGATCAATTGGCCGCTAGTTATGGTGGTGCTCTTGGCGATCTCGATCAAGATGGCGATCTCGATTTGGTGGTAATGAATTTCGATGCGCCTGTCAGTGTCTTGCGCAATGATGTAAGCGATGCCAATGCATCTGTCATTGCTCTTCAAGGAAGGTTGGCCAATCGTTTTGGTATTGGCGCTGAGCTGCGACTGACCACTGAAAAGGGAGTTCAAGTGAAGCAACTTGCGACTGCCCGTGGCTTCATGTCCGCTAATGAGCCGATCTTACACTTTGGTCTGGGTTCAGCCACTGAGATTGATGAGATTATCGTCCGATGGCCTGGAGGTGGAGAATCAGCATATCGGGATTTGCCGGTGAATCAACGTCTCACACTCCAAGAACCTGAGACGCTTGCCAAGACAACTTCGGTTAAGCGCGCACCTTCGTTCCAGGAGGTTCGTCTGCCGTTGATGCCAGAGCCGCATCGTGAACGCCCATTCGATGACTACGAACGCCAACCTTTGCTACCGATGCAGCACTCTTTGTTAGGCCCCGGTTTGGCTTTGGGTGATGTCAACGGCGACGGTATGGACGACTTTTATGTTGGTGGTGCAGCAGGGCAATCAGGTCAGTTGGTGATCGTTGCTCAGAAGATGCGCATCGCTACCAAGCCTTTTGATCAACATGCCAAGCATGAAGACACTGGAGCGCTATTCATTGATGCTGATAGCGATGGAGACTTGGATTTGGTGGTGGTGTCGGGAGGAGTGGAATGTGATCCTAACAGTGACCAGTTGCTGGACAGATTGTATTTGAATGATGGTCAGGGGAACTTTACACCCAGCCAGTTTTCCACCGTCAGGGCCTCAGGTAGTGCGATCGCAGCAGCGGATGTGGATCACGATGGTGATGTCGATCTTTTCATCGGCACACGCCTCATACCAGGGCAATACCCGCAGGCAGCCGCGAGCCAACTTCTGATCAATGATGGCGGGAAGTGGCAAGCCAAGCCAATGAAGGTTGGCATGGTGAGTGCCGTGCTTTGGTCCGATATTAATGCCGATGGGTGGGTGGATTTGCTTGTGGCCAGCGATTGGGGGCCAGTTCGTTGCTGGATCAACCGTGAAGGTAGCCTCACAGAGACCACGGACTCAGCTGGGCTAAGTACGCTGACCGGTTGGTGGCGCGGTCTGGCCAGTGGTGACCTTGACAATGATGGCGACATGGATTTTGTCGCGACAAATATTGGCCTCAACACTAAGTATCACGCCTCGAGCAAATCGCCTTTGTATTTGTACTATGGCGATTTCGATGGCACAGGGAGGAAGCGAATTATTGAAGCCAGTTACGAACACGATGTCCTGTATCCCGATCGCGGTCGCAGTTGTTCCACGGCAGCAATTCCTTCGCTGAAAAGCAAGTTCAGAACCTACCATCAATTTGCCAAAGCGACACTCACGGAGATCTACGGGACTAAGTTGAATACCGCTGAGAGGCTGTCGGCGACGACGCTAGCGTCGGGTGCTTTTCTCAATGATGGCTCTGGCAAGTTTACCTACAAACCCTTGCCGAAGATTGCCCAAGTCGCTCCCGGCCATGGCGTTGTGATCCTCGATACCAATAGTGATGGCAAGTGTGATGTCTATTTGGTGCACAATGACCATTCTCCGCAGCCAGAGACGGGACGTTTTGATGGTGGTGTAAGTCAACTCTTGTTAGGGCGAGGCGATGGTAGTTTTTATCCGGTGCCTTTGGACGAGAGTGGTTTGTTGGTATCGGGAGATGCGCGTGCTTTGGGTCTAACGGATTTCAATCGCGATGGTGCTTTCGACTTCCTCGTCACCAGAAGCAATGGTGCGATGCAAGTGTTTCAGAACAAGAATCCGGGCAAGTCGCGTATCATTCGCTTGAAAGGTCCGAAGGGCAATCCGCAAGGCATTGGTGCTCGCCTGTTGGTCACGGATGTCAGTGGCAAGATGCACGTTGCGGAGATTGCAAGTGGACACAGTTACCTCACGCAATCGTCTGCTGGTGTCGCTTTCACCGTGATGCCTGGCCAAGAATTGACGACAGCCGAAGTATGGTGGCCTAACGGCAAGCATACGAAGCATTTGCTGAATGCCGGAGAATCGACCTCAGTTCTGACTCCATGAAGCTTCTTGCCTTCATTGGTCTGCTAGCGTTCAGCTTGGCTTCCTGTGTGATCACGCCTGAAGCCCCCAAATATCGTATCGATTATTTTGGCAATAATACGTTCCGTTGGTCGATGCACCAAGGCCTTGGGCTGGTGTCCTATAGCCCCGGCGGCAATCCGAGTATTCGTTCTGATGGTGCCTTTGTGCAGAGTGAGGTTCAGTTGGCCTTGGCCGATGAGCAAGGCGGTATTCTAGCAGAAGTCTACGAACCCTTGGCTGGTGATGATATGGAGGTGAACTTTTCCAAGTTCGAATCGGACGGGACGCTCTCAGTCACACGTGCTCATCGCGGACTGCCTTACGTGCGGGATCTCATTGAAGTACGCAGCGATGGCTTGGAAGTAGTGGGCCATGAGCGTTTGCCTATTCCAGATGCGAATCCAGAAGATGTCCTGACATTCGGCCAACGCTACTTTGATCAGGACTCTACTGTGAATCTCGATGAAGCAAAGACGCGCTTCTTTGGAGCAGGTGCGAAATATCCTAAGCTAGGCGTCCAGTTCTTGCGCAGGCTAGACACTCAGGCTGAAGAACGTGCTGCCAACTCCTTGGCCCTAGAGATCCTCAATTACCGCGACCGTTTCGAGCTTCTTGATGACCTGCAACTCGTTGCTGGCGAAGAGTGAGTCGTCACTTGCGGTGGGCAACATAGATTGACGCGATTCCGAAGCTCAACGGTAGGGCTTTCGCCGAAGCAAAGCCGGTACTTTCGATCAAATCACACATCACTTCGCCATGTGGAAATTGATCAATAGACGAAGATAAATACTCATACGCTTGGCGTTGGTTGGTGAGTAACCCTGCGATTTTTGGTAGGACGTGGTGCAAGTAGAAGAGATAGGGTCCGCGCAACACGCTCCACGTGGGCTGCGAGAAATCCAAGATGTACAGTGTTCCGTTAGGCTTCAACGTGCGCGCCATTTCTAATAGCCCATCAGTCCAGGAGGCCATGTTTCGTAGTCCAAACGCCACTGTGGTGATATCGAAGGTGCCGTCATCGAAAGGCAATCGCAAGCCATCGGCCACCACCAAATTCGCCAAGCCCCGCTTGCGTGCATGACTGAGCATTGGCTGACAGAAATCCAAGCCGATTATGTTAGTGTCAGGACAGCGGCGAGTGATTTCCGCGGCTACGTCTCCGCTACCAGTGGCAATATCTAGCATGTAATTTGGCCGCTGAGCTTCGATCATACTCCCCAACTTTCGCCGCCACAGAATGTCTGTCCCAAGGCTTAACACATGATTGGTGAGCACATAGCGATCCGCAATGTCCACGAAGGCGCGGTTGACAAATCCAGGATCTTGCATGGTTCTAGCTAGCGAATGATTCCTCGTTCAGATTCCTTAACGAATACAATCAATTGCTGGATCACAGCGACGTCGCCTAACGATACGTCAATGCGCTCAAGCGCCTGTTGCGTGTTCAATTGATTCCGAAACAATACTTTGTAGGCCTCCCGCAAGGCTCTTACGTCAGCGTCAGAAAAGCCACGCCGTTCGAGCCCTACCTTATTCACCCCACGAACGACAGCAGGGTTACCATCAGCGATCATGAATGGCGGCACGTCTTGCACAATCTTGCTACAGCCCCCTATGATCGCGTGTTGCCCGATCCGGCAGAATTGATGTATTGCTGTGAGGCCACCAATGATGGCATGATCCTCCACTTCAACATGGCCAGCTAGTGTGCCATTGTTAGAAAAGATGACGTGATCACCAACGACGCAATCATGGGCGATATGACTATAGGCCAGGAAATTGCCATGATTGCCAATCCGTGTTGGTGCATCATTCGAGGTGCTTCGATGCACAGTCACATTCTCGCGGAACACGTTGCCCTCACCAATCACCAAAGATGTCGGCTCGCCCTGATACTTCAAGTCTTGTGTCTGCTGACCAATTGCAACGAAAGGATATACCACATTGTTAGGGCCAAGCGTTGTGTTCCCTGTAATCACCGCATGGCTCTTTAACTGGCAGCCATCACCCAATGTTGCGGAGCCTTCGACCACACAATAGGGGCCAATGCTGACATCAGTGCCAAGATTAGCCTTCGGATCAATAATCGCTGTGGAATGGATCACGGAGAGAACAAGCTGAACTTAAGTTCACCTTCTGAGACCGTCTTCCCATTTACTACGCATCGAGCTACGGCTGACCCAATCGTACGGCGAATCTTCAAGATTTCGGCTTCAATGAACAGGGTATCGCCAGGGAACACTGGCTTGCGAAACTTCACCCTGTCCGCACTCATGAAGTAGCCAATCTTACCTTGGTTTTCATCTAGCCGAAGCATCAAGATGCTTGCTACCTGAGCCATTGCTTCAACTTGCAGCACGCCAGGCATGACGGGATGACCCGGAAAATGTCCTTGGAAATAAGGCTCATTGATCGTCACTGACTTCACACCGGTGCACTTGTTCTCGCCTTCAAAATCCACCACACGATCGACCATCAGGAAGGGATAACGATGCGGCAAGATCTGCATCACCTCGTTCACGTCCAGCACCGCCTTACCAGTTGGTATCGATACGGGCTTCACCATGGCCGCTTGTCGGCTAAAATGTAGGCCTAACTGTTTTGCCATTTCCGTGTTCGATGAGTGCCCTGGCATCACCGCAATCACATGCCCCATGAAACGCTTCCCACACAAAGCGAGGTCGCCTATAATATCTAGGATTTTGTGTCTAACAAATTCGTCATCAAACCGAAGCGGTTCTTTGCTCAAAGTTGTGTCATCACGAATCACCACTGCATTCTCAAGACTACCACCTTGGATCAGCCCCTTGTCCATCAAAGGCTTCACATCCTCATAGAACACAAACGTCCGAGCGGCTGCGATTTCCTTTTCATAGGTCTCCGGGGTTACTTCGACGCTCAGGTATTGCGTCATGCGGCCATTAGGCCCCACCTGTGTGCAAGATACTCGAAATTTCTTGTCAGGCACAATGGTTAGGATCGTGCCATTTGGAAACTCGCGGTGAATCGGCTCGCGAATTTCATAGATAGCACGCAAGGCATCTTGTTTTTCAAGACCAGCCTTCTTGATGCACTCCACGAAAGGCGCAGCGCTGCCATCACCTATAGGAGGCTCATTAGCATCCATCTCAATGATCGCATTATCCACGCCCATGCCTGTTAGCGCTGAGATCACATGCTCCACCGTATGCACCTTAACACTGCCCTCGGCAAGAGTGGTGGCCCGCTCCACCATCTTCACTTTGGCGACATCAGCGTCGATGAACGGCTCGTCTGGGAGGTCGATCCTGCGAAACTTTAGCCCATGATTTACTGGGGCGGGGCGCAAGGTCAAAGTCACCTTGGCGCCAGTGTGCAGGGACGTGCCCGCCAAAGAGCTCGCCTGAGCAAGCGTGTGTTGAAAATCCGAATCGGGCATGTGCCCCTCTAATCGCAAACGAACCTCTACCTTGCAAGTGCCAAGCGACACAGCGCAGCCATGAAATCGCATTCGGTAGAATGGGCTTCTACTGTTTTCCCCAACCCAAGATGAACCGAGAAAGCTTCCAGCAATATCGTTCAATCATCAATGATTGAACGGCCAGGAAGCCTTGGGGTCCAAGCCATCGAGTATTCACTGCATAATTTGTTCATTTATCCTTGAACAGATGCCACAGGTATTTAAGATTTTATAAAATTAATGGAATCATTACAGTCAGCATCATCGTTAGATACTCTGGAGCGGCCTCTTTCTGAGTTGGAAGTGGGAGTGATTGATTTATTCGTGAACGGCGTACGTGTATTGGGTCTACCCAAGTCGATTGGGGAAATCTACGGCTTGCTCTACCTTTCCGAGCAACCGCTCTCCTTTGGTGATATTCTATCTCGACTGCAAATCAGCAAAGGATCTACCAGCCAAGGTCTGAAGTTCTTGCGTTCCTTAGGAGCAGTCAAAGTTGTCTACACAGCGGGATCACGTCGTGACCATTTCGTTGCTGAGACTGAACTCAAAAAATTGGTTGGTGGCTTCATTCGTGAGGAACTCATGCCCCATCTCGAAAGTGGAACCAATCGAGTCGAAAACTTACAAGCAATGCTCGATCCTCAAGATCAGGCTGAAGGGACCTTTTTGGGTGATCGTGTTCGCAAGCTCGGCACGTGGCACAGCAGGTCCGGGAAACTCCTTCCGCTCATTGAGAAGTTTCTTTCTTAAGATAATTCAGCTTTCTCAAATTAGTATTTCAACTGACTTTAAAATTCCGCCTTGTGACTAAACTGCCTCCCCACCATTTCGAAGACGGCACTGCTTGGTATGCGCTCCGAACCAAGAACAAATCTGAGCACATCGCCGCGGCCACCCTGCGGCAATTCGATGGCGTCGAAACGTTCTGTCCGCGCATCCGCTACCAGAAAGCCACCCGGCGAGGCAAAGTCCTGTTTCATCAGGCCATGTTCCCGGCCTACCTCTTCGCCCGCTTTGATCTGCAGGAGCAGTACCGAGTAGTGATCCATGCTCGGGGCATCACAGGCATGGTTCATTTTGGTGAACAGCGGCCCGCAATCGATCCCAACCTCATCACCTTCCTCCGCCAAGAAATCGGCGAAGATGAAGTCAAGACCCTCAAGCCCTGCATGGAGCCTGGGGACGAAATCGAGATTGCTAACGGCCCCTTCCGAGGCCTGCGGGCCATCGTCCGCCACTACATGCCAGCCAAAGACCGAGTCCAAGTCCTCATGGAAATGCTTGGCAACGACCAAGTAGTCAGCGTTGGAACTCAAGACCTTGTGAGTTTGTCCTACCAATAAGGGTGCGGCCGCGCAATTAGTTCAAAAAATATTGAACTAACCTTGCCTCGGGTAATCTAACTAGGCAAGTCCGATTCATAGCCAACGACCAGGCCACCAGGCAAGGACGATGGTGCCCATTCCAATGGCGACCAGCGCTTCATCAGCAAGCTCGTTCACAGGTCTTACCGAGCCACCGGTAACCGACCAAGGGCGGCAGCGTGACCAAAGCGAGCATTCCGTCAAGATCACTCAGCGCCTCTGCAATAAGACAGCAAACATTGGCACTGTCGG
>MDTC01047320.1_pt1 | contig 16249 bp, 13 predicted proteins | sample 811181 | NCBI WGS metagenome assembly MDTC01 (sample SAMN05326644, study PRJNA326480) | marine metagenome | isolation source: seawater | place: Pacific Ocean: North | collected 2011
CCGTGGTCATCATGGTCATCGTCACCGTGGTCATCATGGTCATCGTCACCGTGGTCATCGTCACCGTGATCATCATGGTCATCGTCACCGTGGTCATCATGGTCATCGTCACCGTGGTCATCAGATACCATACCAAGAGTTGTGCTCTCGAACGGTCCATCATTCATTAATTCGCACAAATCAGATATTAGCATAGATTCGTAAGCAAGATTGCTTGCACCTGTTGGCATAGCATGAGTCATGTATGAAGGAGGTGCATCATCACCTAAGGATGAAAGAGTTGATTCAACCCATGGTTCTAGATTCAATCCATGGTAGAAGAAAATGTCCGCCTCTTGAAGGCGTATTAAGTCAGCAGCAGATGGTTCGTAATCATGAACTGGAATGTTATCTTGACTCATGTATTCAATAGTGACACTATCTCCAGCCACAGCGGATACTAATTCACCCACGTGATATGTTGATACCATTACAGTACCGTAATTTAATAATTCATCTAAATTATCATCAGATGTATCTGTTGTTTCGTCATCGGTTAAGCATCCTGCAAGACTAGATAAAATTAATATTAGGCTTACAGATATGGCTCTCACTGCATTATTCATAGCGCTGCGCCCACTATTATATATATAAAAAATATTAATAAATACTCTCAGAGAAATTATTATTAATGAAATATTGGCACCGCAACATATGAGTCAAATAATCACATTTAGCGCTGATAAGAGATTTGCAAATGATTTAGAAAGTATAATCAAGAAGTCTGGTTATCAAAATAGAAGTAGGTTTCTTCGTGATGCAGCACTCTATTATTCAGAAATTAAACAGAGAGGTGAATTGAAATCAATGAAAGATGATGAAGTTCTTGAGGGCCATTTGATAGTGTACTATCAACATGATCATGGTGTTGAAAATAGATTAATGGATATTAGACATAACCAAGGATTGGAAATTAGTTCATGTAGTCATAGTTGTCTTAAGCATAGTCATACCTGTGTAGACATTTTACAAGGTAAAGGTACAGCTTTAGAATTTCGAAAAATTATAGAAAAATTACAAAATACCCCCAATGTCAATAAAATTAGTTTTAATTCTGCTCCAATGAGAGATGAAGGCTGCTGCTAAGTATTATCTTCTCTAATTACAGCAATAATATCTTTAATATTTATTCGACCAAAATTGTGACTATCTTCTGAAGCATTAGGGTCTGGGTTATCACCGACTAAAAATACCTCTCCATCCTCTATTGCAGAAATCCGTTTAATCAAATTAAAATCCTTCTTAAAAGGATGTTTGAATAGTACTATCTGATTATGTTTAATCAAATTCAAATCAATTATTACGAATCGGACTATGTCACCGTCTTTGAGAGTAGGCCACATAGAATTGCCGTTCACTTTGACATCTATGAAGCGCGAATCCATGGTACTTCACGGCCTTTCGCGGCCCAGAACATATTGTGAATTGCTTCAACAGCATCCATCAATTCTTGTGCATGCTGCTCGGAAACTTCAACCTTACAAGCAGAACAAAGTTTAGCCGCTTGCCAGAAAGTATCGTGAAGGTCTGGAATAGATTCTAAGTGCTGAGGTTTGAAGAAATCTGTCCAAAGAACCAATAATTCATCTTTACATTTCTGTGCTTCTTCTTCCTTGATTGCAGCATATCTTGACATTGTATTAATGTAAGATGCGGAATTACTACCTGAGTCACCATGATTACTTTCTAAAGTGTTCATTTTCTTTGTCATTGATTGTACTGCCTCTGCGGCTACACGTGCGCTTGCCGGATCATATACCCCACATGGACCATCACAATGTGCATGTCCATCAATTAACAAAATTTCATTATTATCTAAGTCAGTTTCTTTCATACTATCTTACCTCTGACTTAGCGCATCGGGTGACTTATTATGAATACTGAGGTTAATGAGTTACATTAGTAATATTGATTGAGTAAGTTATACTAGAAGTGTTATGGGGAGAGTAGCAGTAACTGATGGGATGGATGAAAAAGCCATTGAAATGATAACTGATAATGGACATGAAGTCGTTGTTAAACACTATACTGTGGAAGAATTACTTTCAGGAATTTTAGCCGATTTTGATGCAGTGGTAGTTAGAAGTGCAACTAAATTGACTAGAGATGTGATCAACTCTTCTGTAAATCAACAATCTAGATTAAAATTTATTGGAAGAGCAGGAGTTGGTGTTGATAATATCGATATTGAGGCTGCGACAGAAAAAAATATTGTAGTATGTAATACTCCAAGAGCATCAACCAAAAGTGTGGTTGAAATGACAATCGCTCATCTCTTGGCATCTTGCAGAAATATCACTACTGCTGATAGGAAATTGAGAGAGGGTATTTGGGCAAAAAAAGAATTAGTAGGTACGGAATTATCTGGTAAATCTTTAGGACTTATAGGATATGGTAGAATAGCACAAGGAGTTGGTAATATTGCTAAAGCATTTGGAATGGATTTACATGCATATGACCCATATGTCCCTAAAGAAATTGCAAAGAAAAATAACTGTAGACTGCATGATGACGTAGATAGCATATTTCGAATGTGCACACATGTTTCTATTCATTGCAACCTCACAGAGGAAACTTATCACCTAGTTAATTCTTCAAGAATTAATCAGATGCCAGGGAAAGGAGATGATGGTATTGATTGTGGAAACCATCTGATAAATTGTGCAAGAGGAGGTATTGTTGATGAGGCTGCAGCTCTAGAAGCATTAGAAAGTGGACAATTATCTAGTGTTGCTTTAGATGTATTTGAAAGTGAACCAGCAACGAATAATCCACTGTTTGCTCATGATAATTTCCATGGAACCCCACATATTGGTGCTGCAACAAAAGAGGCGCAGGCAAGGATAGGAATTGAAATGGCATCATTAATTATTGAAACTTTGAATGGTGAAAAGCCAAAAACTAGTTTGAATTAAGTATTCTGTGCATTCTAATCAGTGAATCGGAAAGTATTACCAATTCTTCAGGGATTTTGACATCAGAGATTTCAGTGTTCAATGAAATACCATTATCTTTCTTTATCTTCCAAACTTCAGAGTTAAACTCAATTACATGATTTGTTAATTTCAAAAGTTCATATTTACTAGCAATAATATCAGGGAATTCTCTGACATCAACAGAGCTTTTGGCATAAAGTATGGTTGAGAGATAGTGGGTAAAAAATGGGCAAATAGGACTTAGTGAGGTCAAAATATCTCTCACAATTCTGTGCAATGTCCAAGCCGCTGCTTCATCCCCGTCATAAAGTCTCGATTTCACCATTTCTAGCCAGTGACTTGGGAAAACTCCTGTACTAAAATTCTTTATTGATTGAGACGCATTATAGATATCTACTTTAGACCAAGATTCCTCAACTTTAATCATCATTTGGCTAAATTCTGAAAGAATCCACTCGTCTTCGATCTCTAAATTATTTGGTTTCGAATTAAGATTAGAGGGGACTTCAAATTGGCTCGCAAATCTAGCAACATTGAATATTTTGGTAAGGACTCCAAAGTATTTAGCCTCAATTTCTTCGGGATTAATATGGAAATCATCACCTACTTGAGCATCACATGCTTTCCATAGACGGAAACATTCGCTACCAATTTTATTCGCTTTAAGGTGAATCTGTTTTCCATCAGTACCCTTAATTTTCCATGAACCAGTTCTTCCTCCTGAACCACATTCAAGTACGGAATTAGCATCAATACCATTGCCTAAAGATTTAGACATCTTTCGCCCCCATGGGTCCATACCCAAACCGTCGATCCAAACATTTGCAAAACCAGGTTTATCTAATAGCAAAGTACTTTTTAGTAAAGTGTAGTATAACCAAGTTCTAACAATTTCCTTACCTTGAGGACGTAAAGCGGTAGGGAAAGCCCGATTAAATAAATCTTGATTTTTACCATAACCTGATACGAATAAATTTGAATTAGAAGAATCCATCCAGGTATCAAATACTTTTTCTTCTCCTGTTAATACTCCAAGTTGACCTTTCATTTCTTCGTATTTCCCCAAAGTTTCTTTGGTCTCTCTATCTAATACCTCAGAGCCCTCAGGAGGAGAATCTCTCCACGGTTGAACATAAACACCAGATGGAGGTACTACAACTTTTGATTCGTCCTCGGTATACCAAATCGGAACCTCAGTATGATACCATCTTCTTCGTGAGATTGGCCAATCGATAGATATGTTTTGCATCCAATCATCAAGGAATTGCTTATTCCTAGGTGGTATGAAATTGATATCTGAAACTAACTCATTCATACGTTCTAAAGTATGTGTTTGTCGAACGTACCATTCTTTGAGCAATATTATCTCAACTGGATTATTTCCTCTTTCACTAACTGGAATCTCTTGTTCATGATCTTTAATTGAAGATAATTTATTTTCTTGTTCTAAAATTTCTATTGCTTTTTTCCTAGCCTCAATTACTGCTAAACCAGATAGGGGGCCTGAAATCTCAGTCATTTCTCCATCGAGGTTAATAGCCACAAATGGTTCTAAACCAAACTCTCTGAATACTGAAACATCATTTTGATCACCGAAGGAACATACCATTAATACACCAGAACCAAATTCCATTTTTACAGAATGGTGAGACGAGATTAATACTTTTTTACTACGTCCATTGACTGCTAAAGGTAAACGTATCTCTTTACCAATCAAATGTGTATATCGGCTGTCTTCTGGATGTACCAAGACTATCCCACATGCACAAATTAACTCTGGCCTCGTAGTTGTAATGATAACTTGGTCTCCATCTTCGGTTTCCCAAATTACATCACAAAGTTTTGTAGAACGAGATATCCTTTGAACCTCGGCATCTGCAATTGTGGTGCCTTCTACGGGGTCATAGATATTCGGCCTTAAGTCTTCAACAATATTCCCCTGCTTGAATAAATCAACAAATATGGATTGGGAAACTGACCTATATTCAGGAGAGTCTGTCAAGTATTCATTTTCAAATGAACAAGATAACCCTACTCTGCAAGCCGTTTCTCTCATAGCTTGTGTATATTCTTCGATAGTATCTCTACAAATATCAATAAAATCACCTCGATTAAAAGTTCTCATTTTCTTACCAGTTTTCTTCTCAACAGTGAATTCAATGTTTATTCCATTACGGTCTACTCCCCATGGGAAATATACTTCCTTACCCAAAAGTCTCTGGCTACGAGCAATGACGTCGATCATGCTGTATTGGGCAACTGCTCCAATATGCCAAGTACCACTAGGATATGGTGGAGGAGTATCAATCACAAATATTTCTTTTTTAGAATCAGGATTGAATGAATACCTGTTATTATAGCTCTCACCATAATGTTCTTCTTGAATTCTTTTCTCAAGATCAATGGACCATCTTTTGTCAGTAATTTTTGGTTTACCCATGACTATCCCCCAGACCTTATGCTATGACCCCGTAGTAACTTATTCTTGACTATTGCCAATCCAAAGGCATAATGTAAATCAACTTTGGAAGGTTACAGAGGCGTTGGGTTGAAGTCCCTTCCTTACCTACGGCTATTCAGAGAGGTAGTGCTATGACCATGCGAGGAAGTGAAAAAAATACTAATTCCTCTGAAAAAAAATCATACAAGGAACGTATACAGAATATTGATACAAATAGTTTGAAAGATACTATTATTCAGTCTCCTAATAAATTAAGGAGATCTTTATCCGGATTAACGGCTACACAGGCACTTGTTAAATTTCCAGTGATTATAATTGTTTTCTGCTTGGTATTTACTGGTTACTTCACATTACACTCCGGTGCTTTAGATTGTAGGAAAGACTTCCAACCTGGTTTTTGTAATGAAGAATCCTCAATGAACGTAAATGGTGATTTAGAGGTTTACTTACCTGATGGTTCATTAGTCTCAGTCTTGATTGAGGAAGTAGAAGAAGATTGGACTACAAATGTGATGATCATTTATGTAGAATCGGATGATTATAACGTCACAAATATTCCAATTCTGAAACAAATTGATGCTATGGAAAGCGCTATGAATTCAAATAGGAATGATGGTGGGGAATTCGACCAAATCATATATGTTTTATCTATATCTGCTGTAATAAAAGAAGTAAATTCTAGTGCAGTTAGGGTTGCTAAAGCGTTTGCTTCAGGTGTGGCTGCGTCTACAGGGCAAGAAGGCTTTTCAGAGCAAATTAATGAGACCATAGATTCTCAAAAAGATATCTTAGGAAATTATGCAATACCTGATGAGCAACAAAGAGTTGACCAAATTCTTGGAGAGATGCCTAAAAATGCATTAGATAAACTTGTAAGAGATGTTGGTAGACCAGATGCTGATCAGAATCTAGACAATGATACAGGTATAGCAAGATGGAATAGAGCTGTAATTATTATGGGTATCTCAAGTGATGCAGATGTTGCAGAGATGATAGCGAAAACTCAGAGTGAAATAGACAAATTGAGCAGTGTGGACAGTAATGGAGACGGACAGACCGATTGGGATTTTTGGAATCTTGAGATGACACTTACTGGTCCCGCTCCTATCACAAATGCAGTCACTGAAGAATCATTTAGCCTATTCTGGGACGTATTTCCAGTTGGTGTTGTTTTAGTAGCTTTGACTCTATTTTTATTCCATTGCGATCTGTTACAAACAGGGAGATTTAGGCTGGTTCAAGGAATTAAGGTTCTAATAATATCTGGGTTGCCAACATTATGTTCAGTATTCTTGACAATGGGGATAATTGGATGGTCGAATTATGAAGTTACAATGACTGTCATAATTGTAGGGCCAATTGTTCTTGCCCTTGGAGTTTCATACGGGCTTCATATTACAAATCGTTATGCGGAAGCTAAAGGGAATCCCAAGGAAAAAATGGAGGAAGCACTGAATTCAACTGGCCGCGCGGTATTCTTGTCTGCGGTAACTACTATTATTGGATTTATTTCTCTAACATTTACGCCTATGGCACCTATCCAAACTGTTGGATGGTCTCTCGCATTTGGAATTGTTGTAGTATACATAATGACCATGTTAATGGTGCCTAATTTAACAATATTACTTGATTTAAAGAAACCCTCACATCCTCCTCCTCAATTATTCGTAAATATAGTTTCAGTACCCGTTAGATGGACAAAAGTTACTCTAGTATTATTCATAATTGCAATGGTTTTCTCAGCCGGTGTTTCTAGAGAAAATGTTGAGTCAAATCTTGACTTATTAGAGATGGCACCTCAAGATGTTGAAGCTGTGCAAAAAATGAAAACATACAGTGATGAATTCGAATCAGGACAACCCGGGTTCTTGAAAATATCAGAAGATATAGAGGCTACTGCTGAGATAACCGATCTAACAGCAAAAGATCCTTTTAGTGGATTAGAGGCTATTGAAAAGCTTGAGGGGCAATGTGCAGAAGTTGACCAAGTAACTGCTGTATCTATTGTTTTCTTGATGAAGGCAATAGCTGTTTCTGTCAATTTTTCAGGAGCACCGATAGCCGATTTAATTGATGATACTCCTGCGCCTCAACCAATCAAAGACGTTGGACATTTGATTTTTGATAATGAACAGTCAGGAAATGCATCATTTTGGAGAACCTTAGACACATTAGATGCGCAAGAATTGGGTGGCCAACAAGCACAGAATTTCTTAATTTATGTATTTTATAACAGTCTTACAGATGAAATGAGGGAGTTATTCATCTCTGAAGATTACAGTAGTAGTTTGATCTATATTGATATGCCATTTATGGATGTTGTAGGTACGGAAACAGCTACTAATTTAGTGAATAAACATGCAGCAAACTCTGGCTTAGGAGGAACAACCGGCACTCCTGAACTTATTGGTGTTGCATCAGTTACAATAGAAGTGAATAATTTAATTGTCGGCTCACAATGGAGTTCTCTTGGTTTCGCTTTGTTATTCACAATAATAACTTTAGGATTGGTTTTCCGAGATATATTATACTCATTACTAACTACTATACCAGTAGGATTTACTGTTGCTATGCAATGGATGATTATGGATGCAGGCGGAGTCCAACTATCACTAGTTACTGTGATGATAGGTTCTATCCTCGTAGGTGTAGGTGTCGATTTCTCAATCCATATTGCCAACAGAGTAAGAGAACTAGGAGGTAATTTAGATGCTATTAAATCAGCATGCGCAAGCACTGGAATGAGTTTGTTTGAAGCAACCACTGTTACTGCAGCAGGGATGACATGTGCATTTGGAATTAATATCCCTGCCATCAAACCGTTCATTACAGTAATTATTGTCTTATTGATTATTGCTGCAATTTCGGCATTGATATTGTTACCTGCAATCTATGCAATCATGGTGAAATCAAATGTCAATTTAACAGGAGGAGTATCTAGAATGGTAAAAACTGCTGGTCTAAAAAGAGCTATCCAAAGAGATGAAGCTGACGCGATTGATGCAACATTAATCATTGGCGCTTCTGATGATGCTTGGTGACGACACTTTCATTCACCTATTCCCACTGGGATAAATATGAATTACTGGCTAATGAAGAGTGAACCTCATGTATACCCATGGGAAAAACTAGTTGAAGACAAAAGCACACATTGGGATGGAGTAAGAAATTACCAAGCAAGAAATATGATGAGAGATGATATGAAAATTGGGGACCTGGTTTTTTTCTATCACTCTAACTTTAAGCCACCACACATTGCTGGAGTTGCAAGAATTTGTAAAGAAGGATACCCCGATTTCACCGCTCAAGATCCAAAATCTCATTATTATGATGAAAAAGCAACTCCAGAAAACCCAAGATGGATGATGGTAGATATTGAACCAATAATTGCTTTACAAAAAAATGTGTCTCTACAAGAAATGAGAGATAATCCTACACTCGAGGGAATGAAATTACTCATGAAAGGTTCAAGACTTTCTGTACAACCAGTATCTGAAATTCATTTTGATATAATATGCAAAATGGGTGGATTAAGTGAAATTCCACATGAATGAAATTATTGGGCATGTCTTCGGTGGACGTTCGTCATCATCAATGAATATTCATTGAGTTCCTCAACTCCGCTATTCCAAGGCATCCAGCATCCCCGGTCGGGCTGCTCGCTTCCGCGCCTGACCTGGTTCCCGGGTATAAGACACTATGAATTTCCCTCCGGAAATCCGTTATGCCAACCTGCATCTCTTGGAGGCGAAGTATCGACGTCACCCAATGGATCATCGATGGCTCGTTTACGCCGCCCTCAGACTTCAGGTCACCATTATTGACGATTTGTGAATTATAGAGCACGTCAACACTCCCCCTAGCCCATATGGCCGTGTTTATCGACACATTTTAATGAAACCCTCAAGAGATGTTAACGAATTTACATCATTCTGCTTCATATTTAGACGGGCAACCGGTCTGTATAGAGTTGGCAGTAATTGTCCACTTACCATTCTCTTCAAGTAGGTCACCTTTAACGGCAATCATATAACCCTCAGCAAACCCATCTGGTAAGGCAACGGATGAAATGTCTATGAAGACTTGAGCACTAGTTCCAGACAAAATAAAGGTTTTTGATTCGTTATTAACAGAACCTTCCATCACAGTTCCTCTAAGATGAATTTCTTCAGAAGTATAATCATTAGGTGAATGCATAATTTCATCAACAGTATATTGAACTTCAGGATCTACACTAATGTACATCAAAGAAATTAGAGCTAAAAGTGAGCAGCCGACAACTAACAGTCTTGTCAATCTAGTGGCTGCCATGAATATCGCAATGGAATTGTACTCAAGAGGTTTATGATAATCATTTGTGATAATATCCCACTGCTTCATCTATTCCCGTGAAATTATTTTGCGTCACACGCTTTTTGAGGCCATGAGAGATTTGAGAGACAACAGATGGACCTTGGAACACTAGAGCGGAGTAAATCTGTATTAGTGACGCACCGGAATTAATCATATCCCAAGCAGAATCTACTGAATCAATCCCGCCTACACCAACGATTGGAATTTCTGAATTAGTATATTCATATAATAAGTTAACAACTTCTAACGAGCGGGCTCTCAGAGGTCTACCAGAAAGACCTCCTGTTTGGGCGAAAACAGAACGTGATTGAGAATTCTTTGGAACAGAACGGGAAAGAGTAGTATTGGTGGCAACAAATCCATCTATCTTCGACTTAACTGCTGTTTCAACAGAAGACAATAGGCTTTCATCATCCATATCAGGAGAGAATTTTAGTAGAATGGGCTTGTATTCGTGTTTTCTTTCACGGATAGAATTACAACTATCAAGAACTCGAGTTAGATGATCTTCTTCTTGAAGTTCTCTAAGACCTGGAGTATTAGGTGAAGATACATTGAGTACGAACATATCAGAATAATCCCATAATATGTCTAAAGTTGATGAATAATCTCCTGGAGCATCTTCATTTGACACTTTTTTAGAACGCCCAATATTTGCAGCGACAGGATTGTTTGGCCATTGCCCCATAGATTTTCTTTCGACTAAACTATCCCTTACTGCTAATGCTCCAGGATTGTTAAATCCCATTCTATTTACTAAAGCATGTTCCTTATTAGCTCTGAACATACGTGGCTTTGGATTACCGTCTTGAGGAAACCTAGTAATACCACCATATTCCATCCAAGAAAATCCCAAAGCAGGCCAAGCAGAAAGTGCTTGGGCTTTCTTATCAAAACCTGCGGCTAAACCAAGAGGGTGTTGAAAAGTTTTCCCGAACACTTGTATTGGTAATTCAGGTGAACGGTAAAGAGAATCAAGAACTTTTCGTCCAAGGGAATTTTGACCAAAATTTGTCAGAGAAGATAATGCTAAACTATGGGCTTTTTCAGAATCCATCAGACCCAATAATGGCCTTCCAAGAATACGATAAGGCAGCCCCATGGAGAAGTCGGCTCAACCGACACTCTTCAAGCGTTGCGCACTTCCGAGGACTGATGAGCAGTTCTTCCGAGGGTGCAGCAATTTACGAATTGGCAAGAAGAATCCTCAGATCAAATGGAGTGAAGATTGTACATAACGGCCAACTAACAAACGAAATTGATGATTTGAGGATAGAATTGTCCGACAGTGCTCCAAATATTATTTTCGGAATAGATTCAATAATTGAAGAAACAGAAGACATCTATTTTGAAAATAAGAAATCAAAAAATGGGATTATTTCAGAAAGAATGCCTACATCAATGGACATTGTGTGGATACATGGAGGTATAGAAGTCTGGAAAAATCTGAGAGAGAAAATTGTAGAATTAGGAAATGCGGGTTATCCTGGATGTATTGGCTGTGGAGGACCCGGAGCCAAAGAAGTATGGGATGAAGCATCTTCAAGATTAGGGGAAAAGTAGTCTGGCTTCACGCGCTCACGTACGCGCGCGCGCCTTGAATACAAACTGGTTTGACTCAAGTTTATACAGGTAGTGTTACGCGACAATGATTAGTGGTCGATGATAAGTTATTGACCAAGTGATGGAGTGGCTATTGTGAAATTGATGATTCTCGAGTCAGGTGCGAAGGCTAAGACTGTAAAGAAATATTTAGGCAAGGGTTGGATTGTCCAAGCCTGCGGAGGACACGTTCAAGATCTACCCTCAAAAGGAAGTAAAGGGTCATCAATGTCAATGTGGAAATCAGAACGTGGCGAACTACCAGAACCTCCTTGGGGATGGACAACTGGGGCACAAAAAAAGATTAAAGAAATGATTAAAAAAGCAAAAAGCTCCAATGTAGAAGAAGTATATATTGCAACCGACCCAGATAGAGAAGGCGAATTTATAGCTTGGAGGTTAAGTATAATATTTGCAGATTTTCCCTCTCAAAAGAGAGTGACGTTTAATGAAATTACTGAAGACTCAGTGGTTGAAGCGATAAAAAATGCTAGAGATATAGACTCTGCTTTAGTTGACTCTGCAAAGGTAAGGAGATTTATGGATCGATTAGTCGGTTTTGAATGTTCAAGATTCTCAAGATCATGGAAACTAGCATCAATGGGAAGAGTACAAACCCCAACTTTAGGTTTCATAATAGAAAGAGAATTAATGAGAGAAAAACACGTCCCAATAATGTACAATAGTGTTAACTTCAATTCAGATGGTGTAAATTTCAAGATTAGATTTCATGAAAAGAATGACCCAAATGCCTGGATGGACGATGAAGGCAAACATTTCCCAGATAGGACATTTGATCAAGAACTAGCGGAGCAAGCAATATCTAAACTTAATACTAACAAAAAAATAGAGATTCATGCTATCAAAGAGGGAGTGAACAGAAGGAAACCAAAACCACCATTCACCACAGACACTATGCTTCAATCTGCAAGTTCAACTCTAGGATGGCCTGTGGCAAAGACTAGTGGAGTTGCAGGAGAACTATACAATCTAGGTCACGTGACTTACATCAGAACAGATTCAACTAGAACGAATGAAGATGCAAGAAAAACGATTAAGGATTACATAGGTGAAGTATTTGGTAAAGAATTCCTAGGAGATGGAGTTCTAGGGTCAGATGCAAAGAAAGACAGTTCTAATGTTCAAGATGCCCATGAAGCGATTAGACCCACTAGACCTAGAGAGCAAACTATAGAGGGACTAAAGAATGAGCAACAGGCATTATATGCCCTAATATGGTCAAGATTTGCAGGAAGTCAAATGTCAAACTCAAGGAGAGAGACAAGGCAGATAGAGGCAAAAACAGAAGGCTTGGAGAAAAAAATCACAGGTACTTCTTCATGGAGAACGCATGCGGGCTGGGAAGCTGTATACGACAAATATCAGAAAGATGTGAAATTAGAGCCACCGAGTTCAAAACTAGTGAAAGGAGCAATCTGGGAGATAAAATGTACTGAAGAAAATCCGACACTAGTTAGCGACGAAACAAAACCTCCAAGAAGATATTCAGAAAGTTCAATTGTTCAAGAAATGAAGAAAGAGGGGATTGGTAGACCTTCAACATATGTTTCAACAATTCAAACCCTTAATAGGAGAAAATATGTAGAAAATAATAGTGGCTCTCTAGTCCCCACAGACGATGGCAGAACTTTGTGGTTAGAAGTTGTTCCATTTTTTAATGAACAAAAAAATAAGGGTCTTTTTGAAACCACATTTACAGCAAAAATGGAAGCAGACCTTGATACTATAGAGAATATGAAAAAGGAAGCACCCGATGTTTGGCACGATTTTGTAGATATTTTTAAACAAATGAATGATTCGGCAAAAATAAAGAAGAATAGTGTGCCTTCATCGAAACAAATTGAATTATTAAATAACCTATTGAAAGATATGACAGAAGAAGATAGGAAAAAATTACTTGGCGAAAAGATGCCAGAAGAATACACAAGAAAAGAAATGACCGACCTTTTAGATCAAGTTATAGCAGAAGGAGGAGGGTTTCCAGCTAGTGAAAGACAGATTGCAACAATAATCAAATTAGCCGATCAAATAGAAGAAAGTATGGATAACGTTCTTGAAATTGTTAATGAAAATGACATCACTGAATTAACAGGAGGAAAGGATGGAACCGCAAGTCAATTAATAGGTATTTTAATTGAAAGGAGCAAAAAATTACCCGCAACAGAGCGTCAGGTCAAGCTAGTCGAAAAATTAGCAGAAAGAGAAGAAAGACCTCTAAGCGATATTCTAGCAATTGCAGATATTGTATCTATTGACGAGATGACTAAAGAAGATGCAAGTATCATTATCGACACTATCATGAAAAAGAATAAAGCCTCTAAGAAGAAAAAATGAGACTAAAATTAGAATATATCAATAAGGTCAACCTATTGTTTCACAATATGGGCGACTACGACTATGATGTAGTCATCGTTGGAGCGGGGCCTATAGGTGGCTATCTTGCGAGTAGATTATCAGAACAGGAAATTAGTGTTCTTTTACTAGAAGAACATGCAGAAATTGGCAGACCATTCCAATGCGCGGGTTTGATTAATCCGAAAGCAATGAAATTAGTAGGATTAGAAAAGACTGTACTATCTCCAATATGGGGGGCGAGAATTTACAGCCCGGAAGGAACTTTAGTTGAGATAGGAGAAAAAAATAGAATAAGAACATGGTCAGTATGTAGAAAATTATTCGACGAGGGAGTTGTTTCTCAGGCAATAGATAACGGGGCGAAACTATGTCTTTCTACTAAACCAATTGAACTAAATATTACAGACGAAAAAGTAGAATTAAATATTCAAACACCTAATGGAACAAAGAAAATAACATCGAGATTACTATGTGGAGCAGATGGTGCGCATTCTTGGGTTCGTAGAACTTTACGAATGGGTAAACCAAAAGAAACTATGATTGGAATGCAAATTGAAGTCACAGGTTACAAAGGAGTTGAAGGAAAACTAGATATGTATACAGGATCAGAAATATCTCCTGGTTTTTTTGCTTGGGCAATACCATCTGGTCAAACAACAAGGATTGGCGTTTGGAGTCAAACCGATTACATTGGTGAGAAGTCCTGTGAAGAATTATTAAATGAATTAATGCAAAGAAGCAAATGGAATTATAAATTCAGAGATTGTAAAGAAGTAGGGAGATTTGTTGGTTCTGTACCAAGTGGTATCCTAAAGAAAACCGTAGCAACAAGAGTGGCACTTTTTGGAGATGCTGCAGGAATATGCAAGCCAACTACAGGAGGAGGGATCGGACCCGGTTTTGCCCATATTGACATGGTAGTTAATGAGTTGTCAAAATCAATAAAGAAAAATCGTCTTAGTCAAAAAAATTTATTATTTATCGAAAAGAAATTAGATGTTATGAGAAAATCACAAAGCAGAGCAAAAAGTCTCAGAGATGCCTTTTTATCGAAATCGACCGATGAAGAATTGGAAGAAATTTTCAAAGTATGGTCTAAACCAGAAGTCATATCAATGATTAATGAAATTGGAGAAATAGAAAATCCGATACCACTAGGAACGAAAATGTTGAAAGATATTCCAGAATTTAGGAAATTAGCTGGGAAAGCAATAAAGTCAGTCTTGTGGGGTAATTAAATGGAAAAATCAGTACAAAGGATTCGATACCCTCCTTTTGAACATTCAGACATGATACCTAGTCAAATTCCAATTATTGAGGTTGTATTAAATTCTGAAAACAAACCACCACCACCATTCAAAATAGGAACGGATGAAAACTGGCTAGTAGAATGGAGGAAAATTACCAAAGACGATAAAAAATTACCTGAAATAAAAGGAGAAGTTTCAAGGGAAACTTTTCCTTTCTTAATGAGAACGAGAAATGGATGGTATATTGATCCTGATCCTATGCACTATAGAGCAAGGAAAATGATTACCCCGGCAGTAATCTTGATTATATCGACTTTATTCTTAAGAGCAATAATGCCAGCAATAAATGAAATAAAATATATATCTTCATTATTGGATGTCTTGAATTACTCAATAAGAATTGGGCAGTTAGATTATCCAGTATTCCTATTTTTTGCATTCCCGATATTCATTTCTCCAATGTTTTTCAGAATGATTGCAAATATGAGAGACATTAAGAGGCAAAATTTGTTAATTGAAGAACCTATCAATCCCCCAGAAATAACTATCGAGAAAGAAGAAAATAAGATAATTATATCTAAGCTGAAGAGCCCAAAGGAACTAGAGGTTCAGAGAGCAAGAATCCAAGTAGGTATTGCGGTTCCTGAAAGGAAGATGATATTAGAATCTCAAGGTAAAACAGAGGGGGAACAGACCATACCGGGGATGTCAACTGCACTACCTGAAAGAAGAATCACAACGGGAGAAGAATTGGGCACAGGTGTGGGAGAGTCCGTACCAATGACTGTAGCACATAGGAGAATAATGATGTTAGAACCTATGAGAGTATTAGACTCAGGTGAATGGAAGGAGGTGACAGGAAAAGAAACTATCGTACTCAAAGGACCAAAGAATATGTGGCCAGGTTCTATTTACTCAGGACTTATTGCTGTTCATTGGGAGCTAATTGTAGAATTTAAGAAAAATGATGGAACTGAAATGAAATGGGTTCGGCCAATAATAATGGAAAACTATCACCACAGAATCGAAATCGATGAATTGCCTGTGAGAAGCGGACGTTTAGAACTCTCTGACTATTAATTTTGAACTGGTATAGTAGCCACTAGATTATTTCTAGGAAATATCACTGTTTCAAGATGATTATAATCAGAATCTCTCTTAATAGGAGTAAAGCCAGCTCTAATTATAGATTCTTGAAGTTCTTCTTCTTTGGCCAATGTCTTCTTGGTTCC
>MDTC01174044.1_pt1 | contig 16247 bp, 12 predicted proteins | sample 811181 | NCBI WGS metagenome assembly MDTC01 (sample SAMN05326644, study PRJNA326480) | marine metagenome | isolation source: seawater | place: Pacific Ocean: North | collected 2011
CTTGACGCCTAACCAGTAAAGCTAATCCAGTGACTGCAATAAAGAATAAAAGAAGTGAAGAAATCCCCACAAGAATTCGACCTGTTTTCTTTAATAATAATGAACGGTGAAATATTCGAGTTAGACTGAAAAGACGGGATTCTTTTTTTGGTGGCGGCACCTTTTCCGCAGTGATTGGATTGACATAAATTGTTTCTGCCTTACCATCATTGGAAAGCAGTGAAACCTTGGCGATGCCTTGCTCCATTTGGATTGAATAGGTTTCTTTGTATTTCTTATCCAAAGAATCACAAAGTTGTGCGACAGAAATAGCATTTAAATCAGCATATTGGTATTTTGAATTTTCTTGATCTATGGATGAAAAAGAAAGTATTACACCGCTTACTGAAGCCCCAATTAGAAAGAAAACACTAATACAGGCTAGAGAAAAATGACTAAACCTCCATATTGATTGGATCATTGAACGGCAATGAATCTCACATACCTGACATAACCCTTACCCTCTAGTTTTTTAGAAAGATTTGATTTATTCAGTCTAAATTCTAAATCTTTCTCGTAATACTCCTGGTTCTCAACTGCACTCTCAAAACGAAGCCGATAACCTCTATTGATTTTATCTTCATCTAGATTTAAAATGCACATTGTACGCTCACCACCTCCCACGGTCGCTCCAGTGATTCCATCTAATTTTGTTCTTTTTTTTCCGTAAAATTTCCACCACGAACTCATTTCATAATACCATTCAGAGTCATCACCAATGACATAAAGTGTTTTTTCGTACTTACCTTTTGGATTGATTAGTGAAACGATAACATAAGCGCCTTCTCCTTTGTAATTTTTAATCTGAATCATACACTTGTACTGTACCTCCTTCAAGGGGATGTCGCTCGCAGTTAAACTAGTTAAAAAAATGGCCAAAATTAAATACACAAATATCTTTTTCATATTATGGGACTAAAATTTTTAAATGTTTTAGATTCGAATTCATAAGCTCGTTCTCAATGGCCAAATCATATGCGCTTTCGCCAAATTCGGTTTTAAATTTCACATTAGCACCTTTATCTAACATTTTTTCTAAAAAATTAATGCTCTCACCACTCATAGCAACCATATGTAATGGTGTCAAACCGTCATTGTTCTTCGCGTTAATATCGACTCCATGACTTAAAATAAAATCTAACAGTTGCGCATTTTCGTGTTTAACAGCTTTATGAATTAAATTGTTTCCTTTCTGATCAACAACTTCAAAATTGGGTTTTGATTTATTATATAAAATAAGAGCCGGAAAATTATTCCGGTCTACCGCAACACTAACCGGTGTGAGGCCTTCATTATCTCTCTGGTCTAAAGAAACTCCATTCGAAATTAAGTGATGCAAGAGAGTTGTATCTTTACTTGTCTTCGATAAAATATGGAGTAAATTTTGATTATCCTCATTCAAAACTTTGTAGTCGCAACCGAGTGACTGAAGGAATTCGTAGACAGGAAGTTTATTGGGTTTTCTTCTCATTCCTCTGGCGGCAAAAAATAAAGCAGCATCATTGTTTACATGCGGATCCATATGCTTGTCTAACAACAGGTTCATCATAAACATATTTCCGGACTTTGCAGCATAGACAAAAGCGTTATTACCGTCCTCATCTTGACTATTTAGATCTAAGCCCTTGCCTGTGAAATATGATAATTGTTGCTCATTTTCAAAAAACGATGATAGTAATAACAACGGATTAGCTCCATTGCTATTAAATTCCTCCGTTAAAATGCTCCCGTATTCAATGCAGAAATCATAAATATCAAAATTCATTTGTCCCGTTACAGCACAAAAGTTAACTAAGCTATAACCATGGCTATCGATTATATCGGTACGAGCACCATTAGCTTTAAGATATTTCATAAGTTCAAGCCTATTTTTGTATGCTGCCCAGAAAATGTAAGTGCGTCCATCATGCGTGAGTTTATTCACATCATTTCCATCTTGTTCCAGTAAATACTTAATAATTTCATCGTTTGTATTCTCAAGAATGGCCCATGCTATGGCATCAAAGTCATATCGATCAAGCTCGGACGGGCTATTGCCCTTCTCAATATCGGCTCTAACTTTTTCAATAGAGGGTTGTGCTTTCCAATAATCTCTTGATAACAAAGGATTTTCACTTTGCGCCCAAATGGTATTCAATATCAATAAAAACGCGGATAAAAAACCAAATACTTTCATCATAGGTTTTGAAGTTCAAATTTAGGTGCACCTTTTTCGCCTAACTCATTGTAAAAGTCAATAAAACGGAGTTTGAAATAAGCATCATTGCTCGTTTTGATAACATAATTCATGCTCTCAACGATCGAAAACTGACTTAAGTCAAAATCATAGGATTTCCAATCATATCCTATTGTATTTAAATCAAATGAAAAATCATAATCTTCAAGATTTTCATAGGTTATCTCGTCAAAAGGTATTGATTCTAATTGGGCACAACTTGTATTAAATCTATTGAGTAAAACACCAGTTACCAAATAGGGCAATGTTGGGTTTTGAAAAACATGCGTATATTGAGAAAATAAAAGGTCCCAATCATTTTTATTTGGCTCAATGTCAACAACCGAATTGGTGTTAAAGGAATACGATTTAAAATTAATATTGGGATCTTTCGTGATTGTGATGGTTTCATCTTCTGAGCCGTCTAGATTTGCTGAGCGTAAAAAGAAGGTTTCATCTTCATTAAATTCCAACATGATTTTTTTAAATCCAAGAGGTATCCCAGAATCATTGTATCCTCGGTCAATTAGATAAACGTGATTTAAGTTTCGATAGTCGCCAATTGCACAACTATCGAGCAAACCAGTTTGCAAATCCCATTCCCAAACTGCGTCATCCGTCTCATTTACTGAGTCGAAATCAACTGCCCCTAGGTCAGCCGCTGCAGATGCAAGTGAATTATTTAAAAGTACATGCCATCCTCCTGCTGCACATTCAAATGATAAATCCCAATCCGTTTTCTGATTCGTACTAACAATGCTGTTAGATGCTAAATCATAATAAATTTGAAGGCCATAAGATGTACCAAGTTCTACCTGACCTAACATGATACCTCCTTGTACATGAGGTGGAACTGGAAGTTCTTCTTTTAGACAGCTACTGAACAGAACGAAAACTAAAAGTAAAAAAGAAAATTGCTTTAATGCTCTCATAGTTTAAACTTTAGACCACAGAATACGCTTCTTCCCCAATTCATAGAAATGGAACCACTATTGTCCGAGTGTACACCACCTGAACCATATGTGCTGACAACATCCTGAACGTTTAAAATGTTCTTGACACCAAGTGTCAGTATAATTTTATTATCCACAAACTTCTTTGTGACATTAAAGTCCATCTGATTATAGGCTTCAATCAGTGATTCGGAAACCTCATCTTCAATAATGAAGAAACCGTTTCGTTTACCGTTATATTTGAAAAAAAATGCTGCACTGTAACTATGTCTGTTATTGTTATATGTCATGTTAAAACGACATTCCGGACTGAAATTATACGAAGGAACATCATCGTAGTCATTAGCTAAATTATTGAAACGTCCGATGTATGAAACACCCGCATTTACAGATACGCCTTTGTAATTTAACCCTGCATTGAATTGGTTTCCAAAAGTGCTGTACTCACCGATATTTACATACGTATACTTCTCGGGATTATCGGGTGAAATAGCCAGAGTTATTAAATTATCTAGATTGTTGTAAAATACACCAATATCTGCATTTAAAATCATTCCATCACGCTTTTTATTATATGATACGTCTGCAGTAAAATTATCTGAAAATTCAGCGTTTAAATTTTGGTTACCCACGATATTATGATTTACATCAACAAAGTCAAAATAAAGCTCTTTCAATGAAGGGGCCCTAAAACCTTTGGCATAAGATGTCCTAAATGTCCAAGACTTTAGGTTATACTTTAAATTGATGGATGGTACGAGTGGTGCACGGTATTGAGAATTGTAGGCCATTCGGAGCGCAGGTCTAAGGATCAATTCCTTAAAAAATTTAAGCTCTGCACTCGCAAACAGAGCGAGATCCATTTGTTCCTTCCCAATACCCTCTATTCTTCGTCCGGAAGCCGTTTCAAACGAAAGATCATATCCCACCTGAAAATTATAAAATAGATCACTTCGATTGGTGTTCCAGGTCCCTCTACTCATCAAAAGATCAAATGTAATCGTATCCTGAGCTCCTGGAGTTTGGCTAAGTTCTTGATTTAAGGTTGTAAGATCTTTTACAAAGGTGTTTTTAATACGCTTATAATTGTTGTAGGCCGTCTGGATATTTAAGGCACTTTTATCTTGAAATTTATATTCTAGATTGAAACCGCCATCTATTCTCCATGAATTATATTCATCATCAAAAGCTGTCTCATTGTAAGGAGCTCTGGGCATTCCCCTATTTGTTATCTTCTCATAAAAGTAAGATAAATAAGGAGAAAAATTAAGATTGCGTTTTTTAATTTGAAAGCCCAATCTCGAAAAATACTGTTCTTTAGGTTTCCATTGCTTATATCTTAGAGAGTCAGCCAATCTGGATTGAGGGAAGTCAATAAAATTATCAAAGGCATTCCAACCATCAAAAAAATTTCTTCCAAGAGACCAGTTTACACTACTCGTACCTTTTTTGTACGAGAGTGAACCATCTACATTGTATTGACCAATATTTTCGTAATAAGAGTTAAGAGAAGAAGTAAAGCCATTCTTCTTGTTTTCTTTTGAAATCAAATTGATGGTACCAGCTAGGGCATCAGTGCCATAATTAACGGATAAGGGACCTTCAACAATTTCTATACGATCAATTGTATTAAGATTGATTTGGCTAATATCTATGTTTCCATTTAAACGACCAATCACTGGGATTCCGTCAATTAAAATCTTAATGTTTTGTCCAGACATTCCTTGAAGTGACATACTACTTCCAAGAACATTATCCTGCGCCACACGAATGTTATTTTGATTCACAAGAACATCCTTCAATGTGATAGCCGCCATCGCGTCAATCGTTTTTCGATCAATGACTTTTATTTTATGAACAGCTTTTTCTTGCGTTGTTTTTTTGTACTGGGCGGTAACAACAACCGACTCAAACTCTTGCTCTTGTTCAACAGTATTCTGAGCGCCAGCTTGAAAGCTGACGCACAGAACAACTGAAATCCAAAAGTTGCGGATCATCCTAGTTCAAAATCAGTTTTTGTCTAAGAAGTGTAGTGCCATTATTGTAGCATACGATATAGGCACCAGCAGCAAGATGCTCTAAATTGAGCTTCTTGGTTCGCAACCCACCATTCTCAAGTGAAAAGTCATAGACCACAAGACCATTCATATCGAGAACAGTACCACTTCCAAGCAATTCATCTGAAGAAATCTCATAGATTAGGTTGACCACTCTTTGCTTGCAAGGGTTCGGATATAGCGTAAAGGTATGAGGGGAAGTAGGGCTATCAATTCCAAGTGAACTTATAGATTCTGTATTGAACTCAATGTTTCCAGAGGAACTACCATCAAATGCTGTGAAATATATTTTCCAAATTTCACCCGTCTCGTCTTTTCGAACGAAATAACTCAAATCTTCCTCTAGGTCATACGTGAATGTGCTCATATTAATTGCTTTCCAATCATGACCTATTGTATTAATTTCTTCTTCAAACGTTTCTTGAGTATAATCTGCATCAGCAACAGGAATACTTTCTGCCTCTGCCACTGAATAACCAACATTTGAGAGCACACCGGTTACACCATAATTCGTACCTGGGAAAAGCTCAGTTACATATTTCGTAAAAGTAATATCCCAGTTATCTGATTGAGGTTCTCTATCCATTACTTCGTTATTAGTTATTGAATAGTAGGCAAAATTCTTTCCAGTAAAATCAGACTTAGTTACACTAGACTGAACTTCATTCGCCCCATCTAAATCAGCACATCGGAAGCTGTAAGTACCGCTTGCAAGTTGTATTAAATGGAATTTTTTAGTAGTTCCGTCCGCCCATTTCAATAGATGTAACGAGTCACCAGTAACATAATGCGTAATCATACTGTAAATACCCCAACCTAAATCAAAAGGTTCATTTTCATCTGCATTTTGATCAAATGCACCGACTCCCCACGATTCATCTGAATTTATTTGAGAATTCCATGTTGACATACCCGCGGTATCCAATGTCTCCCAGTCATTTATATCACCATTAGGGTAAGTATAAAGCTGTAGACCATATGCCCCATTAATTCGAATAGCAGACATCATTCCGCCACCAACACTAAAGGCAATGTCCCAATTTTTATTTTGAACATTGGCTACCTCTCCATCCGTAAAACTGAAGAAAGACTGATTTTCATAATCTGGACCCAAACTAATCATTTGATTATCTTGAGCAAAAAGTGTTGTATTCAATACAAATCCACTTATTAAAAGTATAATTTTATTCATATTTTTTTTTCACAAAATTACTTCGCAAATACTTATGGTGTCAATACCGCAAAGAAGGTATTTAGAATCGTTCTAAATAAATCAATTTGTAAATGACTTGTTATATTTATGATATGTTTAAATTATTTTTAAACCTTTATTTTATTTTTTGGACTTGTATATTGCTCGCACAATTACCAGAAACAATTATAGAAATCAATACAGGTTGGAAGTTCAGGGCTTTCGATGATGGTTCTTGGTGTAATGCTACCGTACCCGGAACAATACATACGGACCTAATGGATAATGATATTATTGCGGATCCATATTATCGATTAAATGAGCGAAAGGTGCAATGGGTAGATAAAAAAGATTGGATTTACCAAACAATTTTTTTTTTAGACAAACAATCCTACAATAGACAAAATCACGAATTGAATTTTGAAGGCCTTGATACTTATGCTACTGTTTATCTTAATGACAGCGTAATACTTAAATGTAATAACATGCACCGAACATACACGGTAAATGTTAAGCCCTACCTCATCGAAGGAGACAACGTTTTACGTGTTCTACTTGAATCCCCTATCCGAAAGGGTTTAGCACTTTATGATTCATTGGATTATATCCTACCCGTTTCTGCAAATGACCAAGCGGAAACTGGAGAAGTTTCCGGCGGTAAGAGAGTAAATGTCCATACAAGAAAGGCAGCATATCACTATGGCTGGGATTGGGGCCCTAGATTGGTAACTTCAGGGATATGGAGACCCATCACATTACGCTCATGGGATGATTTTAGAGTCAAAGCACTATCGCTTACCCAAGAGCTAAATGGAGATGTAGCTATTGTCATGGCAAATATAAAAATTGAATCAATTATAGACAACGCCCATGGTTTATTGGAAATTAGCTTAAACAACCAAATCATTTTTGAATCAAAGCAGCCACTAGTTAAAGGATTGCAACAAGTGAATGTTCCCATCAAAATAGACAAACCTAGGTTGTGGTGGCCTAACGGGATGGGGAAACAAAATCTTTATGAGCTCAAAATATCACTCCAAAGAAAAGAAAATAAATGTACCATAAATCGCAGTATTGGGATTCGAAAAATTCAGCTCATAGCGGATAGCACAATGGCCCAACCCAACTTTTATTTTGAAGTAAATGATACTCCTGTTTTTGCAAAAGGTGTCAACTATATTCCACAAGATCTTTTTCTTCCCCGTATCCAATCAAAAGACTACGAGAGAATACTTTGCGCTGCAAAGAATGCGAACATGAACATGATCCGTGTCTGGGGTGGCGGAATTTACGAAGATGATCGCTTTTACAAGTTGTGTGATTCATTAGGACTGATGGTTTGGCAAGATTTTATGTTTGCTTGTGCCATGTATCCTGGAGACGATGACTTTTTAGAGAATGTAAAACAAGAAGCCATTGACAACGTTAAGCGACTTAGTAAACATCCCTCAATAGCTCTGTGGTGTGGAAATAATGAAGTCCTTGCGGCTTGGAAAAGATGGGGTTGGGAACAAAGTGCGGTCAAGGAACAATCTTCTGAAGTAGCGCAACAAATATGGCACAGCTACGATACATTATTTCATAAAATTCTACCTGCAGTAGTGAGTCAATACCATAAAGAGATTGATTATTGGGCCTCATCTCCAAGTGCATCTGAGGGCCTCCCCGAAGAGTTTACACACGGCGACACACATTATTGGGGTGTTTGGTGGGGAAAAGAACCTTTTTCTTCCTACAATACCAAAATATCGAGCTTTATGAGCGAATACGGATTTCAGTCCTTTCCTGAATATTCGAGCTTTCAAAAATTTGCCCAAAGACAAGACCGAAACATGTATTCCGAGGTGATGAAATCACATCAGCGCTCTAGCATAGGAAATGCTACTGTAGAAGAATATTTAGACCGCTCGTATAGAAAACCTATCGGTTTCGAAGAGCTTCTATACATGAGTCAGCTGCTCCAAGCCGACGGGATTCAAACCGCAATAGAAGCCCATAGAAGAAATAAAGACCGGTGTATGGGATCATTGTATTGGCAGTTAAACGATTGTTGGCCTGGTGCATCCTGGTCAAGCATTGATTATTATGGAAAATGGAAAGCATTGCATTACAAGGTGAAAGAAAGCTTTGCTCCTATCATAATAAGCCATGAATTTATTGAGGATGATCTCCAAATTTCTGTAGTCTCTGATTTAATAACTGCGTATAAAGGAAGCTTGAGTATTACACTATCTGAATTCAAGGGTATCGAAAAAATATTGAGCTGGAATCAAGAAGTTAATTTAGCGCCAAATGAATCTAAAGTAGTTTTAACCATTCCAAAGGAAGGGCTGCCTCAAGCAGAAAACCAACTGCACAGCTATCTTCAATTAACACTAAATGATAAAAACGGAATTCGGGCCTCAAAAAACATCTATTTCAAACCCTTTAAGGAGATCGTTCTCCCTCGCCCTAACCTTAGTTTTCAGGCAGAATGTGATAAAAGCAATATTCTCTATCTTACGGTTCAAAGCGATCACTTTGCAAGAGGGGTTTACGTAACCTGTGCGAGTAACAATAATTTTTCAGAGAACTTCTTTGATATGCCTATCAATGGAAAAAAAATAATTTCTATTCAACTAGACCCATTATCAGATGTCGATACAATTATCAGTTCAATTCAGGTTAGAAGTCTTTGGGATAGTATGCGCTAATTATTATTTTTAGCACAAATAAATCACCTCAAAGATTTCATTATTTTAATGTTTTATAAAAGTAAATAGTCATGAACAAACACATTTTAAAAGCTTTTGTATTGGTGGCTCTTGCCTCACCCATTCAATCTAATGCGCAAGATACAAATGATGAGATTGGTGCCTGGTATATGTATTTCTACAATACTACTTTTAAGGAAAGTCCATGGGGTGTTCAAGGTGATCTGCAATATCGAAATTGGAATTTGGGCGGTGACCTTGAACAACTGCTGATTAGAAGTGGTGTTACCTACCAACCCAAAAATACACAAGTTAAATTCACCTTTGGGTATGGAAATATAACAACTGGCGTAATTGGAAGTAGTGTTGAAACATCTGGCGAACATCGTATTTATGAAGAGGCTTTATACCCGGTAAAATTCGGAAATCGAATCTACACCAACCACCGTTTTCGATACGAGCAAAGATTTGTTGAAAATGAGGACATTCGTACACGTTATCGATACAACCTATTTATCAATGTTCCCATAAATAAAAAGACTTTAGAGAAAAAGGCAATATACTTTTCGTTTTACAACGAGATTTTCATCAATGGTCAGAGAGACATTGGCAACAATAATCCCGTTGAAATATTTGACCGAAATAGGGCTTATGCAGCTCTTGGATATGTCATTAAAAATGGATTGAGAGTACAATTGGGTATCATGAATCAAACTACAGATGAACAAGGTAAGAATCAGTTGCAGTTAAGTTTACATCATAAGTTTTAAAAAAAACTTATCAAATACATCGGTTGATCAGCCAATAATGAAAGAAAGTAATAGATAAAAATCTTCTGATTATTTACTTTTGGAACAACTCTTGTTAAGGCTTAATTGTAATTTACTTTAAATTCCAAACGATGAAATATTTTCTTTTATCAATACTTCTGTTTTCGTGTTCCATAGAAACATTTGGCCAGAAGAAAATGAACTCAGTCGAGAATTCTTTGGAATGGATAGACCTCTTTTTTCAAGGAGACCCTACCCTAAAATTCAATCTTATTCATTTTTACACTCTTTTAGACAACCCCAAAACCCCCGAAGACATTGAAGATTTATTCTTTCAGCAAAGGGATTTGGCATCGGACCTTTCTTACACGATTGATTTGAGTCAAAGTCCTGAAGATATAGAGTCCCTTGAGGTTAATGAAAAATACAATAACAAGGAAGATGCATTTTTAATTTATGAATCAAATATGAATCATGCTATTTCATATTTAAATGATTTAGAAATTCCGGGATTTATTTTTGGATGTGAAGCGGAATGTACCGAGTTTAATGTAAATGTGGACTACTCCGTTCTACTTGAGGCTGCCCGTAAAACTGAATCCCATGAAGATGATATTGGCTTAACCATAATTATGGATGTATGGGGAGTAAAAAGAGATTACACCCCAAGCTTTCAGAGCGTTGAGTGTTGTGCATGTCCTGGTTACAATCGACTTGGTTCAGGCGAACAACATGCACTGCTCATTCGTATGAACAAATACGAAGAAAGGACAAACCTTTTTGCTGACGAATTCGGAATGATAAAAAATCAGATAGTCGACTATCTATTTTTTAATGATGGTTTTATACATAGTGATTCTGTCGTACTACAAGAATTTGAACTCATCAAATCACAACTAGAGATATCTGAAAATAAACTAAAAGCGCTTTATGAAAAAGAACCCTTTACGAAATACAAACTGAATTATAACATTGTTGACGGACAATTCTTTGTGAATAAAGAGCCAATCCCTCCAGGTTGCATTGCACAGCTCAAAACCGAGTTAAATGGAGATAATTCGCAAGCCACAATTTATATAGAGCGAAATAGCTTAAGAGGTTGTATGACTGCAAACTTGACCTATCCTGGTGGACAAGAAGACAAGGTGAGTTATACAATTGATCAAAAAGCAGCAAATGACGTTTACTTCCTTACAGTCCATGAGAGATTAGATGGCAGCATGGGTACAAGTCAAAACCGAATTATTGTACAGTTTATAAATAAGAGATATCAACTAAAAACAGGAGAGAAAATTAACGTTTTAAGTTTAGATAAAATCGGAGAATGGTAGATCTAACGTTGGCCCTTTATTTATTAATCCAACTTCCTTTTTTTATTTTGAAAGTATTGAAATCAACAAAACTTTCCTATAGATTTCAAATAAATTATACAAATCAGTAAAAGGAAACCAAAGTTGATAAAAATATAAAGTCATTTGGAGGAATACAATGAATAAAGTTATACTGGTTACACATCCTTAAATTGATTAGTCTAGAAGAAATATAATATAGACTTTTACTAAAAAAGGCCATCCCAGAGGATAGCCATTTTCAATTAATTTAGAGAGTAGATTTAGTTATGCTTCGCAGGAAACACATTCTTTTTTCTGTTTAAATTTCTGAGCTGCATTCATGCTGTGTTGATAATAGAGTGACTTCAAGCCCATTTTCCATGCTGTAATATACAGTTTGTTAATATCCTTGGTTGGCATATCAGGATGTACAATAATATTTAAGGACTGACCTTGATCTACATATTCTTGCCTATTACCAGCTTGATAAACAATATCCATTTGATCAATTTCAGAATATGTTTTGAAAACGTCCTTCTCTTCATCTGAAAGGAAATCTAGATGTTGTACAGAACCATCTTGGCTTCGAATTGAATGCCATACATCAGTTGTATTCTTACCTTTTTCTTCAAGAAGCTCGGTTAAAAATGGATTCTTGATGGTTGTTTTGATTTTAGCAATATCCTTTACATAAATGTTAGACCATATCGGTTCAATACCTTGAGAAACTTGTCCTAAAATAAAAGCCGAAGATGTGGTGGGTGCAATTGCATTTAATGTTGAATTTCGACGTCCATAACCCTTCATGACTTCAGGTTCTCCAAACCTATCAGCTAATTCCTCAGAAGCTTTATAGGATTTTTCTTTTATCAACTTAAATATTTCTGTATTCAAATCGTAAGAACTTTGACTATTAAAGGCTAACTTCTTAGACTGGAGTAAAGAATGCCAGCCAAGGACCCCGAGACCTAATGCTCTGTTTTCTTTTGCGAAGTTATATGCTCGCTCCATAAATAAGAATGTTTGACGGTCTTCACGGTCCAAAGAATCACGATACACATCTAATTTGTCTAAGAACTCGGTAATAACTGCATCAAGAAAATATACCATTGTTTCAACAGCATCAGTATTCTTCCACTTATCGTAATGTAAAACATTAAGAGATGACAAGACACAAACAAAAGACCAATTTTCATTAGATGGAAGCATAATTTCCGTACAAAGATTACTCGCCAATATTTTTAGGTCTTTGTCTTTATAAACTTCAGGTGCTCCTTGATTAGCCTTATCATTAAAAAAGATATATGGATATCCAATTTCACCTCGTCTCTGAATTACTTTTGCCCAAATTTCTCTTTTCTTGGGATCACCTGCAATCATTTCTTCCATCCACGCATCTGAAACAGTTACACCATGTGTTAATTCCTGTATAGGGTTTCCTTCTGTTCCAATATCTAGAAACTCATGAATGTCGTTGTGCTCTACTGGTAGGTATGGTGAAAAACGACCTCTTCTCACAGAACCCTGACTCACAACATCAACCATCGTCTCAAATAACTGCATGATATGAACAGCACCAGAGGCCTTACCATTGTTCTTAACTGGTGCACCACGGTGACGTATATTGCCAAAATAACCAGAAGTCCCTCCCCCCAATTTAGACATCATACCAACCTCAGATTGAGTATACAGGATATTACCCATATCGTCTGAAACATTTGACCCAAAGCAACTTATAGGAAGTCCACGCTCCTTTCCAAAGTTGGACCAAACTGGTGAAGCTAAAGAAAAGAATCCTTCAGACATGTAATGATAAAACTTGTTTGCATATCCTTCAATACCCAAAATATCTTCAGCACGTTCTGCAATTTCGCGAATTCGCTGTTCAGGTGATACACCAGGAACTAAATAGCCTGCTTCAAGGAAACTTCTACTATGATCGGTTAGCCATGAAAATGATTCTTTTTGCTGTTGAGCATCTAAAGTTTCACGTCTTGCTTTTAATAGAACTTCTGCATCTCGATCTTTTTTCCCTACCTGTACTTTTTCGTCTAAATTTTTTATTTTTCTTTCCATATTAAAAAAGGTCGTCTGCGGTTATACTTTGTGTTCTCTTACTGTAGTTGATCGATCTTTTTACAAAGAAGTCACCGTGCTTAGTTCCAATAATTTCATCGTTAAACCACTCCGTATCTTTCAATACCTCTTCATCAGTTTCAAACACTTTATCTACTCCGATACTTTCTAAAGATCGATTGAAACGGTCTTTTATGAATTCATTAATTTGATTTTTTGGTAAAAAGTCCAATTCCCCTTTCTCAAATATCCAATCAATGATTCCGCTTTCTGCTTTAAATGCCTTGCGACACATATCTTGAATGCGTTCAGCATATTCAGCATCAAACCAGTCGGGGTTCTCAGATTTGATAATTTTAATCAAATCAATTCCAAAATCACCATGAATCTGTTCTTCTTTTGAGGTTGCCTCAACAACATTTGAAACACCTTTCAACATGTTTCTATGTTTGTTGAAAGCCATTATAATCAAGAATTGCGAAAACAAGGAAACATGCTCTATAAACAAGGAAAATAGTAAAACTGACTCGGAGTATTCTTTTGAATCTTCGCTTTTAGAAGCAGCTAGAGCCGTCTCCAAGTACTGAACCCGTCGCATAATAACAGGTTTCTTTTTGAGCGATTGAAATTCTTTATTTAAACCTAATATTTCCAGAAGATGTGAATATGCGTCAGCATGACGAACTTCACTTTCTCCAAACGTTGCACCAACAGAACCCACCTCCGGTTTAGGTATCTTTTGGTAAATATCACCCCAAAAACTTTTCACCGCAACCTCAATTTGTGAAATTGCAAGCATCGTATTTTTAATTGCACTGCGTTCTTTATCTGTTAACTTCGTTTTGAAATCTTGTATATCGCTTGTAAAATTAAATTCAGAATGAATCCAATACGAGTGACGGATTGCTGAAACGTACTCATAAAGATCAGGGTACTCATAAGGCTTAAGATTTATCCTCTTTTCAAAAATATTGGGCTTGCGTTTTTGAGCCTGCTCATTACGATATAAAATGTAACATTTAGCGACGTCTAAGAATTGACTCTGCATCAATCTCTGTTCCACTACATCTTGTATTTCCTCTATACTTGGAATATAATTTACGATTCTTCCGTTTCGTTCTGAAAGAACATCAAACACTTCCAGTGAAATATTGGTTGCATCCTCTTTAGTTCCATTACCAGATGACTCCATCGCATTAAAAACGGCATCCGTAATTTTGTTTAAATCAAAACTTTCTTTGGTATAATCTCTTTTTCTAACTTCTTTAAACATATCTCTCTTATTAACTCTTCAAATAATTTTTCACAACGAACGTGTTAACGAAGCTACTTCTAATTTTAAGCTGTTTGAAAAAAAAATTTAAGTTGTTTTAAACATCAAAAGTTGATAACTTAATAACATAATTAGTAATCAATGAGATACGCTTGTAAACCTAATTTTTTAGATAAGATAATATTGTTTTATTATCATATTATCATTTATTTTGGTATAACTTTTGTAAATGACTAAATTTAAACACTGCAGATTACTTTTAGTTCTCTTATTCAATTGTTGCATCACTTTAGGACAAGAAGAGAAAACATTAAATGAGATTACTTATAAAATAGATTTTATCAAAAACTATGCGGATAGCAATAGTAAAGAGCTAGATTTTTTTTATTCCCCGCACCAAACAACAGCATTAAAAAGCGACGCTTATGACGCTTTAAGCATAGCCTCCATTTCCGAGATTGACAATTTTTATGCTTTCAAACAATCTATATACCTCAATCCCGAATGTAGAAAAATTTGTTACGCCCAATCTTCAACTTACGAGGGAGACATGGACGATGATGGTTTTTTTATAGAAGATGAATCAATGTATTACTTTAGAAATCGAGTACTGATTAAGAAAATACAAAAAACGAGATCTTCATCCGAAGGAGGAGAATGGAAGGTGTTTATTACATATCCAAATGAAAAAGAGAGTTACAAGTCCTTTGAAAAAGACTTGAAACTCATCATAACAAATACTATCCTAAAAGGCGAAGATGTCTATTGCGATGAATAAACAAAAAATTAATTTATGAGAACAATCATCACACTTTTAATCACTGTCCTTTCAATCAACTCATTTGGCCAAAAAAACACAAATATAAGTGACAACGTAAAATATATGCTCAAGAGGTATTATCCTAAAAACGAAATATTATACAAAAAAGTAAATAATTTTTATGATTCATTAGCGAACTGTTACGACACCTCGACTGTAGATTGGCTATTGAGAGAACAGAGCGAACTAAGCGCTCTTTTAGCTAGTAATTTTGATTTAAATAAAATTGTATCCGAAGGGATAACCACGGAACAAATAGTAAAAGATTTAAATCAATCTCTTTTTGGCTTTGAATTTAATGAGACTGACGCGGGTGATTTTCACCTTCTAGTATATTCAAACATGCAGTTCTTATTCGAGCAAACCTCCAAGCAATTATTCAGAGGGGAACCGGATGAAACACGTCTAAAAATCGAAGATGGCTTTGACATTGTTTTTCAGGCTTGGGGCCACACAAAATATGATTATACAACCTACTGCTATGATATTTGCTGCGATTGTGCTCAGGAAAGCGCATTAGGTTCTGGATTACATAGCAGATTGCTTACTGCTATTATTATATATACGGCACATTCGAATCTATTTTCTGAGGCTTTAAAAAAAATTAAACAGGGCATCAAAAACGATGTCCTTTATACCTATGCCTTCAGCAGACCTAAAAGTGCAATAATTGCAGAATTTAAAATCCTTAAACATCTACTAGAGCTAAGTGAAGAAGAAGTATATATTTACGAAAAAAAGAGAATTTACCTCGAAGAAACCTCTGAATCAGGACTTCACAACTACGGGCGTTAATACCATAAAATAGAACCTATTGCCAGGACAATA
>MDTC01092014.1_pt1 | contig 16242 bp, 13 predicted proteins | sample 811181 | NCBI WGS metagenome assembly MDTC01 (sample SAMN05326644, study PRJNA326480) | marine metagenome | isolation source: seawater | place: Pacific Ocean: North | collected 2011
CCGGGCCACATGCACCACAGGCATTGAGAACACCTTCATCCGTCGCACCATCGCAATCATTGTCTTCGCCATCACAGATGTCTTCAGCGACCGGGCCACATGCGCCACAGTCATTCAAAACGCCCTCATCGATCAGCCCGTCGTTATCATCATCGAGTTCGTTACACATTTCATTGATGGACTGATCCATGACATCGGCATCGTTGGTTTGCATATCGACGAGCATGTCTTTGCCTTCGAGATCAAGATCGGCCCCACCCATATCGAGTTCTTTGTTCGCCTCTGCATCGGATGTCACTCGCGCATCGATGGCAGCAGATTGGTTGGCATCAATGACATTTTGGTAACCACTGTCGTGGTGATACGCCACAGGTTGCGGGGCAGACACCGTACAGGCCGTAAGGGTGAGCAAGACTGCAGTGCTGATGAGACGATGTGCGTGGTCCAACTTCATGTCTAAAAGTATTACATTGAGGCTAGGTCTCAGGCGATGTTTTTTTGCTCTTGCCCGCGGTTTTCCCCATGGCGTATCTGTACTTGAAGACCTCTTGTTTCGGATTGCAGTCTCCGCCAAGGCAGACTCGGTGTTGCCACCATTGAATCCGACAGGTCTGTAAGGGGCTGGAATCTCATTTAGAAAGACCCCATTGTGTAAGCAACACTTCAGTTGGAGTTCCAAGATGAGCCAGTCGGATACGCCAGACGAGATCATGTTTCAACCTCAGATCAGCATGGAACGCATCTGGGATTTAACGGAGGAATTCCGGTCCAATAAAAAGCTTCGATTAGCCCAAAATGCGGTCACTCAGACAACAGCTGATGACGTCGCGCTCAATCGGGAGGTTGTGACCGCATCCGACTTCAGCTTTTCCATAACACTGGATGATTGGCGCGTGACCAATCAGAAAAGATCGGGTCGATGCTGGATGTTTGCAGCCCTCAATCTTCTGCGGGTGGGGGCGAGGGACGCTTTGAACGTACGCAATTTTGAATTCAGCCAGAATTACACTCTTTTTTGGGATAAATTTGAGCGGTCCAATTACTTTTTTGAGGAAATTTTATCCACGAGCAGTCTAGTCGTCGATGACCGATTAGTGGCTCACATGCTCCATGAACCCCTGAGTGATGGTGGCCAGTGGAACATGGCGGTCAACATCATTCGGAAGCACGGCCTGGTTCCGAAACAAGTCATGCCCGAGAGCGAAAGCTCGTCTAGCACGAGGCGGATGAATTCAATTTTAAAGTATAAACTGAGAGAGGGTGCGAGGGATTTAAGAGCGGCTGTCAAGGATGGGGTCGGCCTAGATCAGCTTCGTCAAAAAAAACATCAGTGCCTCGAAGAGATCTGGCGGATTCTCTGTATTCATTTGGGTACGCCGCCATCCCAATTTGATTGGCAATGGACAGATAAAGACGGGGACTTCCACCGCGATGGATTGATGACGCCCCAAGAATTTGCGGCGCGATATGTCGACATACCCCTCGATGATTATGTGTGTCTGGTTCACGACCCGCGACCTGAAAATAAATATGGCCAGACCTATACTGTAGAATTTCTCGGCAATGTTGTTGGTGGAGACCCTGTGGTCTACCTCAATGTCGAAATGGACATGATGAAACAGATGACTCAACGCATGTTAGAAGAGCGTATCCCCGTCTGGTTTGGATGTGATGTCGGCCAACAAATGCGGCGCGACTTGGGCCTTTGGGATACCCAGTTATTTGATTATGAAAATTTGTACGATGTCTCTTTCGACTTGGATAAAGCAGCTCGCCTACATCATCATGAAACATTGATGACCCACGCTATGTTGTTCACAGGTATTGATGTGAGAGATGGGTCTGCACGCCGTTGGAAAGTCGAGAACAGCTGGGGGGCCGAGAACGGTCGTGATGGATTCTATCAAATGAATGATTCATGGTTTGATGAATATGTTTTTGAAATTGCAGCGCCGAAGTCGATGCTCCCAGACGACCTCATAAAAGCCCTCGATGACACGCCGAGAGTTTTGCCCGCATGGGATCCGATGGGTGCATTAGCCCGTTAGGCGGTCCGCGGATCCCGTCAGCATTACGAGACAAATAGGCGGGTTAATATCGTGAAACCGGTGTCTACTGGTCGGCGTTCTCCAGCAGTTCGATGACCTCTTTTTTCTCCGGTAAGTCACTGGCATGGAGCGCATCAATGACCCGCTTGGTTGTACTGACATGCTGCAGATAGGCCATCGCCAGCTCCCCCCGGCTCTCGTCATTGATATCGCTTAAATAATCGATGCCTTTCCGATAGACCAACTCGCTTGCCAAGACAGAGGCGATAACCCGGTTGAAGTAATCTCTTGGCAAGGCATCGACAGCGGCGTGTCCAGCAGCCTGGCTCAGGCTCTTTGGTAGATAGTTTTCGAATAGTGCATCGACCAGTTTGGCATCGGCTGGGCTCAGTTCATCAATGCGTTCGATGGCGGCATCTTTCATCTGGTTGATGGTCTCGCTCAATCGGACACTGACTTTCGACAGCGGAATATGAGGGCGTCTCTGGTACTGACTGAAGAGAAGTGTCGCCTCTTTCTGAGCGAGCCGGCGTAATCGATTGAGAACCTCGTCCACGAAGTCTGCTTTAATGGCTAAGAAGGTCTCTTCATCGATCAACAAACTCGCCGCGATCTCAAAGCTTGAGCAGATGACGCCACATTTGTTGGCCGAACTGTCTTTTACAAACAACACTTGGGCCTCTCGCGATAAAGCATCTCTGGCTTCTTCCGTGAAAAAGAGATTCGCCCCTTCGACAACAATGGATGCGCTGCCCTGTCCGTCGGACGTGAGAAAATGAGTCCAATTATCTCCGTTGACGGCCGCGGGCCGGCCGCCACATGGAATGAATGCATCTGCTAAAACACGATTATGAAGAGTGTTGCGTGCTTCCAGTCCACCGGGGTCATCGAGGGCCAACACACGGCCATGGTCGCTCAATCGAGTTCCATTAAATTCAGTAATGCCAGCGCCCATGTCGACCAGTCGACTTAATTCGTCCAGATTTAAACCATCGGGATCCTCTGCAGAGCCTGTTCCGTCCGCAATGGCGACGATACGAGGGTTCGAGCCGAATTCACGCACCATGATTCGAATTGCATTTCCCGCCACGTCACCATCGGGTCCACCGGTCATTTTGACCGTAAATGGTGTTGTCCTTGGATCGATGCCTCGAGTTTTGAGTGCGGCCTCCAAAAAGACCACCACGCCTTCGCTGGTGACGCCGTATTGCTTGTGGTTGATCCCAGCACCAGGCTTCGAACTCATAAACGCATTGGGGCAGGGGTGCCCCCGCCTATAGGCCCTTTGGACAAGCCATGTAATCAGCTCATCGGTGATATTCTCATCGGGCCCTAAATAGATCAGGCTGCTCGGCGTGTCAGCATCAGAGAGATTCAAATCGAGTAGCGTATCTCCCAGTGCTTTGACCACGCGCTCGGTGCTGGCCTCAGGCGTTGCCAGAATCACGCCTTTAGCGCCCCCCTCGGGGATATCTTTATTCTTGAGTTGCTGGGCGAAAGCCAGGCCCCAGGCTTCGTTATAGAGTCGGTTTGTTTCATTTACGTACGCGAGTCGGCCCCGCGGTCTAACGACTCTCAAACCACCGCGCGCGATGTCTCTGAAGCGGACGTGCAGACCGTGGAACATACAGCCGAAGAAATAGAGCACTCCAAAAGGATGATCGCGATCATCGGACTCCTCTCCATGGAGGAAATCTGCTTTCAAGACCATGCCCAGTGAGTAGCGTCTCTGCAGATGGATGTTGGTCTTTTGGACAGCCAGTGCGCCCAGACAGAGAGTCTCAAGAACCTTACGCCCACTGGCATCACCCTCTGCACCTGCTGCGAGTGCCATGATGGCACGGACTTGATTTTGGTATTGGTCCTCATGGATTTCGTCTCGGGCAAAACGCTCGACGAAGACCTGCGCCAAGCGTTGCGTCGATTCTATATTGCTAAAAACAAGGTCTTCGACTCGGTCACGACTAAAACGATATGGATTGTGCGGCCCGAGCCGTTGATGGACCAAATCTGATAGGGCCAACAACACTTCGCATTGGGTCAGAGACAGGTGCGGATGATGCCCTTGATTGGCTCGACTGAGTACGCGGCGGTCGAGCCACGCCAGCCTCTCCAAGTCGTGTCTGATTTCACGCCAATCGGACCGTTTGGGGTTGATGGCGTCGCCATTTGGGTCAACACACACCAATGAAACCATGGAGACGTTGGGTCCGTTGGTTGGTCCCATCGATTCTAGATAGGCGCGTCTAACATCGATGCCCCGGATGGAGAGATAGCGAGCTGTTCGGCGAAATAAAGACGTTGGATCGGCATTGGCTGCGGCGATAATAAATCGCGACAGTCCAGGGGCGGTGGAAACGAGCTCTACATGGCTGATGACGTCCTCAGTGCCCGCAACCTGTGTGTACAAAGCCATATGTTTGAAGAAACGTTTTGCACTCACTGACAGAATATAGCCCGCGCGACACCGTTGGACATGTTGCTCAACGGCATCGGATGTCAATTCAGGCGCGTACTGCGTTAAGCGAGCGGCCAATCTTTCAAATGCGGCTCTCTGGGCGGAATCCGATGGTTTATAGGCTTCCGTCTTTTTAAATGAGAATACATCCACGATCAGTTGGCCATCTGAGGCTGTATAGATGCGCGCCGAATTGAGTGCGCGGTCCCTTGGCAATTGGTCGACGAGATGCGCCAGCAAGCCTGGCCTATCGTGCGCGTTGATGAATGTCCATAAATCATCGTCATCGGCTTTGAGCGTCAGGGCCAATGGTTGACCGGACGAGCGAGCAGCGATGATCGCGCTCAGATGGTCTTCAACTGTCTTCGAATTTAAATCCCGAAAATAAGATGCAGGCATGTGCTCAGCAAACCACGGGGCAACCTCTGCTGTCGTGGATGCCAATCGCTTGGTGATTGCCTCGACTAAACGTAGACCTTCAGCTCGTCTCTCAATCATCTCTAGCTGCCTCCTGCGACTTTCAGTCCTGGCATACCTGCCTTGGCTTCAGAGATCCAGAGCCAGTTCACTCATTTTACAGGTCGCGGGTTCAATTGATTGAACGACGCGTCAACTGTACCTTAATTGATCACCACCAGTTCATTGTTTGATGGCGCCGTTTTTGATTCGCAGGGTGGCGTGTAATGGAGAAGTCTGCACCGGTTGCAGTGTGATCTAAACGGGCCTTTAATAAAGTTTTTTTCGAGCTTACTCAGAGGGTCTCTGCCCAAATGAAAGCGGTGTCCGACATCTGGCGGGAAATACGGGCAATACCGGTATTTTAAGATCGAACGCCCCCGCTCACCACCCCCATAAGACAAGCGTAATTCGATTGGGTCTTTGCGGTAGACGCAGCGCGTGACGTCCCCGCTTTCAAGGACCGGTTTCATCCAGTCTACACTGCTTGACGGGCGTGCTTTGTGTGTCCAGCCGGCGTCTGCTAGAAGGCCATCCAAGTCCTTCATTCTTTCGTGCACCCGTTCGGCTGAGCGCTGCATGGTATCCACAACCTGCCCATCGCCTTGATCGTTCATCAGTTTTAGACTCACTTCGCAGGTCTCATTGGGGGTGATATAATTTCGAAATCGAGCGATTTCCTCTGCAAATAATTTGTGATTCACAATGAATTTGAAACGTTTTTTGACTGGCATGGCAGCGGCACGACGGATGTTGTCTATGTAGACATCGAAGGGGAATCCCTGAGTCAGATTATGCCAACGCTCTGGCTCAAAATAGATGGGCGTATGATTGAGAACCACCTGGTCTGGAAATTTGAAGCGAGCGACCTTGTCCATCACGCGACGGCTAAACTGATACGATGTAAAGACGTGAATCTTCTCTGTATGAGCGGCAATGGCCGACAGCAGAGGCTCGATATCGGGAGACAACAACGGTTCGCCGCCAGACACAAAGACTTCCTTTGGTTTAAAGGTCTCGATGATCTCCAAGTAGGTTTGGTGAAATGAATCGCGGATCCCATTGCTCGATAGGCGCTCAAAAATTGGGTTTTTACGATGTGTTGAACACCACGCACACTTGGCCCTGCACGGATGAATCATCTGTATGCGGATGAACTTAAACATCGGCTATCCCCCCCGGTCGATGTTGCTCGTCATGGTAGCACAACATCGATCACGTTTTATATCCAAGGCTCGACAGGATGTCTCGAACATTCAGGTCGTTCCCGGCGTATCTTCAAGGTCTGTGTCCATGTCAATTTTGGGTGCTATGTACGAGCGCGTTTTAATTTTTCTCCGTCTTGGGCGTGCATTGATGACCGGATGTCATGAAGGCGGTGCCAGATAGGCTCACCGGTGAGACCGAGTGACCCAGCCTGATCACGACCGCCGATTGCGCTGGCCGGGAGAGCAGACTCTTTAGCACCCTAAAGTCAATTGGATGAGCCCGCATTCAACGGGTTTTTATAGGCCTTAATTTCGGTCCAATTGCCTTGCAGTTCAATGTTGGAAACGGTAGACCAAAATCTGCTCAGAGAACAATGGGGGTACGCATGAAACTGGCAACACGAAAGAATGGAACCAGAGACGGTGAATTATTGGTCGTCTCAAAGGACAACAAACAAGCCGTTCTGGCCGCTGAAATAGCACCAACAATGCAGGCGGCCTTGGATGAGTGGTCCCAAATCGCACCGCAGTTAAGCGGACTCTATGATGCCCTCAACTCTGGCCAAGCGGCCGGGGCTTTTGAGGTGGATGTCGCATCCCTGCACAGTCCTTTTCCTCGCGCTTATGGGTGGATCGACGGCAGTGCATACATCAACCATATCGTTCTTGTGCGAAAAGCACGGGGTGCCGAGCCGCCGGAGACACTGCGAACCGATCCCCTCGTATACCAAGGGGGCAGCGATACGTTCTTGGGTCCACGTGATGATATTCCGTTGGCCAATACGGCGTGGGGTTGCGACTTTGAGTCTGAAATTGCGGTCGTGATGGATGACACTCCGCAGGGTGTCAAAGCCGAGGACGCGGGCCAATACGTTCGCTTGGTCATGCTCTGTAATGATGTCTCGCTGAGAAGCTTAATTCCGGGAGAGTTGGCTAAGGGGTTTGGTTTCTTTACCTCAAAGCCGTCCTCCGCGTTTAGTCCCTTTGCCATCACACCTGACGAACTCGGTGACGCCTGGCAGAACGGGCGATTGCATCTGCCTCTGATCACCCATTTCAATGGGGCCAAGTACGGCGATCCTGACGCGGGCCCCGAGATGCACTTTAGCTTTTACGAGATCATCGAGCATGTTTGTAAAACGCGCGGGTTGGCCGCTGGCACCATCATTGGTAGTGGCACAATTAGCAATGAAGACCGGAGCCGCGGATCGTCTTGTCTCGCCGAGAAGAGAATGATCGAGAAAATTGACACAGGTGAATTCAAAACACCGTTCATGAATTATGGGGACCGAGTCACCATCGAGATGTTCAATTCCAACGGCGATAGCTTATTTGGCCAAATTGACCAAACGGTGGTCTCTAAAGGGTAAGGTTGACTTCGATGACACTGACCCTCCGAAGCTATTGGCGCTCATCGTGTTCGTGGCGTGTGCGTATCGCACTCAATATGAAAGGGCTGGAATACCAAACGGTCCCTGTTCATTTAGTTGCTGATGGCGGGCATCAACATACGCAAGAGCACAGAGCCCTCAATCCAATGCGGGAATTACCGGTCTTGATGGTCAATGGCCAACCCATCGCTCAGAGTGTGGCGATACTTGAGTATTTGGAAGAATGTCATCCGCAGCCCTCGTTGCTGCCGACTAAACCTGTTGAACGCGCTGTCGTAAGACAGATGGTCGAAGTCATTAACAGCGGCATTCAGCCGATTCAAAACCTCCGAGTCATGCAGAGACTTGGGCGTGAATTTGGATTCGACAAACCCAATCAGCAAGCGTGGTCCCGAGGGTGGATTGAATTTGGTTTCGAGGCGCTTCATCATTTGGTCGAACGCCATGGTGCAACCTACAGTTTTGGTGACCAGGTCACGCTGGCCGACTTAACGCTCATCCCTCAGCTCTATAATGCGCGGCGTTTCAGCGTTGATTTAGAACGGTTTCCACGACTCCTAGAAATCGAGTCGGCGCTGATTCAAATTCCAGCATTCATCTCGGCCCACCCAGACCGACAACCGGATGCAGCTTAGCGTAGGTCTGGCAGTGCCTCCATGAGCTCGCTCAAGTCATGATTGAGTTGGGTGAGCCGCTCCCTCGACAAGACATCGTTGCCCATTTGAAGAACGGCTTTAATCTGGGGGAATAGGACCTGGTAGAGCCGGTCTCCATCGAGGGTTAAATGCAAATGACTGACCCGTCCGTCCGACTGGGAGGCAACCCGCTCGACAAGACCTTTTTCCAACATCGATCGGGTCGCCCGACTGACAATTCCTTTGTCCATCGGCGTCATCGTCACAACCTCAACCGCTGTCCGCCCGGGCTGCTCTGCGATGGCCGCGAGGACACGCCACTGAGACAAATTAAGGCCATACTGTTTCACGATGGTGCTGGTTCGTCTCGCAATTCGATCCGCCAGAACGGTGACCTGATAGGGCCAGAACTGATCTAATTTGAGGATGTCCGGCCCTTTTGATGTACTTTTATCATTCATAATGCCATATTGTTGTAATCACAACTTGGTTTAATCACAACCAAAAATATGACGACGCACTCTCAGAGTTTTAAGGGGTATGGAGCATGCCAGATTTATTTGAAAACCCAATGGGCCTATGCGGCTTTGAATTTGTTGAATTTACAGCCCCCGAAAGAGGCATTTTAGAACCTGTTTTTGAAAGTATGGGGTTTACTAAGGTTGCTCGGCATCGAACGAAAGATGTCGATGTATGGCGTCAAGGAGACATCAATCTCTTATCCAATTACGAACCCAATACACCCGCCGCCTACTACGCGGCCGAACATGGACCCTCCGCCTGCGCGATGGGGTTTCGAGTCAACAATGCAGCTGAGGCGTATTCACTTGCTCTAGAGAACGGTGCGCAACCGGTCGATGTGGCCTCCGGCTTTAGCGAATTACGCTTACCCGCCATCAAGGGCATCGGTGGAGCCATCATCTACTTTATCGACCGGTGGCAAGATGGCCAGTCCATTTATGATATCGACTTTCGTTATATCGATGGTGTGGAGAGGCGCCCCGAGGGCTGTGGCTTCAATGTGATCGACCATCTGACCCATAATGTTTACAAAGGGCGAATGGATTACTGGGCGAAATACTATGAAGATCTCTTCAATTTTCGTGAGATTCGGTTCTTCGATATTAAGGGCGAATACACGGGCCTTGTCTCAAGGGCGCTGTCCGCGCCTGATGGCTTGATTCGCATTCCGCTCAATGAAGAGAAGTCTGAGAAGGTCGGTCAGATCGAAGAATATCTCCGTGAATATAAGGGAGAAGGCATTCAGCATATTGCGTTTTCCTGTGACGACCTCATCGGGTGCTGGGACCGACTCAAAGCCGCTGGGGTCTCTTTTATGTCACCCCCGCCTGAGAGCTATTATGACATGCTGGCCGAGCGCCTGCCTGGTCATGGTGAACCGACACCTGAACTCAAGGCACGAGGCATTCTCCTAGATGGATCGACCAGTGATGGTGATCCCCGGTTATTGCTTCAGATTTTCTCCGAGAAAGCCATTGGCCCCATCTTCTTTGAATTTATTCAGCGCAAGGCCGATGAAGGATTTGGTGAAGGTAATTTCGAAGCGCTGTTCAAATCCATCGAGCGAGATCAAATGAAGCGAGGCGTACTCTCAGAAGGCGGAAACTGAAAGGAGATTTTCATGTCCGTTGACTTAAAGAGAATCCACCATGTCGCGTATCGCTGCAAGGACGCTAAGGAGACGGTTGAGTTCTATCAGCGTGTCTTAAACATGGATTTTGTATTGGCCATCGCCGAAGACGAAGTGCCGTCTACGAAAGAACCGGATCCATACATGCATGTCTTCATGGATGCGGGCATGGGCAACGTCTTGGCGTTCTTTGAACTGCCGAACTCCCCTGACATGGGCCGCGATGAGCAGACCCCAATTTGGGTTCAGCACATTGCATTCGAGGTTGAGAGCATGTCAGCTCTGGAATCGGCCAAAGTTCACATTGAAGCCCAAGGTCTCGAGGTTCTAGGCCCCGTCAACCACGGGATTTTTAAATCCATTTATTTCTTCGACCCCAATGGCCATCGAATCGAATTGGCCACCAACACGGGCACACCGGAGCAAATGCGAATGCTCCATGAGGTTGCCCCTGCAATGATCGAAGAGTGGAGTCAGACCAAGCGTGCGCCTCAGCATGCCGCTTGGCTCCATGAATAGAATCGGGTCAGTCTCATTTGTCCCGCGAAATCAGCTGGGGCTCGTCTTCGTTCCAATTACGCGGTGGCCGCGTTATTCGGTTGGTCGTTTGAGTCACAGACCTGGAGAAGACCCAGCTCACGCATGATTTGAGCGCACCATTTGTCGAGTCTCGAATCGGTGAGTTCTGGCTCGTTATCCTCATCGATGGCCAGTCCACAAAAGGTCTCGCCATAGACGGCGAGTGAACCGAAATACTCATAGGCGGCCGTCGGCCAGAATCCACAGTCTCCGTGAGCGCCTTGCTCTAAGAATTTACGATAGACAATGCCCATGGCGTCTAGAAACGTTTCTGGATAGCCGACCTGGTCTCCTAATCCGAACATCACAACACGTGTGCCAGTGAAGTCATACTTGTGGAGGTCGTCGTAGAATTCAGCCCAATCGTAGGGCAGATCACCTGCATCCCAGGTTGCAATACCCAGCAATAGGACATCATACCCGAGCATCTCATCGATGGTACGGTCTTCTATATTTTTGCAGGTCGTGACCAGCTTTGGGCCAAGTTTACTGTGAATCTTGTCCGCAATGTCTTTTGTAAAGCCAGTATTCGTGGCGTAAAAAATTCCAATCTTCATTTCAAAACCCCAACGAAATGAGGCGGTGTTTGCCTTACTTATTCACCGCGTTCAAGTGTCGTAAAATCTACCCAAGCAAATGAGCTTGCATCGAGCCTGTTCCGTCGCTCGTGCCGGCATTCAACTCATTTCGGGTTGGTTCGTGCTTGCTCCAGTGCAGACTCGATCATGCGTGTCCGCTCGCCTTCATGCGTCCAGCGCTCTTGATACTCAGGCTCGAGTTGATCGACCGGGTCAAAATATAAGAATTGCTGGCCCTGTTTGACTGCCGGAGCCGTATAAACGGAGATACCACTTTTTCGATCGTAGTATTCATAACTATGAACGCCTCGCTTACCGCCGCCACCGGGCGCATCGACCACAAAGGTCGGTGTGTTAAAGCCAGCCGTACTGCCCCTCATATGCTTTTCAATGTTCACAGCTGTTTGCACAGTTGTTCGCATATCTTCTCCACCCTGGACGAGGTCGTGAACATACACGTAGTAGGGTTGTACATTGATGTGACCCAGTCGCTTGACGAGCGTGCCCATCTTATCGTTGGTATCGTTGACACCGCGAAGCAAAACAGTTTGGTTCCGGACCTTTACACCCGCATCGAAAAAGCGTCGGAGCGCGCGAGCTGAAATCTCGGTGATTTCGTTGGAATGATTGAAATGAGTGTGGAAGGCCACCTCTTTATACATTGACCGACCCAAGTCACTGATCTCGCTGACCGCACTAAACCAAGCATCATCCGTCAGCGCTTTCTGGGGCATGACGGCCAATCCCTTACTGGCAAACCGGATTCGCCGGATGTTGGGAATATTAAGCAATCGAGTTCCGATTTCTTGGATCCAATCGGGACGCAGATTGTAGCTATCGCCACCGCTGATGACGATGTCTTCAAGTTCTGGCCTTGATGCTACGTAATCGAAGACCTGCGCCCATCGCCGCTTATTGGCTTTGAGGCTGACTTTTTCCACGCCGTCTGTGTCAACACCCACTGCGTAGGACCGAGTGCAGAAACGGCAGTACACTGGGCATGTGTCGATGACCAAAAACAGCGCTTTGTCTGGATAGCGATGTGTCAATCCAGGCAAGGGCGCATCCGCTTGCTCACCCAACGAATCCAGGCCCAACTGTGGATGATCCGGCAAGAAGCGTGAGTCCACAGGGATGAATTGGATTCTCAGTGGATCATCAAGTGGATTGGCCCAGTCGATCAAACTCAGCAAATAGGGACTGACCCTCACGGACATAGGCGCCCGTTGGAAGCCTTTTTCACAGTCTTCAATAAACCCGGGAGGCGACAAATCTTTGATAGCGTCCAGGAGACGGTCCGCTTTGTGGATCGTCTTCTTCGTCTGCCAGCGATAGTTGAGAAATGTCTTTTCATCGACGTTGGCGTATTCGGGAATTCGCCTCCAGAACTCGCCGCCCAACAAATCTTTATATGCGAAGTGAGAGGACTCTACTGGTGGCTTGAGTGCCGTCGGTATGCTTAATACGTTTAGTAGGTCGGTCATGTGAAACCTCTAATTTCTTCAAAAAGGCCAGCATCACTGGCGAGACACAGTACTCTAGCGTAGACGGACCGCGGTCCGCGTTAGTTACCGGTCACATCCGGCTGATGGGGGACTGTACCTTGAAGAAACCACATATAACTAACATAGCATTTCATGTGGTGTTTCGTCAATCCAGGTTCATACAAATTGGCTCTGTTTTTTAAATTTGGCCGCCGCGTTCGTCGAGGCGTCGGATGGGTCTGGGGTGATTGGTGTTTCAAGGCAGGCGTGATCCGCTTTTGACATAAACGAGTACTCCCAGCGGTCCTTGAAAAATGGTGGAGGCTATATGATAGCGGAGCAAACTCGGCTAATCTTTCATCCAGGAAGGCGTCGATTGCGCTCTTTAAATCACTCCTCAAATCAATGGATCCTATGAACATGAGTCAGGACAGACGTCGTCAAGGTTGGATTTTATTAGGCGCGGTTTTCGCGTCCTCGGTTGCACATGCCGGTGCGGGTGGCACAGAGGGATCGGACAGTACATTATTGCTCTATCTCATTTTCCTACCTCTGATATTGGGTTACAGCGCGTATGTCGCTATTCTTAAATTCTATGCAAAGCGCGCCGCCGCCACCGTTCTTGCTCAGGCGGCTGCACGCGATTCAATTTGGGATCCTAAGCATCTCATCCAGCACACGCGAACCGTGTTCATCCAAATTCAAAATATCTGGTCCCGAAACGATCAAGAAGCCGCGTATCCGTTTCTCCATCCGGACTACCGAGATGAGTTTTCAGCACTGATGACCAACAACATTCAGTCGGGCATTGTCAATTTGGTCACCAACATCAGACTCACGTCGGTCGATCTCGTTATCGCAAAAGATTATGCGGATAATGACCAGGATATGTTTGTGGCCCATATCTCCGGGACCATGGATGATGTCTTACAGGATGAACGGGGGACGCTTGTAAAGACCCAGGGGGATCAAAAAGGGGACGTCGAGCGAAACATCGATGAATACTGGCGTTTCCAACGGTCCGGCGATGAGTGGCTACTCAGGCAGATTAGCCAGGATGACGATATTTTGAACGATGAAGTTAGCATTGATGCCGAAACCTTAGCGACAAAGCACCCATCCACGGCCGATTTAGACGTTGCCATCCGCCACATAGAAGAACAAGAACAGCGCACACAACTTGGTTATAGACGGGTTGCACAGGGCGTGGGTTTGACCGTCGTTTTTTTGGGCTATTATCTATACTTTCTTTTTTTTCGTGGTGCGTGGCGGATGCTGGAGGAGATGTTCTTCTAAGGGCGACTTTTGCCCAACGGCCTCAGCGTGTCATCGTCTGAGCCCGTTGCTGTGGCTTGAATCAGTTCATCGCAGCGTTGGTAGCATCAGTTGTAGCCTCTGATAAGTACGAAATGATCTGTTCATGGGCGAGTGCGGGGACCATGCAATGGCCGATATCGCGACCTAAATGAGGCGTGTCATAGCGATCATAGAAGACGTCGTCAGGAAAGAGTGAATAATCATAATCAGCGCAATCTTGCTCCGTTGAACAGATGGGCGCATAGCCTAAATACGGCCCTAAGGGAGAGTGCCTGGAACAATCATCAGGCGAGGCGATGCTGTGTCGGAATGAGCGAACCGAGCGGACATTGTCCGGCACGACCATCCGTCCCGATGAAAACGGCTGAAAGGCATCGAGAAGCACCGCCTTCTCTATGGTTTTATGACCATTGGGCACCTGCCGATCTTGCCGCAGGTGATGTGCAATAGACAACGCGTTGACACCGCCCCATGAAAACCCGATGAGGTTGACCTCGCAAATGGGATCGTTATCGTCGATGATGCCGTCTTTGTTTCGGTCAATGGCCTCAGTCAGAGCCGGATAGACAGTCAGCAGGGGAAACTGAAGAAAGCTGTCAAATGTTTGGTTGCACCTGTCGTTCTGGCAATCATACACAAGCCCGTCGAGACGCGCATCCTCGCAAAGTGCTCTGAAGGCATCATTAGACGGGGTTCTGTGGTCCATTGCACCGGTCAAGCACAGAGTGATTTTGCAAGACTCTCCACCGTGCACAGTGTCCGCTTTACCTGTTTGCGCTTCCGTTGGTCGGTCATCGGTTGCTGAGCGAGGGTCCCCTAGGTCTGCTGAACTGCACGCAGTCAGCAGAAAAATGATCGCAGTAAACCGTAGAGTGCTGATCATCCCCATCCCCGTCTTCACACCTTAAGAGTGCATCGCCATTGATACGGAGTCAAATGAGGATGAGACGAAGAGGCATTTCAACGGCGCTCTGAAGGGCAATGATCGTTTTATTTTGTCAGGACTCTCCTCATGTTGACTGCGCCTGTGCGACGTCAACGAGGCTCGCAGCCTGAACTGTAATCGCCCGAACAGCGGCTGCAATCGCGGGGATTCAAATCATAGGTTTGCCAAATGCCCTCGCGGCAAAATTGGGAGATGGTGGTCTCAAATCGGCGGCTACACCCGCAGCGCCAGGTGTTTTCAATCACACCGTCACAGGACTCGCCGTGTCGGGTCATTGGCAAAGCTGGCTCTGCGCACATGCCATTGTTGTCATCAAGCGCCGGCTCGGAATGACCGTCGCCTGCATTTGACCCATCCCGGTCGTAGGGTACACAAACACCAGTGGTTCTTGCATTGGCTTGGCTTTGACCGATAAAGCGTTGATGACTTTCAATGGCGAAGCCAATCCAATCATTGCACTGTCCGTTCTCCGTATCGGCCTGGGCGAGACACAGCCCAATACCGGGTAATCCAAGGTCAGTGGCTTCAGTACAAAATGTCATCGGAAATCCATTACGGTCGGGGCACAAGCCATCGCAACTCAATGTGCACATACCCAATTGGCTCCCGATGGGCTTGACGCAGCTTGGAGTCAGTCCCGATACGGTAAATCCACAGTCTGAATCTGCTAAACACGGGCTTCCAAGCCAATCTGCAGCGTCCATCTGCGGCTGTCTTGACGGGTCTGGCTCGTTGGCGTCTGGATTTGAATCAGGGCCATTTGAGTCTGACGCCGCCGGCTGGCTTGGCTGTGCACCACTGACAGGTGGCCTATCATCGACGGGGTCGGGATTCGGCGCGGGCTCATCAGGCCGGGCCTGCGGTGCTGGCGCTGGTATCCGCGATTGATTGTCATGACCGCCGTAGAAAAATGGCGTTTGTTTTTGTGCACCGGCCCAGTTGAGTTCGAGATGGATATGGTCATGATGAGGATGTCGTTTCTTGTAACAGGACGCTTGGTTTTCACGGGAATTCCAAATTGTCCGGTCCCAAATAATTTGCTGAATACCGATTTGGCTCGCGTTTTTGATGAGCCAATTGGCGATCACATCGCCCTTGGAATTGTCGGCCTTACCCCCGCGGGTTGGAATGAAAATATCGAGAGCCCGGCCCTCTGCATGAATTGACAGTGACCGAGAGCCTTGGACTTTTCGACAATTAAATATCTGTACGCCGCGCCCGAGTATCCGTTGATTTATATGCTGACCGAATCGTGTACGAATCGAATCACCCAGTGTGCGAGCGCCGTCTTGTGGACCGTCGAGGCATCGATCACCGACGCCATTGAAGGAGACCCTCTGTGCCCGTGCAGCGTGTTCATCGACAATCCAGCGCGACGAACAATCGATACTGTTGTTATTCTTTTGCGTCCCATCGTCTAGGTCATGGGTCCAATGGGGGTGGGTTGGATCCGATAAGAGATCGGTCGCAGTATCCTCTAACTGCCAATCG
>MDTC01098509.1_pt1 | contig 16238 bp, 7 predicted proteins | sample 811181 | NCBI WGS metagenome assembly MDTC01 (sample SAMN05326644, study PRJNA326480) | marine metagenome | isolation source: seawater | place: Pacific Ocean: North | collected 2011
CAACGTTAATTACAGATGGCGTTAGTTTGATAAGCCCTAATGCAGCAATAGTTGCTAATAATGTTATGTATTTTATGGATAGACATAATTTTTATGTTTATACCGGAGTGGCACAGGTACTGCCATGCACAGTTAGAGCATTTATTTTTGACAACCTTAATGATGTGCAGGGACAACAGGTTACTGCATTTGCTAATACTGGGTATAACGAGGTTGGTTGGTTTTATCCATCAACTGGATCAACGGTTTGCGACAAAATGGTTGTTTACAATTATGTTGAGCAGGCATGGAGTATTTCAGAGCTTGCAAGAGATTCATGGGACGATGCTGGGGCATCGGCAGAGTTGCCGGTTGCGGTTAAAACATCTAATGATGCTGGCTATGTATATGAGCATGAAACTGGATTTAATGATGATGGACAACCCTTATCGGCGTTTATAGAAACTGCGGATTTTGATGTAGCTGATGGTGATCGATTTGCATTTGTTCGCAGATTGTTGCCAGATCTTTCGTTTGTAGGAACATCAACGAATCCAACATTGACATACTCATTGAAGTCACGGAATAACTCTGATGGTACATTAACAACACAGTCATCGGTTGATGTGTCAAATACAACAGACTTTGCTATGACAAATGTAAGAGCGAGGGCTAGGCAAATGCGAGTTCGCATCGAAAGCACTGACGAAGATAATGGATGGCGTTTAGGTGATGTAAGATTAGATGTTAGGGTGGATGGTCGAAGATGAGCACAACATCTAGTGGGGCAGAATTCAGGCAACCTTTGGAGTTACCTCCGCAAGAGTATTCCGAAGAGTATTTTCAGAGGTTGATAAGCCAGATCAGGACAATATTGGGCTTAGTGCCGTCGAGGAATGAGGTAGAGAGCGAAGCGTCTAACATGACTTGGTTCATGTCGTAATGTCTTCTATCTATCAAAATGTCGCTACGACCCTGACAGGGACAAGCATTACTGATGTGTTCGAGTGTCCACAGGGATCAACGGCAATACTGAAGACTGTAAGCGCGTTAAATACTGATGGATCAAGTGCGGCAACGCTTACGGTTCATGTATTTGACAGTAGTGCAGATGCGACATTTGAGTTTGAAACAGGGTCAATAGCCGCCGCAACCCGAAAGGGATACCTAAAGGATGGCGAAGTAATTGTTTTGGAAAGCAAAGACAAGCTCCGAATGACAGCAGGAACAGCCAATTACTTTGATATATTTGTGTCGTTACTTGAGATAACATAACGTTTAAACGCGAAGAGGTTCGTATGAACAGAGACTTTAGCCAAAGAGCACCGCTGCAAGGTCAAGCGGAAATGCTTGCAAGCAAGGGCCGGTATGGTGACACCATGCTGGTGCATATGAACCCCCGCGAAGTCGATGTGCTCGCCCAAATGGTTCCCGGCAACCAACTAACCATTAACCCCGATACAGGACAGCCAGAGGCGTTTTTACCGCTTGTTTTAGGTTTAGCTGGAGCGTTAGCTGGGGGTGCTGCAACAACAGGCATATTGGGCACATTAGGGGCCGTAGGCGCTGGTGCGCTTGGAACAGGATTAGGCACCACTATAGAGACCGGCAGTCTCAAAGAAGGCTTAAAGGCTGGCTTGATAAGTGGTGTGCTAGGCGGTGTTGCAGGAAATCTTATGAGCGGTCTTTCTGGGGCCACTGCTGGTACTGCGGGCACCGCTGGTACTGCTGCTGGCACGACTGCTGGCACGACTGCTGGCACTGCGGCGAGCGGTGCTGGCTCAGAAGCCTTGAAAAATTTAACGACAGAGTTGGCGCAAAAAGGCGCTCAAAATATAACTCCGCCCATCGGCACTAGCGTATTGGCACAAGGTGGGAGCGAAGCTAGTCAGCAAATAGCACAAAATTTGACATCTAGTTTAGCTCCAGAAGCGGCTGGAGGAACACTTGGCAGCATTCTTACTAACCCAGATGTCTTAACTTCAGCATCAATAGGTGGCACTGCTGGCCTTACGGGTCAAGCCATGACCGACCAGTTCAACATGATGAATATGGGTTCTGGCGAAATGATGGATGACGAGGGCGAAGATTTCTATGTGCCGGTGCAGGTGCGTGATCGAGGCGCTCAGTTTGCTGGGGCAGATTATAGCGGTTCTGGTGAATTTGATTACTTTGCTAATCCATTTGGATTCGACCAAGTACAAGATCCTTCTTTTAATGCTGTGCCACCTGTGAGTTTTTCGGAAGGCGGTCGTATCGAAGATGGAATACGCAGGTTTGATATGGGCGGTGGCATTGCTCCTCCACGAATGTCAGATTTATATCAAAACGTTCAATTCCCTGTCCCTAGTTATTTTACAAATCCCTTTGGTGGAGCAGGGCAGCAGCGAGTTAATCAGGTAGCAGACGGAACGCGCACAGAGCAAGTGTATACGCCACGCGATGAAATGATGCCCAATGTAAGTATGGACAACGTTAGAGGCGCGAGCGAAGTAGGGGTTACTGATTACAACAGGCGGTTGCTGGGAAGCCCAACAAGAACCGTGACTCAATATAGAGACATGACGGCTGACGAAATAGCTGAAAGGGATGGTGGAGCGTCCTATACAACCAATACCTCCAATCAAGCACCTGCATTTGATGAAGACATATTGCGGGCCGCAATGAATCAAGGAGTAAATCCACAAGTTATTGTAGATCAAATGAATGCTGCTTACGAAGCGGAAAGGGGTAGCTATTTAGGGGAAGGATCTGCGGGCGCGGCATTATTTTACAACACGGGTTATGACGGTGCCGCTAGAGCAAGACAGCCAGCTGCGAACCAAAACTATGCCCAGCCAGCTATGAACCAAAACTATGCCCAGCCAGCGTTTGATCCAACAATGCCGGCAATGGACTTTGGTTATCCTTCAACCGCAAACAATATTGGTAGCAGCCCTCTATATGGCGGTGTTGGGATAGGCGGCATGAGCATAGGGTTATAATATGATTAAACCATCTGACGCTATGGATCGGCCATTTGGTGGCATGTTGAGAAAATTCCAAGAAGGAGGCCCGATGACGGTTGACTCCTCTATTTTTGAGGGGTTGGTGCCCGGAGTTGGCGGCGGTATGGATGATGTTGTACCGGCAATCGTAGAGGGTGTAGAGCCTGTTTTGTTATCCAGAGATGAGTATGTGATACCTGCCGATGTCGTTGGGCATATCGGAGATGGGAGCACCTCAAGGGGTGGCGAGCTACTTGATGAAATGGTTAACAACATTCGTATGCAGAAGACTCAAACGACAGAGCAGCCAGCAGAGTTAGATGAGACTCCAGAAGAAATAATGTCGTTTCTAAGGACTCCACAAAAGGTCGTTTAAACATGGCATTTGACATCGAGCTTGTAGAGAAAGCCGAGGTATTGCAAATCTGGCCCGAAATAGAGCATCTAGCTGAGAACTTACAGAAAAGAAGTCAGGGTCGATTTTGGACAGCAGACATCTTTAACCAATTGGTCGAGCTACCTTATTTCGTTTGGTTGGTTAGAGAAGAGGGAAACATCATCGGGTTTTTTATTTGCGGAATAAATAACTACCCAAGAAAGACATACTTGGACTTGAACACGCTAAGTGGGCTTAGGCTCAAAGAGTGGTCTGGGCAGGCGCTTGAGGTTGTTGAAGACCTTGGCAGAAGGCTTGGCGTAGATGGCATGGAAACAAGCACTGCGCCGGGATTAGAAAAAGCGTGGCGTAAAGTTGGGTTTGAGAAAGAGTTTATAACGATGACTAAATCGTTTAAACAAGAAGAACAGGATGTAGAGCCGATAGCAGTAAAAGACGAATTGCTTGAAGTAGATTCTGAAGAGCTTCTGAAGGAGGTCGCAAATGGGCGGTAAAAGTGGTGGTGGTACAAGTAATCAGAATGTGACATCGACCGTTACACAGTCGAACATTCCTAAAGAATTTTATCCGTATATGCAAAAGCAAATGCAGATGGCGGATGCATTGCTGCAACAAGAATACATTCCATATGAAGGGCAAAGGACGGCTGCTTATACGCCTGAACAGCAAATGGCCTTTCAAGGTATTACAGGTGTAGGAACAAGAGAGCTTTCAGGTGTCCGAGGTGGACAAGAGTATTTTCAAGGATTAACTGGCGCTGATCCTGATTACTTGAGAGCGACAAGTGCGTATGCAGGTGATGGCGCATTTGGTTCTGGATATACAGGTCAGGGTGATTTTGGTTCCGGTTACACGGCTGGAACTATACGGACTGCTTATAATCCAAATAATACGCGATTTGATAGCGGTTATACGGGATCAGACATCCGGTCTACCTTCCAAGGAGCAGACATTAGCTCTGATTACCGCCCCGGACAGTTTGATGCAGGCGATCTTGCCGCTGACATAGAGCGATTCCAAAATCCATATACAGAGCAAGTCCTTGATAGAGCAAGAGATAGAGCCACCAAGCAGTTTCAAGAGCAGCAAGCCCAGAGGCAAGCAAAGTTGTCTCAAGCGGGAGGCGCAAGTGCTTTCGGTAGCCGAGGGACATTGGCAAATCTGACTGCTGAAGATGATTTTTTGACTAGACAGGGGGATCAGGAGGCACAGTTGTTGTCTCAAGGATTCGACAGGGCAGCAACGTTAGCTGGCTCTAACCTAGATCGTATTTTGAAAACTCAGCAACTAGCAGATACTGCTGAAAGATCTAGGGCACAAATGCTCACTGATGCTCAAATTGCTACAGGTCGGTTTGGTCAAGCAGCGGGGGCGCAAAGTCTACAAGCACAGATTGCTGCCGATGCGTCACGTAGAGCGGGAGGCGCTCAAGCGTTGCAAGCTCAACAAGCTGCGGATCGAGCGCGTCAAGTTTACGGCGCTCAATCACTACAAGCACAGCAGGCACAAGATCGAGCGCGTCAAATACAGGGCGAGCAAACAATACGGTCTGCAATTGCTAGAGATGCGGCTCTCAGGGCTGGTGGTGCTCAAACCCTCCAAGCACAACAATTGCGAGATCAAGCGCTGAGAGCAGCGGGCGCTCAAGGTATACAGGCAGATATTGCGAATCAGCGGGCATACGCAGCCGCTCTTGCAAGGGGAGATCAGGCAGCAGTAAGAGCGATGGAGGCTGACAGGCTAGAACAACGCCTTGACTTAGAAAGGCTTGGTGCGCTTAACGCTTTGGGTGCGGATCTTCGCGCTCAAGATCAATCAATATTGGATCAGCGATATGCAGATTTCCAAGCGCAGCGTGACTATCCATATCAGCAATTAGCATTTTACTCGAACTTACTCCAAGGAAATGATCCGGGTCAGTATCGAGGGGAAAGAACACAAACAAGTACTCCGGGGCCAAATCAACTAGGACAGTTAGCAAACTTCCTGCTTGGCGCTAGAACGATTCAAGGTTAAGGCGTTTAAACATGGCAATGGAAGATCTACTTAGGATTGCAGAGCGCACTGAAGACTTGCCCGATCAGGCATTAGCTCAGATTGCTGCGTCTGGTGGTGGTATTGAAAGCGTTATTGCTGCTAGTGAGATGAAGGCGCGAAACGATATTCGGCAGGACGCACAGATGATGCAGCAGCAAGCGCAGCCCCCTGTAGTGGATCAGCTAATCAATATGGCAATGCGCCAGCCTATGCCCCCTATGGGCGCTCCTATGCCCCCACAGATGCAGCAGCCTATGGGTCAGCCTATGCCCCCACAAATGGGTATGCAGCAGCCTATGCCGCAACCAGCGCCTCCACAGATGGCCCCTGATATGGCTCAGTTAGCCCAGCAGATGGGTGTGCCTGCTATGAACACAGGCGGATTGATTCGTCGTTTCCAAACAGGGACACAAGGCACCATCGGTGGTGGTCAGCTTGATGCGTTTTTAGCGCAACAACAACTTGAGGAGGCTGGTTTTACAACGGAGCAGTTTGAGGGGTTAACGTCACAAGAAAGAATGCGCGTACTTCGGCAGATAGAAGACCGAAAAGCCTTAGAAGATGTTGCATCGTATGCCGCTGTTCCTGTTGCGGCGGCTACTGACGCAGCATATTTTATGCCCAGAGCTATTGACGCAGGACTTTCGGAGTTAGCCAATACTAGGGTGGGCAAAGCATTAGGATTTTCTGACACATTTGATGAATCAAGTCGCCAGCCATTCGACGCATCTCAGCAACGATTGCAGGATTATAGGCAAACGTTGCGGCCTGTAACTTCGTTCCAATTCGAGAAAGCCCTAGGTGTTGGAGAAGCTCCTGATGTTTTAGCCAAAAGGCAGGGGCCAGCGCCATTCGGAAGAAGGCCGGAAGAGTTATATGAACGGCCTGCTGCGAGTACCGAAGGCTTGTTGTCCCGCACTCCTACCTTAAAGGAAATGCTAGGGCCAGAGAGATTTGCAGAATATCAGAGGCAAAACGCAAAGACCGCTGAAGTGCAAGCCAGCAAAGCAGATGGGAGTATTGGCCCAGAAGCGGCAACTACACAACAGATTGACAATCAAAGCCAGAATACACAAAGCGTGGGGGGCGTTCCTGTCACTGCTGCTCAAGCTAATATATTGACAGCAGACGCGGCATTCATAGACCCGAACCAATTGGGCGCGACAGGTGGGACAGGATCTACAGGTCTTTACGCAAATCTAGTTGGCAACAATCCATATAGCAGCGTTGAAAGCAAAGTCTCTGGTAATTTAAATAATCAGATGCTTAAAGATCTTATCGACAGAGAAGACAAATACAACAAAGCCATAGATACTGCTACGCAAAAAATGATAGACCTTGAAGCAGATTTGCCTACAAGGGAAAACATAAAAGATCGCATCAAGGAACAAACCAAACTGGGCATGGCGAAAGCATTTTTTGACGCTGCCGGTTCTGGAAGCCCAGACTTCCTGAGTGCATTAGCTCAGGGCATGGGTGGTGCGGCTGGCATAATGAACAAGATGACAGGCGAGGAGCAAAAAGATCTGCATCAACATGCCTTGCAAATGTTCCAGCTTGAAAGAGAGAAAGCAAATACTGCGTTTAAACGCCAAGATCAAACGCTCACTAAGATACAGAATGCTCGCACTTATCAGCAGACAGTTTCACAAAATAACCGAGACTTGTCGTTACGTCTTGCGGAGATGCAGCAGAAGTATGGTCAAGATGCACGAAACTTTGCGTTTGAGGTCGCTAAGTTTAATGCAGAACAAGCCGCAGACTTTAAAGACGATCAAGCAGCAAACGCCAAAACCTTTGAAGAGTTAAGTCAAAATTATGCCGGGTTAGATTTTGAAATGAAGGCACCCGCCAAAGAGCATGATTTGTCTTTGGCGGTCAATGGGTTTGCAAATATGAAAGTAGAAAGAGCGCAGAACCTTGCTAATAAAGGCGTTAAGGCTGTAGTCAAGGACATGGCAGATGTTGCACAACAACTTACGCCTCAACAACAACAGCTATCCCCAGCAGAACAAGAGCGGATCATTGCTAGTCAGTTGATTGAGCAATACCGTGATGGCAACAATGTTGGCAAGCTAGATGTTTTACGAGTATTCGGTGACCAGCTTAGAGGGCTTTATGGGTCTGCTGGTACGCCACAATACGAACAAGTTCTGCAGTCGTTTGCGACAAAATACCCATATATTGATACTAATTATATTACCGACAATGCGACCCCAATCTACTAATGCCTACGCAAGAAGAGTTTATACAGTCGTTGATTTCGAGGCTTCAGCCTGCTGATTCGGCTCCAGTAAATCAATCGCAGTTCACAGATCTGAGTCGCCTGCCAGCTTCTCAGTTCCCAATGCAACAGTTTGCGCCACGCGCTCCAGAGCAAGGTAGTTTAGCGTCTGGTTTTGCACAGCCAACGCCTCCGCCGGCACAGCCCCAGCCAGAACAAGATCAGGCGCAAAGAGATCTCAATCTGTTTGGCGGTTTTGACAAAGGCTTTCTTCCACCAGCGATTCCAATACAAGAAGACGAAAGCCAGAATTATTTTATGCAGGCTGGTAGAGGCTTTGGTCGAGGTGTAGCACAAAGCTCTATCACCTTAGGACAAGGCTTGTTTGCTACCGCAGACGCGATAACTAACGTTGCTGGATTTGAGGATGCGATAGATCCAGAGACTAGTGAGACTCTCAAGACTATTAATGAGATGAGGGAGACTGTCGGCAATGAAGAGGGCATGGTCGGCAAGGTAGCTCAAGTCTTGGGCAGTACGGTGCCATTGCTGGTGCCGGGATTTGGTGCATCCGCTGCAACATCAAGAGCAGCGAGTCAGTTGGCGACAAGGGGCGCTGGATATGCCGAGGCAGCAAGACGGGCCAATAATTACGCCAAAGGTTTGCGAGCCACTACATTTGTAACTGCAAGCGGTATGGGTGCTGGCACAGCAAATCAAATGCTTGAGGAGTATATTGATGCTGGAAATGAGGTGGATATTGGCAAGCGCAACTTATCCACATTTGTTGGTTTAGGCATTGGCCTTACAGAACTACTGCCATTAGAGATTTTATTACGAGGGATACCTAGATCACTGGGTAAAAACGTAACAAACAGATATGCAGTAAGGGCCGCACAGAACATTACCAACGCTGGCGCAGAGGGCGCTCAAGAAGCTGTCGCAGGAATCATGCAAGAGCTTGCAGCACAAGGGCTTTATAACCCTGACCAGCCTATAGGTGATTCGGCGTTAGCTGACTTTGGTTACGGCTCCGCAGCGGGATCAATTATAGATGGGTTGTTTGGCAAAAAGTTCCGCTTACCAAAAACCGAAAAGCAACTCCAAGTAGATCATCAAAACACAGAAGAGCTAGAGCCTCTTACAGAAGAATTTCTGAGAAGCGCACAACAAGCAGAACAAGATGTTGCGTTTTATGACGCTGACGGTAATAAGCAAGGCGGTCAGGTTGTAGGTTTCGGGGATGACTATGTAACGCTTTCTGTTGATGACGATCTTATAGATTTGCCACGCAATCAGATGCCCGATCCAGACTCAGGCAATTCTTTTGCTTCTGATAGTGATTTGCTCACATCGCGCTTTGCCATAGATGGCAATCAATTAGGCGACATGACCAACGCAGAAGTGGTTGATAATAGGAACAAAGAGCTTTTACCCCCACTACTAAGGGCGCAGGTGGATTCGGGGGATATAAGTTTAAACGATGCGATAGAGCTTGCTAAAACTGACACCGGCACTATTGAAACAGCCTCTACCCCGGATCGTATTTATCGAATCAAGGCGCTCACTAATGAGATTAATCGCAGAGACCCAGAGGCTAACGCATCAATTAGTGTAAAGGCAGCAGATCAACAAGCTAAAGTGGCTGCTGGGATTGAGATAGACAGCGGAGAGTTTGGTGACAGTGTAGAAGAGCAGGTGCAGGCTAGAGTCCCTGACGCACTAAGTGGGACGGTTCTTGGCAGAACAGTTGGCGGCAAAGTAGATGAAGCCGTTATAGGTCAGGCAGCACTAACCAAGTCGATGAAGGGCATCAGCAAGAAAGATAAGGCTGCTTATTACGCTCAAGTTGGCGCAAGCCCTGATGCTGCTTTTGACACCCTTACAGACCAACAAAAGATTGAGTTATACGATTTAGCTGGCACCCACAAACAACGTAAAGCGGAAGAGAAAAAGGCGCAGGAAGAGCGAGAGGCGGAAGCTGCGACAGAGCAAGAGGTTCAAAGGCGATCTGAAGAATTAGCTAAAGCGCAACAAGAGTCAGTGGTTGTGCCTTCGCCAGAAGCTCAAGCCGGTGCCGTAGCAGAAGATATCGCAGAGACTATCGAGGAGGCTCCTGCACAGCCACAGGTTGTGGTGCCAGAGCCAGAGGCTGTAGTGCCTACACCCGAAACTATTGTCGAGGAGGCGCAGCCAGAAGAGTTAGATATAGCTACCCGTGCGCGTATGTCAGCCGAGCTATTCGGTGAGTTCAGTATCTCTGACATACAGAAAGATATTCGTGCTGGATATAACCCTACTGTTGAAGCGATAACCGATCTGGCGGCGAGCGGTCAGGTTGTATCAGTTGGAGATGGTCGGTATCGGTTCGTAACGCCTGAGCCAGAGGTTGTAGTAGAAGAAGCGCCTGCGCCCGTAGGCTTCCAATCTAAAACTGTCGAGGACTCTAAGCCCCGATACAGAAATGCAACGCCTGTATTTAATTCTTTGCTTGATAAAGCCCTGTACATAGTAGGCAACCCTAAGAGCAAATCCAAAGCCGATGAACAGGTCATGGGTGAGCTTAGGTCGTTCTTGCAGCAAAAAGCCCCCGACTTGGAAGATGCAAACATCCGTAGGCTAGGGATGGCTGTACGAGATAATGTCAAGTATCAAGGCGAAATAGCTCGGAAAGCGGAACAATCAAGTTTCGAGGTGCAAGAGCAGGTATTGCCTGACGTTGACCTTTCCTCTCCAGAATTAATCGAATCAATATTAGATCGCTATCAAAAGCCAGCGGCTGAGACCGAACCTGCTGCGCCTAAGCCCGTAAAGCCCACGCTGCCAAAGATAGAAGAAGTAGTTTTAACTAAGTCAGAAGAAGCTGACATACGAGATGAGATTGGCTCACAAACTGGTGGCGATGCAAAGGCTACCCAGATAGGAATGAGCGCATACAAAAAGCGGCGAAATCTCGGTGAAAGCCATGAAGATGCGAAACAAAGTTTTTCTGCTGACCCAGAATACGCACAAGCACTTTTTGATATTGACTTTGCTCGTAGAGAGCAGGGGGTAGAGCAAAGCCAAGTCGCAGAGCTTGTAGGTGTTGCTGGATCAGAAACAGCTCCGGGGACTCCGGGTATGCTTGTTTCGCAAAAAGGCGAGCCTATTGACTTCAATACGTTTCGGAGAATCAAGAAGGTTGTAAGTGATGTAGCCCCGTCTTCAAACCTTGTAGTCGCAAGCCAGCTTTATGGTCAGGTCGTGAACCGAGATGGTGACGTTAAGTATGTTATTAACGGCAATGAGGTTAGCTATGAAGAGGCGCTGGGCCTGCAAATGGGTAACATCGTCGGAGTATCTTTGGCTCCCGATAAACTGATTGACCCAGAGAACAGAGCGTATCACGAAGCCACACACTTCTTATTCAATAATGGGTTCTTAACTGACCCAGAAATGAAGTCGTTGATTGCTAACATCCCTAGGATGGAACAAATTGTCCTCGACCATCTAGGCCAGAAGCGATATGAAGAAGCCATGTCGGGCAATGAGTTCCAGAACTTTAACGAGCTAATTGCGTATTCGTCGGCGCTTTATAACAGAGGCTTAGACGTTGGTGGCAAGGTGCCAAAAGAGTTCAACCCTGCGCTACGCCGCATCTTCGCTAAGATTGCTAGGCTGTTTAAACAGCTTAGATCCAACTTCACTGGTGAATTTGTGCCTATGGAGGTGGAGCAGGTCTTCGAGCAGATCCGCCAAGGCCGAACAGGACGTAGAGCGCCCGACCCACAATCAGCGCAGCGCGTTAAACAGGTGATGCTCAAAGAAGATCCAACAGGTCTCAGCGCAGCAACACCTTTGTTTGTTATTAAGCAAGGCCCAGTTGCTGCTAGTTCGTCAATCGAAAACTTTAGAGGTGACGTGTCTCTAAGGCCGGCGTTTAAGTCTGCCATGAAAACAAAGCTAGAAGGCATGACAGGCCAGAAAAAGCTGCCTGATGCTTGGGGAAGGGTCGAAGGTAATCGAGTAGTCGGCGCGTTGTCTGGCGTTAAGGTAGAAGAGTGGAATGACTCAAATATAGATGCGTTCCTTACTAGCCTGCCTCCAGACAAGTCTGTTAGCGGTCAAGAGCTACTGGACTATTTTAACGACATCGAGCAAGTAGTTGAGATAGTCATCTACGGCTCGCCCCTCGGCCCTAAGAGCGACCCAGACTCAGAGATAAAGTATCGGTCTGCAATACAAGAAGATCGCAATAACGAAGGTTACATATCAATTGCTAACGATGCGATGACCTCTTTGCGAACTGGTTCGGGGAAAAATGTTGTAAACGCAATGCAAGTTGCCAACTTAACTCGCAAGGAAGTGCCGAATAAAGACAATATAAATCCGGCCTTTCCACCTGATGTCACTGATGCGTTAGAAAGCTACGCCGAAGCGCTTAAAAAACAAGATGAGTCATTTGATGATTTGCCTGATCCAATCCAAGAGAAGCAGAAACTCATTACCGCATTGCAAGAGTCGTTTAAACAAGATGGAGGCGCGTTAGATAGGAAGGGCTTTGGTCTCAGCTTGGTAGAAGCCAGCATGAAACCCGGTTTTCAGACTACGACTCGTGCGGAAGAGAAGCTGCCCAAGGGCTTTGGGTTTGTGTCTGGGTTAGAAAGGCAAGGGGGTGCGGGTAGCCCATACGGAACGGAAATAATGGATGAGCAAGGGGAAGACATCCCTAACTTTTATTTCCAATGGACAACGATGGGCGGCAGGGCTGTGCCCTCAGATGCCGTTCCTACCGCCTCGATGAATTTACAGCAGGATTTTGGTTATAGGGAAATAATAATTGCTGCTCCTATGTCGGCAGGTGACGGAGTTTATCACGCTCACTTTCCTGACATCCGCAATCCAATAATGCACATACGTCTTGCCGATATTACTTTAGAGAACGGCGATTCTGTATTGGTTATCGAGGAAATACAGTCTGACATCCATCAGGGTGCGGCAGAAATGATGAAGCAAATGGCTGCAAAGAAACTGTTTAGGGACGGCGTAATACCAGATTTAAGATTTAAGTTTCTGAGCAGAGAGCAAAAGAATTTAGTCAGAGAGGCTGCTTCTCAGTTTAAAGATGATGTGTACGGCAAGGTGTTTCCTAATTTGCCTCTCAAGAATGAAAATCAGCGGATAGCTTTTGCCATGCAGCAGATTACACGCATGGCAATAAACGGCGGATATGACCATATCGCTGTAAGCAATAGCGAGTTACAAGTGGAGCGTTATCGAAATGAATACAAGGCTGCTATTGATGGCTTGGTGATGACGCAAGTTGCAGATGTCGGTGTGGATTCAGATACTTTCCGCCGTTTGTCTGGGCAAGAAAATATCTTTGAAGTCGGCACTGAACAAGGGACGTTTGAGGTATCTGAAACAGATGTCCGTATGGAGTTAGAGTCTTTGATTGAGCAGGACATATTAGCGCCTGCGTTTCCAGATCCATTTACTGGCTCTTTCCCTACACAAGAACAACTTACCGGCGAGATCGCACCAGCCGAAATCCAACTAGACGAAGAGGCTATAGATCAGGCTAAGGAAAATTCAGAAGACTCCGCAAGGAAAAGCGTAGATCAAGTTCTTGCTTTTGCTGAACAAAAAGGAAACTTATCAGGATTCAGGGCTGCTTCTGCAAGGGCGGCAGATGCTGCATTACAAGAAACAGTCGATGTAGACGGGCTAGATGCGATTAAGCTGGCGTTTATGAAGGCGCTGCTCAAAGCCAACCCAGATATGCCTTCGTCATGGCTTGCTACCTACACAACACCTGTAGTTGGTTTAAACAATCAAGGCCAAACAGTTAGAGGTAATTTTCAAAGACAGACAATCGAGCTAGGTAATCAGGGTGTTACGAGATCTGGCAATCCAAGGCTAGATGATTGGTTGGGCGAAGATGTTGCTCTGTTAGTCCGTAATGACCTACAAAATCCAGAATCTGTATCAGACCAATTTGCTTCCCGAAACTTCGTGCAGTTCATACAAAACAAAATCGCAAGGTCTCAAGTACAAAAAGAACGTTTAAACGCTGGAGACAACGAGCTTACGTCTTATCAAAGATCTGAGGCGGAGTTGATGGATGTGGACGGCATTCAAAAATCGGTTAACAGATTTACGGGCGCGATAGATGTGCCAGTGGGCGGTGGCTTCGATAACGTTTACGACGAAAAGATACCAAGAGCGTTGGAGTCTGCGTTAGCTAGTTTGATTTCTACCTCGAAAAGCCAACTCAAGTCTAAACGCCGAAGTGTAAGGCAGGATAATGAGGGTCAGCGCCTCTATCTTGGTTCTGGTCATTCACTGGCTGAAACAATCAATAGGGGGGTTAGTGGCGTATCAGAGCAGTTGTCTGATGAGATCTTTATAGAGGAGTCACAAATTGTCCCTACCGATCAAGTTCAATCTATGCCCCAGAGAGCTAGGTATGTGGGGGATGAACGGACTGTGGAAGGACAGGCGTTAGCGCAGGCGATAGGAGAAGACCCTTCAATGCTGGCGTTACGGGATGAGCAAGCTCAAACAGACCCCGATATACCAGTTGATGTTGTTGCGGGGGAGGATGTAAGTCAGCGGTTTATGATCCCTGTATCTAACAGCCGTAACGCTTTGCGCGTTTACACGCTCACATCTGAGATGGAGGCATCGCCCAAGGTTGTTGAGCCAAGCGACATTTATTTTGCTCGACTCGAAAATGAGCGCACAGAAGTAACCAACAAGGGAACAGAGGATCTGCGCGGCGTGTTTAAAAACGGGCGCATCAAAGCGATAAACTATATTAACGGGATGCCGTTCTTTAATACCCTTAAAGACATGCCGCAAAAGCGAGAGTTTTACTTGGAGCGATCCAAGTATCTTGGTGTTGTTTCTGGATCATCAGATATCGCAACATATTTGCGTGACGAAATAGGCAATCAGTTTTTGTTCCGTACTGGGGATAAGGATCGCGCATCTACCGAGGTTCTTCGTAGCTCGATTTTTAATTACATGACTACAGGCGACTCAGAGCAAGAGGCTGCTTTACTGCAACAACTTGAGGCTCTTGACTCTAGGGCCGCTGCCGCTTCGGTGAAAGCCAAAGATATGATAGAAGCTCTTGGCCTTGAGATGGTTCAGGCAGGGTTGTTACCAGCTAAAACGTTTTATGAAAACAGGCGGTCATACCTTCCTCGCATTTACATAAAGCATGTGCTTCAGAACCCTAGAGATGAGCGGTTTGGCTATCTCAAACAGAGAAACCCAGATTTGACTCAGCCAGAGCAAGAGGCGCTTGGCGTTATTAATGAGCTTGACCCAGCGTTTCTCGTATCTCGCGCAATTCAGCGCCCTATTCGAGACCTGCAGTTCATTGAGTTTATGAATTCTATCGCTGGCAATGAAGCGTGGACGGCACAAGATGATGAGTTAGTGGTCACATTCACTGACGTAAATGGCGTTGAACAAAAGCAAAGCGGTTTGTACTTATTAGATGAGGTCAACACCCTCAATGAAATAGCTGATGCAATCGAAGCTGCCGAACCGGATAGGGCCATAAGATTGAGGTCTCAGGCTGCAAGTGTAAGAGATGCTGTTTTGACAACCTTCGAAGAGAGAGGGTTGATGGATTATATCGACCAGCCGGGGCGAGACATAACAGGAGATACGCAAGGTTATGGGAATGTGTTTAAACGTGTTCCAAATAAAAAAGACTTTGGTATGTTGGCTGGAAGGTTGGTCAGATCAGAGATATTCGATAATGTAATTGCTTCATCATCATTGTTAAATATCGGAGATCAGGCCGCTGTAGATTTGATTAGCACCGGCAAGAAGCTGACTGCTGTTTGGAAGACCATCAAGGTTCCCCTCAACCCGCCCACGATTGCGCGTAACACGTTTAGTAACGCAATCCTTATTCATCTATCGGGTGTCCCGTTCTACCGTGTGTTGCCGCGCATGATCGAAGCTACGCGAGAGATCGTTGCCTATAACAACGGCGACTTTGCCAACGCTAAACACTATCAAGAGATGCTGGCGCGTGGTGTTAAGCAGTCATCATTTACAGATCAAGAGCTTGTGCTGATGCAAGATGACATGCTCGACTTCCTGCGATCAGTAGATGCAAAAGATATAGGTTTGTTCGGTTGGCTGAAGCTGAATACATGGCAACGATTGGCGCAAAAGGCCAGCAACATTTATCAAGGCATAGAAGTTGTAGGCAAAACAGCCATAGCCATTGATGTTATGGATCGTCAAGGCGGTAGTGCTGATGATGCGTTTTTAAGGGCACAAGAATACTTATTTGATTATTCAGATGTGCCAGAAATTGTTAAACGAACACGACAAAGCCCAATCGGAATTCCCTTTTTAACGTTCCAGTACAAGGTGTTGCCTGTACTAGCAAAGACTGCGCTGCGTAACCCCATGCGCTTTGCGCCATATGTCGCATTATCTTATGCGTTGCCAGCATTATTTATGAGTGCATTCGACATAGATGATGATGAGTATGAGCAGATCAAGAAGTCTATGCCTGATTATATCAGAGACAATCCGGGCCTTGTGCCGATACCAGCTAGGGATGCAGAAGGCCGATTACAATTCTTAGATACTTCATATC
>MDTC01117630.1_pt1 | contig 16238 bp, 16 predicted proteins | sample 811181 | NCBI WGS metagenome assembly MDTC01 (sample SAMN05326644, study PRJNA326480) | marine metagenome | isolation source: seawater | place: Pacific Ocean: North | collected 2011
CAGCTCGGAGTCGGGCAAAATGTTCTTGCCAACGATCTTCCCTAAATAAGTGAGGGTTCGTTGGGTTAATTACTTCAATCTCAAGGTCAGCGGCTGCTGGAACGTCGGCCCCTCGTTCAGCCATTTCCATCTCAGGAGTACGAATAGAAGGATCAAAAAAATCGGTTGCGGTTGATTCTGCTGTGTCGGTCATTTCACTCTCCCAGTACTATGGCTACCTTACATCTCATCTAAGAGTTCTGGCTACTCTGAAAATTTCTTATCCGTTAGATTCCCGCATTGGATGTGGAATAATGAGAAGCGAGCTCGTTACTGGATCGCTAATTACAACTGATCTTAAATCAAATACATCCTTTAACCATTTCCGAAGAGACAACTTCTGCTGGTCGGGCAGAATAGATTATTGATCTACTAATTGAGAAATATCTCAAATGATGAGGGTTTCGTGAACTTTGGTCCTATTTTTTATATATTGCGCTCGTGGCTCAATTGGATAGAGCATCTGACTTCGGATCAGACGGTTGGGGGTTCGAGTCCCTCCGAGCGCGCTAAACCAATATGGCAATTACTTACTAGGATTTTCTAATTTTCAGTATAGTCTCGGAGCATTTTCGCAAGTTCAAGTTGGTGCTGTTCTTCAATAGCTATTTTTGATCTCGCAAATTCCTCAAGAAAGACAGATCCATTCTCCACTGTTGTCAACAGTTCGCGATACAGCTGAACAGCGCCTCTTTCGTGTGCCAAACTTTCACCAAGAATGTCTCGAATTGAATGCTGGTTTGTCTCTTCAATTGCTGCAATGTTCGTGGATGGATGACCTCCAAAACCAGTGAGTATCTCACCTACTTCTTGTGCATGAACTAGAGATTCTGTTGCTTGGGCTTTGAGAAAATCGACGAGCGGTATTCGATTCGGTCCGGTAACCATCAAAGAATAATGGGTGTACCGGACGACTCCTGAAAGCTCTGCTTCCAAAATAGCGTTCAAATTATTAATTACTTGGTCCGTATTAAGTTCTGATTCCATAGTGTCTCATTCATTATCGGCGATAAGTAAATTCTATCATTTCTTGTTCTTATCACCTTGGTCTTTTTAAGTTTGGGTTTACCCCTTCTGCTAGTAACGGTAGGTTTAATTTTAGGAGGAATAATGATTGAAAAGGTTATGGATAAGTGGTTTGCTGTTGTCCGTGGTGAAGGAGATATCCGAGATCTCTTGCATGATGATTGCGTGTTTTGGTCACCAGTTCTTTTTCACCCACAGGTTGGCGCGGAGCTTACTGCAATGTATTTATCGGCAGCTGGCGTTGTTTTCCCCGGAGATAATGCAGGCAGCGGAAGTGGAAAGGGTGCTGGTGGGTTTCGTTATACAAAGAAGGTTATCGACGGCAATCATGCCGTTCTTGAATTTGAAACAACAATGGGTGGACTATCAGTTAATGGTGTTGACATCATTACGTGCGATGATGATGGGAAAATCGTTGAGTTTAAAGTGATGTTGCGACCACAAAAAGCAGTTGAAAAGGCGCGGGAACAAATGATGGTTGCGCTTGAAGAAATGAATAGTTGATTAGTCACTTTTTAGCGTGCGCACCAATCGGTTTCAGAACATCCATACAATTGCCATTGCAATTGTTTTTCTGAACTACCTGGAGGGTTTCCTGTTGATTCAGTAAAAATGACTTGATATAGATTTGTTTTGAAGACGTATCTGTCATTAGTTTCATCATAAAGCATTGCGTTTCTGATGTTCTCTTCGAACGCCCATCGTTCGGGCATAAGTAAAGGCCCACCTGAAATATTGACTGATGTTACAAGTGGGGCGATAGTGTCGTCATTCGGGTTCCAGTCGACAAGTAGGCTTTCCGGAAGTTTGACAAGGCCTGGAAATTTTTTATCCCACCCTCGGATTGCAAAATATGAGTTGTCTATGCCCCATCCTTTAAAGCATTGTCTAAATGGTGAGTAGCAGTTTCCAAATTCAACATAAAGTGCTCCCCACATTACTGAGATAACCGGTTCACCTGAAGCTTCCGATCGAGTCCAACTATTTTCATCATTGAAGTCAGGTAATTCATCTGGGTCTCCAAGTCCTAACTGCAAAGCCTGTAGTGCGACTTCAGCATCTTCAAGAGCATTAATACCGCACAGTTGTCCACCTATGATGATCTCACATCCAGTAGGTATGGATGGAACTCCTACATCAGGTAGGCCTGCTGCCTCAAGCGCTTCTAGGTGAGCTGTTCTGGTACCTTCTCCGTACCATCCATCTGCACCTATTTCGAGAAGTTCTTGGAGTTGTCTCGTGTCTTCGCTTTGGACCATCCATTTATAATCCCGTGTGAGAATTCCTTCGGGAGAGTTATCAACAAGTTCAACCTCTTCTATCACTTCTGTGGTTGGCTCTTCTACGATTTCTAGTGCACTATCGTCATCATTGCTGGAATTGCCATCATCTTTAATAAACCCGAAATATGCAATGAAAATGAACGCCGGTAATCCAATAACAAGGAGCGCGTTTCTTATACGGCGATTCCTGCGCCGTGGACCAAATAGCTGGCTCATAATGGACTCCGCTTATCCATAAGTAAAATGGTAAGGGGTAATGCGTATTTATACAAAAATCTGGCCTCATCCTTCTGATTGTCGCTGTAGATACCCTTATTTTTCAACACTTTTGCTTTTGTTGAATCGTCAATATCTGTATTAGGTTTATGCAATGACTAAAAATAATAACTGGATAAATGTCACTTCTTTGGGTGACTTAATGGATAGGCAAGCAGACAAATACGGGGATAAAGACGCAATCATATTTCCTGAGGGTCGTTACACATATCGAGATATCGCTACTTACGCTCAAAACATTTCAAAAGCTCTTCTAGCTCTCGGGGTGGGGCCTGGAGACAGAGTTGGGTACTTTCTTCAAGAATGTATTGACACAATAGGAATCATCATCGGTGCTGCAAAAATTGGGGCTATTACTGCTCCAATTAATTCACGATTTAAAACAACAGAGTTAAAACAGGTTATTGTTCATGCTGGAATGAAAGTGATCTTTACGTCATCACCTGAAGTAGGAACTGACTTTAATGGATTGATTAACGAGACGTTTCCACAAATAGCTACGTCCTCTTCGAAATATCTTGATTTTCCAGAAGCTCCGGAGTTAGATGCTTTAGTCACTTTAGATGAAATTAACCGGCCAGGAACCTTCAACTTGACTGATATGGAGGAACTGGGAAATACAATTTCTGATGAAAGTGTCGCTAAGAGCCAGGAGGGAGTCCGCGTTCGCGATACGGCAATCATTATGTACACCTCTGGGACAACAGCTATGCCTAAAGGTGCGATGCTAAGTCATGAGTCATTTAATCGATACGCCTCATCAGTCAAGCAGCGCATGCAATTAACCGAAAATGATATTTTCTGGGCTGCACTTCCAATGTTTCATATAGGAGGAGTCGCTTTCGTGCTCGCGTCTCTTTTCGTTGGTAGTACATTTATCCATACTGGTAATTACAACCCCGACGTAGCGTTACAGCAAATCCGTGATGAGAGGCCGACAGTGATGTTGCCAGCATTTGAAACGATTTGGGTCCCCATCGTGAATCACCCCAATAGAGAAGAAGATGATTTTGATTCAGTCCGAATCGTTATGGTTGTTGGAGTACCAGAACGCCTGCGACAGTTTCAAAGCCAGACTCCTCATGCCCCAATTTTGAATTGTTTTGGCCAAACTGAGGTTTGTGCTTTTCTTTCTTTATCAGAACTTGATGACGAACCAGAGCTTCGGTTCAATAAAGGAGGATTTCCTATGCCAGGGATGGAAGCAGAAGTTCATGATCCAGATACTGGAGAACTCCTTCCGAATGGGAATGTTGGTGAACTCTGGTATCGAGGGCCAAATATGTTTGATGGATATTTCAGAGACCCTGAATTAACCTCGGAAGTTTTTGATGAAAGAGGTTTTTTCCGTACTGGAGACATTTGTGAAATAGATGCAGATGGACGTATAACATTTGTTTCTCGTCTTAAGGATATGTTGAAGGTGGGAGGAGAGAATGTTTCTGCTGCCGAAGTGGAAGGTTATTTAATTACGCATCCAGCGATTGCGTTAGCACAGGTAGTTTCTGCACCCGATGAACGTTATGTTGAAGTTCCTGCAGCTTACATAGAATTGAAACCTGATACTCAAGCTACTGAAGAGGAAATAATAGCCTTTTGTAAAGGGAAAATTGCTACGTATAGAATTCCTCGTTACGTGAGGTTTATTAATGAGTGGCCAATGTCAGGAACAAAAATTAAGAAAATTGTGCTTCGCGAAATGATTGCTTCTGAATTGAAAAGTAAAGGGATAACACAGGCTGAAAAGATTAGTAGTTCCTGAAAAGGAATATATAACTTCTAGACTTTGTTCTTTACTCAGACGAATCACTAATTAACGGAATCCGTTTATTTCTGTCTGAGGACCGTTATTCGTTGTGGTGATGAGAATGGTCACCTTCATTTTTGTGCGAATCACTATGGTCGTGTGAATCCTCAGTCTCATCACTGTCTTTGTGATGCGTATCAGAGTTATTGTGATCGTGATCAGAGTCAGTTAATTTCATCCATTCAGAGTGATCTTCGCATGGCATATACCACGTCATACCGTTCATTAAATGTTCATGAGTTCCCATGCATCCCACTTCATCAGCTGCTTCTTCGGCTGCAGAAACAGTCCGATACATTCCAGGGTCAGATTCGACGTTTTGCGAACCGGTAGCAGGGATACTAGCGCCTCCTGAATTTCCACAAGCAGACAATAGGGCGGTAGCAAAAAGAACAGTGAATAAAAAATGCCTTGCGCTTTTGATCATTTTTAGATGTTCCCATTTTTTATACTGGAGTGGAAAGGTGTAATAAAGAAAAGATTATTACTTCCCAATCAGAAAAGAAATAATCTCTCAATTGAACTTATTGAGCTGATTTTCCACCAAATAATGATCTATCAATTGTCACTGAATCACTAAGTTTCGCTGTATCGGTTTTCCATCCCCATGAGCTGATAATGGCAAGTTTCGAAAACCGCCATTTTTTATCACTTTCTAATGCCAAAAATCCTTCGTATCGACCGCCTTGAATTCCTCCTGGTCTAGTAGTTGTAAAGTAGGAAGTAAGAGAAGCAGTGTCACTCGTTTCTTGGATTACCAGTGAAATATTTGTGGCATTATGTCCGCCACTTATAATCCCAGATCTTGACTGGTAGCGTTCATACAAGGGCTCCATTTCAGATCTACCTTCAAAGTGCATATCAACACCGTCTGGAGGGAAGTTTATGACATCCAAAATTGCGTTTTCTGAAAAAGCATCAAGAATGTCAGGAATAAATCCAGTGTCTATTCCATACAAGTACTGATTAAATGTCGCCAGTGCTTCTTCTCTCGCTCGTAACCTACGGACTTCGCTCTCTAATTGTGCGACTCTGCGTTCAAGTTCATCTGTCATTAGAGATACTCCATTTCCCATCCCTCAGGTGGTTGCGTAACGTTTCGTGAATGTTTTGCTAGCCGAGGATTGTATGGAATTCCCCGAAGTTCTGACTCTAGTAATGGGCCATCATAGGTTATCCACTGTTGCGGGATTAATTCTATGATTACCCTCCCAGGAGTATCTTGTCGTCGGAGAAATTCAGCTTGTGCCTCTGGGTCACCTGCGCGGAGTCGCGCAGCCAGCATTGGGTAAAACCATTGTTTTATTTCATCAACATCTCGATGCACTACTGCAAGGGTTTTTACAGTCGTTGTAACATCGCCTCCTAACCACGTTCCTTCACTCGAAACAACAACTGAGCTTTGTGGTCTCGCAGCAAGGGCTGGAACTCTCTTTCGCTGTCCCATACAGGTCACCCAAAATTTTTCATTATGCCATATAAATCGGTGCATCACTCCTACCGGCCATCCATGACGATTTGTCCAATTCACGACGCATTCCGTTTGCGCTTCGTAAAGCCGATCCCGCTTCTCATCCGTAATGCCAACGTCACTTACATCGGTATAGTCAGTTTTTTTAGGCTTCATAATACCCCCGATACTATTGTGGGTCAGTTTCCCCAAGATGACAAACAGCCAACTTCTTGCAATAGAACGTGGAGTTAGCTCTTCTTGCTATTTTTAGTCAACTTCCTTTTATCGTTGCAACGACCTAGTGTTCAAGAATGGGGTTTCGGGGAGAGGAAAATTATTCGGATTCGGAATGGAGGCGGTCACGGTTACTGAGCGCTACCTACATTTGCGGTTTCGTTGCTGGATTTGATTCAACAAGCACTTTTATTCTCTTTCCAGCAATCCGAACAAGTCTTGGGAATGGAGACACTGCTTCTACCACTTGGATTCTTACTATTGTCGGCATAGTTAGCGCTGCTGTTCTTTTGCAAGCAGGACATCTCGCTGACCGTTTCGGACACAACCGAATAATGATTACCTCTGCAGGTATGTCTGTCCTTGGATCAATCTTAAGTGCACTTGCTCCTAATCTACTTATTCTTGTTGCTGGAAGAGGGTTTCAAGCAGCAGCATTAGCAGGATTAGGTGTCAGTTCAATTGCTATTATCGTTCGAGAAACAAGAGAGGGTGTTTTAGCGACTGCGCTAGGAAGGTGGGCAGTATGGACTGCGGTAGCAGGTGTTAGCGGTCCGATATTCTCTTCTATCTTTGTTGAATATGCGTCCTGGCGCTTTCTGTTTTTAACAGTAGTTCCTATCAGCGCTTTAATTATCTATTTAGGTTCTCCATCATGGAAGAAAGACCACATCATAATTGAACGTAAAAGAGTTGATATCACCGGAACTGTTTCTGCTATGGGTGGTATTGCATTAGTTGTTTTAGCTCTTCTTGAGGGTAATGGTTGGGAATGGTTGAGTTTAAAAACAATATTGAGTTTTGTTGCAGGTTTGTCTCTGATACTTTTCGTTATTCTCAGGTCCAAGGTCCATGTAAGCCCAGTTGTACCTCTACACCTGTTTTCAAATAAACGTTTTGTTCTCATGGTTGTAATTGGATTTACTTCATCGTTAATGTTTTTTGGTATGTGGTTGGCGTTACTTAGTTATGCCATCGATGTCTGGGGTTTTAGCCTCATTAAGACTGGTTTATTGCTTACAATCATGCCTGGAACTATGACATTAATTGCTTTCCCTGCTGGCCGTTTCGCTGATAATCATGGATTCAGGGGAGTAATGGTTATTGGGTCGCTTCTGTTCACAATTGGATTTACTGTTACTGCCTCTTCCGTTAGCTCCGAACCTTCAATTATTGTTATGTTGCCAGCTGTAGTTGCAGCCGGTATTGGGATGGCTACAGTTTTGGGAAATACCACGGCTGCGGGAACGCAGAACCTTGATTCTAATTTAGTTGGAACAGGTACAGCTATCCTCCAAACGTCTTACCGTATTGGTGGATCATTGGGATCTGCGATTGTGGCAGCAATTTTAGAGTCAGGAACTATCGGTTCGCCTAAAACTCATGAATGGTCTATTTGGGCAATTGTATTTAGCGGAGTTATTACATGTTTGCTGTGTTTAAGTATTAAGACAGATGTTAAGGGTGTTTAGTTACCCGTAAATACGGTCGGACTTCGTCCCAACCCTCAGGAAATAATTCGGCTGCTTCATCATTTGATAGTGATGGAGAGATAATGACATCATCCCCTTGCTTCCAGTTAACTGGAGTTGCAACTTTATTCGAGTCGGTTAATTGCATAGAGTCTATTACGCGAAGAATTTCATCAAAGTTCCTACCGGTACTAGCTGGATACGTGAGTGTTAAGCGTATTTTGTTATTGGTATCGATAATGAAAACTGACCGTACTGTGAGCGTATCGTTAGCTTGTGGATGAATCATTTGGTAAAGAGATGCTACTTTTCTTTCTGGATCCCCGATTATTGGGAAATTCACAGTTGTCGATTGAGTTTCTTCAATATCGCCGATCCAAGAATTATGATCTGAAACATCATCGACTGAAACAGCAATTGCTTTAACATTCCGTGCCTTGAATTCATCTCCTAAGGAAGCGGTATAACCAAGTTCTGTAGTGCAAACTGGAGTGAAGTCTTTAGGGTGCGAAAAGAAGACTACCCATGACCCTTCTTTCCAATCATGGAATCGTATCAATCCGTGTGTTGTTTCAGCTTCAAAATCTGGCGCAATATCGCCTAACTGCAATGACATAGGGGTTCCTTTAAATATTCGTAGGGATCTGTATCTAACTATGATAAACGATGAATATATAAAATTTCAAAACTTGCTACGTGTGAATCTGTATGGACAGACCAAGGTTAAAGGTCTATTTTATGATTTGAAGGAGGAAAGATTGCTTTCATCTGATCTGTATTCACGTGACTATAGAGTTTCCCCTGAACATGTTTGGGAAAAGATGCGAGAAGATCATCCCCTTTTTTATGATGATATTGGGAAGATGTGGTGGGTAACCCGTTACGAAGACGTGAAAACAGTCTTTTCTGATCATGAGACGTTTTCATCATCAACATATGATTTAACAACAGGTCAAGTGGTAGGGCCGACACTCATATCCCGAGATGATCATGGACATGTCGTTCGGCGTTCAATTGTTGCCCCTGATTTTGTTGGGAAACGTCTTCAAACCTACGAACATTTAATCTCAAAATGTGCAGATAATTTAATTCAACGATTCTCTAGCAAATCCGATATCTCATTGGTACGTGAATTTAGTTCTCAACTTCCAGTAGATGTTATTTCGGCGATTTTAGGAATGGATGGCGATGGATATCTATTCCGCACATGGGTGACCGATATGATTATGGGACTCTCTGGCTCTGAAGAATTGAGAGAAAAGGGTTTAGAAGCAAATGCAGCGTTTTGTAGCCATATTGCTCCACTTCTTGAAGGAGCAGATGGCGGAGAGCGTAACGATCATATTGCCAAAATCGCTAGGGCTGAAATAGATGGACAACGATTAACAAAGGAAGAGATCACAGCATTCTGTGGGCTTCTCTTTATCGCTGGAGGAGAAACGACAGATAAAGCTATTGCAAATATGTGGTGGAATGTCCTCTCCAATTCTGATATTCGAGATGCCGTACTTGATGATATTTCACTATGGGATTATGCATTCACTGAAACAATGCGCCGAACACCGGCGGTAATTAGCGAAGATAGATTCGTTACCAAACCATTTGAATTATATGGAAGTGAGATTAAGGAAGGCGAACGCATACGGGCATGCCTAGGGGCAGCGCATTTAGATCCAACTGTTTTTGCCGATCCACTTACCTTTGACTTATTCCGATCAGATTTACATCTTGGAAAGGAAAACCGTTCAGGAGTATCAAAAGACTCGATGCGAAGTGGGCACTTTGGTTTTGGTCTAGGTAAACACTTTTGTATCGGCTACGAACTAGCTAGGAAAGAAGCAGTCATGGGTTCTGAAATGATTATCGAAAAGCTAGGTATTCCATCATTAAGCAAAGGACAAACTGGCCCCACCATCCAAGGAAATTCTTTCTTCGCAGTGAAAGAGCTTTTAGTCTCGTTCACATCCTAGAAATACAAAGTTTTACTCTATGCAGTCCCCGCATGTGCCTAACAAGTCAAGCCTGTGCCTATCAATACTGAATCCGAAATCATCTGCTATTTTTTTCAGAGATGACTCTAGAGCTTTCTCTATTTTTGCTGATAGATGAAAATCAAGTATTTCTCCACAAGGTGAACAAATAATATGGTGGTGATGGTCCAGAATATGTTCAGCTAGTTCATAGTGAGCATGGTCATCATTTGTAATGATTCGAACAACCAAGCCGGCTTGTTCTAGTATGGCGAGATTTCGGTACACACTTGACTGTGCAAGTTCGGAGTCAGATTCTAAAATTTGATTTATTGTGATGGGTTTCGTTGCTTCTAACAGAATTGCGATGAGTTGTCGACGATTTTTCGTATAGCGCTGTTTGATTGACTTGAGTTGCGAAGCAGCTAATTGGTCTATATCTATTTCACTAACTGTGCTCATGTCCATATGGTACTTTCTTAATTTAAAATGATCTTATTCCGTCATCTTTATTGTCTGATTCATGGTGGTGATGCGGGTCATCAAGAAATACTTTTGTTCCTACACGCATTTCATTCTCCCCAAATGCTCTGCGTAGGTTAGGTTCTGTTAAGACTTCGTCTGGGGTTCCTAAACAACATGGACAATTATTGAGAAGTAAAACTTGGTCGGCTTTCCCGGCATCACTGAGATTATGAGTGGTGAGAACAACAGTGCGGCCTTCATTCACTTCTTCTTTGATCATTTCAAGAATAATGTCTCGGGAAACAATATCTAACCCGTTAATGGGTTCATCGAGGAGCAATACATTACTTTCTTGTGCTAACCCCTGGGCGACAAGAACACGTTGTCGTTGACCTCCAGAGAGTTCGTGAAGTTGTCGTTTAGCAAGGTCTTTGAGGTTAAGTCGTTCCAGCGCGTTATCTACAGCGTTTCGGTCTTCTTTACGGAAAAGTTTAAATGGGCCTCGGTTAGAATATCGTGCAAGTGAAACAACATCCTTGACTGAAATCGGTAAGGAAGGGTCGACATCTGTGGATTGCATTACAAATGAGGGAGTTGGTCCTGTAATCTCGATTTCGCCTGAATGAATTTGAACAGCTCCAGCTAAGGCTTTAAGAAGAGCAGATTTTCCTGCTCCATTAGGGCCAATGATCGACAACAACGACCCAGAGGGAACGTTTAAGTTCACATCTGTTACTGCAACTGTCTTTCCGTATCGGACTTCGAGTTCAGTTGTTGCTATGGATGTTGCGCAAGTATTCATTATTTATAAAAATAGCCCCGTTAGTGTGGAAAATTGCATTCATGATGCAATAATGAGAATCATTCTTATTATAGGAGGTTGTAGATGTTTCGCAATTCGATGAAAAAATTACTATTGTCGGCCACTGCTTTCATAGCGGTTATGTCACTAGCGCTTACTGGTTGCAGTGACGATAACAATTCTGACAGCTCCAGTTCAGCAGATAAACCTTTAATCGTTGTTACAACCAACATTCTAGGTGATGTGGTGACAAGTATGGTCGGCGATAGCTTTAACGTTGAAGTAATTATGCCTCCAGGTTCTGACCCCCATGATTTTCAAGCGTCAGCTCAACAAGTCCAAAAAATGATGGAGGCTGACCTCCTCATTGTTAATGGAGCCAACTTTGAAGAGGGAATGGTTGACGTGATTGAGAACGCTGAATCAGATGGAGTAATGATTTTTGAAGCCATCAGCGTCGTTTCACGATTAGAAGGAAGCGATGACCATAGCGATCATGGCGAAGAAGGACATGACGACCACGATGATCATGAAGGACATGACGATCATGACGAAGAAGGACATGACGACCACGATGATCATGAAGGACATGACGATCATAATGAAGAAGGGCATGACGATCACGAAGGCCATGACGACCATGATGAAGAAAAAGGCCATCATGACGAAGAAGGGCATGACGATCACGAAGGGCATGACGATCACGAAGGACATGGCCATGGTGGTATTGACCCTCACTTCTTTACCGATCCTGCACGAATGGCCGTAGTCGCAGAAGAGCTGAGCGAACTCCTCGTTGCGAATTTCCCAGATGTAGGTGGATTTACATCGACTGCAAGCGATTATGTTCAACAACTTCGTGAATTAGATGCCGATGTTGAGGAAATACTCTCTGCGGTAGTAAGTAATGAACGAGTTCTAGTAACAAACCATGCAGTGTTTGCATACTTTGCTGATCGTTATTCATTTACAGTGCTAGGTGAAATTATTCCGAGTTCGAGCACACTTGCGAGCGCAAGCGCTCAACAATTGACAAGCCTTGCGGAAGAAATCAAGGAAAATAATGTAAAGGCTATCTTCGCAGATGCTTCATCTTCAGATGCTCTTGCGCAAACTCTGGCAGCCGAAGTTGAAGGTGTAGAAGTTATTAATTTGTACACAGAATCACTCGGTGATCCTGGCTCCTCCGGAGAGAGTTACATTGATATGGTTCGATTTAATGCTCAGGCAATAGCGAGTGCCTTAGTTGAGTAATATCATTTATACATGAGTTTCCTTATTGATGCCTTTGAACCTGCGTTCATGCAAAGGGCACTGATAGGGGGACTTATTGCTGTGATCGCCACGTCTCTTGTCGGCACATGGATAGTACTGCGGGGACTTGCGTTCCTAGGAGATGCATTAGCCCATGGAGTAATTCCTGGAGTTGCCTTAGCTGTTCTATGGGGATTTAATCCCGCTTTGGGGGCATTTCTTTCAGCACTTATAATGAGTGGACTCGTCACTGTAGTTTCAAACCGTACTACCGTCCGAGATGACACTGCAATAGGCTTACTTTTCGTAGGGATGCTCGCATTGGGTGTCACCATAATCTCTAAAACAGGGTCGTTTAAAACTGATGTAACTGTCGTTCTTTTTGGTGATTCCTTAGGAATTACCAATAGCGATATAAGAAACCAGATCATTTACACCAGTATCGTGATCATCTGCACCGTACTTCTGTATCGTCCTTTCTTGGCACTCACATTCAATGAAATGAAGGCACAAACATTAGGCATGTCCCCAAGGCTGAGCCAAGCAGCACTGTTAGCACTTCTTTCTTTGGCTATTGTTGCAAGCTTCCAAGCAATCGGGACACTTCTTGTTTTTGGACTACTTGTAGCACCCCCTGCTACAGCAACTCTTTTGGTGAGGAAAGTTCCCCTAATAATGGTTGTATCTATGCTCGTTGGTTTCATCGCTGTCATATCCGGTTTGTTAATAAGTTTTCACTACGGAACAGCAGGTGGAGCCACCATGGCAGGAATCAGCGTCCTAGAATTTTTTATCGTCATGATAGTGCAATCTACCTATCGAACATTTCGTAAGGATACGACTGAAGGAGAAACCGAATGCCTCGAAGCTATCTGATAGCCTCAAGCCAATTCACAGAAATCGACAATTAGGAATTAGAGTTACCCTTACTTCCTCTATTTCAATAATTATGAGCCACCGTAAATTACGTACCTACTTATTTCTCTTAGGGTTAGCTCTTGTTGGTTGTTCTGAAACAACTGATGAACCAACCCAAGACCAAATACAAATAGGTGGTCAAGATGTTGGAAACCAAAAGGAATCCTCAGAGGTGGCACCAAGCTTAAGCCAAATTGAAAAGGATTCTGAGACCTTGTCATCGGCATCAGAATCTGAAGATACGGCTGGGAATGCTGTCGATAACGAGGAGGTAGGCTCATCACCATCTCCTGAACCTCCTCCGTCACCGACTACTAATTCCACCCCTCAGATAACTGAAAAGGGCACCCTACTAATCCAACTAGAGTCTCTGGTCATCGAACCAGAAAATGAGGTTTCTCCATATAACCGATCAGAATTCCCTCATTGGGATGATGAAAATGGCGATGGGATGAACACTCGACTTGAGGTCTTAGCACTTGAGAAAATTGAGAATGTCGGATGGTATTCCCGCTGGGATGGGGAATGGTATGAAGGGGAAGGTGGTTTAAGTGCTCCACGTTTTGATATTGACCACATTGTTTCTCTAAAAGAAGCTTGGCGGTCGGGAGCTGATGAGTGGTCAGCAAGTGATAAGGACACTTTTGCCGATGACATGCTTAATCTCATCGCTGTGACTGCTTCAAGTAATAGAAGTAAAGGGGCGAGAGACGCAGCAGAGTGGCTTCCACCCGAACCATCGGGGCAGTGTTACCTATTAATACGGGTCATACAAGTAAAGAGGAAGTGGAATCTCTCAATTAATCAAGCAGAATACGAAACGCTCAAAGAATTAACGGAATCATGTGCTCCAGAAATTCCAGCTATCCCCTCTTCCCCGCCCGAACTAAGCACATCTGTTCCCATAGCTACTCCGACCGCTTTACCTGCTCAGTCAAGTAGTGGATATGGGAGTCAGTTCTATCAAACAGCTGATGGTAGCGACATTGATATGTACGACGCTAATGACAATGGGGATATTAATTGCGGGGAGTTACCTTCCGTTGCAAAGCCTGTCTTGGTTAGGTCCCCTGGCACTGATCCGTATCGTTTAGATGGCGACAACGACGGAATTGGATGCGAAGGGTAAATCTATTGAAAGTAATAAGTAACAAAGTATTTAGACCTTAACGATAATGAGATTGTTGATTTTCAAAATTACTTCTACAAATACACGCCCTTGGGTGTAAGAAATTGTTTCACATCTCGTCTTTCCATTGAATACAAACTCTAGGAAAGGAAAAATAGTGATAACGCATCAAGCAGCAACAACAATGACAGGGAAAGCAGCAATTAGGTTTCTCTATATTAGGAAGAAAACAAAAATGAAATTTCAGTCATTTAACAAATGTTATAACCTTCGGGGAGGCTTCGATGATAGGTGCGAAATTCAAAACGAAGAACAACTAATGAATACTGGATCAATCGCATAGGGTTAATAATGAAACTTCAAAAAAAATTAAGAATTAAAAAACCATTTTCCAGAGCAGGAATTCTCTTTTTGGCTTTAATAACTTTTGCTTCCGCTTGCGGCGACTCCAAAGAATACTCGGAGGATGATCCATCTTCCACTATGTCGGATTCAAGTGAAACATCTTCAGGTGTTTCTGATGTCGATGAAGGTGAAGATGAACATGATACTTCCAGTGAAGGAAGTCACCCAGAAATCGGAGAGGGTGAAGACGAAGACGATACCTTTACCGAGGATACTGAAGACGAAGCAATTGAATGTCCTTGGGATGTGGGATGGAAATCAGCAAGTTCAACCGGAGGGGGTGTAGGAAGTTCGGCTTGGGGAACAGGAAGTAGCCTGCTAGAAGATGCTCGACTAGGAGCTCACGATGACTACGATCGCTTTGTCCTAGAGTTCAAGTCAGGAGATCCAATCCCAACTAGCTATAACATTATGTGGCTAGCAGTGGAACATACGGGTGCAGAAGGAGTCTTAGATGTGGCTTCGCCAGCAGGTGATGTTTTCCTTGAAATAGGCGTCGGAGCGAGTTACATGTCTTCAAATGCGAACGCACCTTATTTCACTGGGCCTTACAGAATCACTGCTCCTCTACTAGTAAATGTTCAGGAAGCAGTTAGTGTCGGAGCCTCGGATGGGAGAATAACTTGGCAACTAGGGTCAAATGAAGCCAATGGATTCAGAGTTTTTGAACTCGAAGACCCTTCTCGGATTGTGATTGATGTATGTATTAGTGATACGTCTACCACTAAAGGGGAAGACTGTATTGATTCAGGAATGCCTCCTGGTCTTTGTGGGGCATTATTTGATTACACAGGCGGATACACAGGAGCGCATGGAGAACATGAGGAGCTTTTCGGTAGTGGAGAATGCCCGACAGTACCAGAGTTAACAGCAACGGCATTTAGGACAACTAGTTATTTTGCTGACCTCGACGGTGATGGCGATAACGAAGAAGCATTTACTTATTATGAAACATACGAAGAAGGAATGTATTTACGTGTCATTAATGGATCCGACAAAATAGATCACTTATTGGCGACAGGAGCATATGTTCCAGATGGTAATGCAGTCATAGGTGCCATTGATTTACAAAGTGATGAGAATCCTGAGCTTTTTGTATCATCACAGGGTGGAAGCCCCGGTAGCCCTCTCAGTGTCAGCTTATTCCAAGTAGAGGACTGTGAACTTGTTGAAATTAAAAGAAATGGAACTGAGTCTATTTTTAGTTTTTCAATAGGGTACGCCTCAGCTGCAGGGATGGGTTATGGCGTTGATTGTGTTAGTGATGCCCCTGTGCTGAAAACACTTCATTCTTATCCCGGTTCTTCAACTCCCCCCGTCACGACATGGTTGTGGACTAGAACTACACATGAATTATTATCTGATAATACAATGGAAGAAATCTCTATCTCAGATGAATTTTCAGGGAGTGAAGTTCCATGGAGTCGAGGATTTAACAGTTGCGATTTCGAATAAATTACACTTACTAATTAAGGAAATAAATGACTAATAAGAAAAAAGAATTAAATTCAATCTCTTTAGGAGTGCTTTGTGCTTTGGTTTCCCTTGTGCTTATGGCGTGTGGGGGTCAAGACAAATCGCAAGTAATTGAAGAAGGAGTCGTAGAAGAGGTCGTAGAAGAAGAAACGCCAGATGAAGAACCCGAAGAAGAAGCTACAGAAGAGGTCGTAGAAGAAGAGGTCGTAGAAGAAGAGGTCGTAGAAGA